>Ga0123355_10017605_pt1 | contig 11302 bp, 9 predicted proteins | sample TergutEmb28metaG_3_FD_89872 | JGI IMG/M metagenome (GOLD analysis project Ga0123355, IMG submission 89872) | Embiratermes neotenicus P1 segment gut microbial communities from Petit-Saut dam, French Guiana - Emb289 P1 | ecosystem: Host-associated > Arthropoda: Insects > Digestive system > Gut ...
TAAAGATATTAAAGAACTAGTCATCATGGTTAAAAGAAAATGATTGTGAAATGGTGGGAATGGAATCAACAAGTGTCTATTGGAAGCCGCTTGTGAATATCTTTGAGTTGGAAAATGCGTTTTGTGGTAGTGAATGCAAGAGAATTCAGACATTTACCAGGTAGAAAGACAGATGTAGCAGATAGTCAGTGGCTGGCTCATTTGCTCATCCAAGGTTTATTAAGAGCAAGTTACATCCCAACCAGAGAACAAAGAGAATTACGAGAAGCTTGTAGGTATCGCAAGAAATTAACAAAAGAACGTGCAAGGGGTTTGAAGCGTTTACAGAAGCTCTTAGAAGGGGCAAACATTAAATTAAGTTCGATTGTGTCAGACATAGATGGGAAGACATCATTAAACTTGTTAGACTATGTAATAAACAATGAAGAGGAAATTGATGAAGCGAAAGCAAAAGAGTTAATTATCTCGCGCATATCAGAAATTGTTGAAACTGTTGTGGAAGCAATGGATGGAATTGTAACAAATTTCCAAAGAGTGATGATGAGAGAAGTCGTTGCACATATTAAAGAATTAGCAGTAAGAATTAGGACGATGGATGAGATAATTGATGAATATGTCAGATTACAAAGAATTGATTGATCATCTTTCTAACATTTCTGGAATTGCACAAAGAAGTGCAGAAATTATCATTTCTGAAATAGGTGTGGACATGGAGAGGCTTCCGACAGCTGGTCACCTTGCAACATGGGCTGGAGTGGCTCCCGGCAATAATGAAAGTGCAGGAAAAATGCTAAAACCAAAAAAAGTAGCAAGGTGTTGAAGTCTACGTTGGCACAAAGTGCTCAAACTGCAGCTAAGAACAAAAATAGTTTCTATCGTGCCCAGCACCAAAGGATAACTGTCAGGCGGGGTAAAAAAAGAGCCACCATAGCGGTAGCTCATTCCATATTAACCTCGATTTATCACATGATTAAGTTTGATATGGAGATTGTAGATTAGGTTCAGATTACTATAATCGGTTTAATACTGAGAAAAAAGCCGAATCCTACATCAAGAAGCTTGAAAAACTTGGAACTTAGTTATAATGTAGAAGTAAAAAAAGAAGCCTAATCTACCAGTGCCATTGTAGCACAAATGTCAATCTATGACAACATGATAAGTACAAAAAAATAGTTGAAAGCTTTTTAATTATAGGGCTTAGTTCATTGTTGGCTCTTTTCTAAAATACTTAGACTTTGGGTCAAGTTTGGATTGAAAGTACAGTGGTTGTTTTCATAGTAGTAACCATTATTTTTTAATATACCTTTGTCACTTGTATAAAGTTGATTTTAAACTTGGTTTTTTTAATTTTTATAACATTTAGACTAGTAAAAGAAGTACATTAAAATTGTTTTTTTAAAAAAAATTATTGCTACAATTCAAAAAATATGATAAAATGACATAATCAGACATTTTTTGATATTGTTCTCTATTAATAGTGCACAGATTAATAGTTGTTCGATGGAGGATCTGACTGAAATCTAAAGGAGGGTGCTTTTTGCAATTTGATGTAAAATTTGAATTTATCATAGTTCAAAATAGAGGTTGCTAATAATTTTTTAGCAATATAAACTAAATAAGCTGCATAGCTGTTTTTTTTGTAATAGAAAGATCTAATACGTTAACACTATGTGTCACTAAGCGTGTCCAAGTGATTGGGAACTTCGATACCTCGACAGCAGGTGAGAAATTTTAGGTCTTTGCTTAGGGGTAGTTTATTTTCGTATTGAAAGGATATGAGGCATTGGATGTGATTGATGATGATTAATGTTTTTATTTGTGAAGATCAGAATAAGCAACGAGATAGATTAATAAAAGTAATTGCTGATTATATATTAATGGAAAATCTTGATATGGAAATTGTATTACCAACACCTAATCCCTATGAGTTGCTAAAATATGTAAAAGAAAGAAATATTATTGATGGGTTGTATTTTTTAGGAATTGATTTTGCAACTGAAATAAATGGATTAGAGTTAGCTGTTGAAATTCGAAAGTATGATAAAAGAGGTATAATAGCTTTTGTCAGTAATAATAGGGATGCGATCAGGCTAGTATATAAATATTATGTTGAGGCAATTGATTACATTAGTAAAGAAAATTTTGATAATATGAAAAAAAAAATAATAAAATGTATTTATTTTGCACAAAAAAGACTGATCGAAAATAAAGAGAAAAGATTTGTATTTAAAGTAAACGATAGGATTATTAGTCGTCCTTATAATGATATTTTGCTTTTTGAAAAGTCAATAAAAAATAAGAATAAAATTAGGCTAGTAACACTTAAAGAGAGTTTTGAGTTTTATGGCACACTAAAAGAGATAGAGGGCGTATTTGAATCGTTCTATCGTATAGGTGGTTCTTATGTCTTCAATATGGAGAACGTTAAAGATTTTATAAAACCGGAGGGGAAAGTTGTAATGATAAATGAGTTAAAATATTATATTCCAATGAGGCATTCTAAAACATTTGTGGAGAATATGAGATTTAAGAAAGAAGATGGTGCTCTGTAAGATTTCTTCATGTCTCAGATCTTTGTTTTATCGACCAATTTTGATGAGCTTGAATTGAGTAACTGAGACTTATTATTTAAACGTATTGTAAAATTGCTGATGGAAATGAAATCATCTGAATGAACACATTATTGATATCTGTTTAGATGGAAATCAATAGTAGATCTTAGTTACGGTTTTCCTTTAGTAATTATTTATTTTCCTTAGAGTGGTTATGAAGCAATGATATATGATACACTATAAACTATCAATTGAATTGATAATTTTAAGCATTAGATGGGTTGACGAGCTTTGTTATAATGCTAGAAAGGAGGATTTAAACTGATGAAGAAATTTTTGTTAGGTATGTTTGCGGTTTTTATGTTAAGTTTAGTAGTGATGCAACATGCTCATGGATGGCAAAGAGTGCGTCGTGATAATATGTGTGTGGGTTCAATCTGTGGTACGATCATGGGCGATTGGAGTTCTAGGTTTGAAGACAGAAGCACGGTTTTAGTTTCAGAAACTATCGGTTTGCGTCCGGCATCACATGTTGCAGCATTTCGCGCCGCTCAGGGTCATGCAACAGCACAAGGACCGGAACAGTCACCTACCCTAAGTGGATGGCGTAGTCCTGGTGTACGAGCAACTGCACGATCAGCTGCAAATCCAAATGGTTCAATAGGCGGACATCGTACTAATTGGAATTTAAGAATAAACTAAATATACGAGTTGGAGATACCCACAAGGGTGTAATTCTTTTTAAGGGTGAAATCAAATGTAATATTAGCCCATGCTATGCAAACGAAAAAATAAATTATTTAAAAGCTTAAACTCTTATAATGATTTTTTTATAGTTGGGCTTAGTTAAAGTAGAAAGCTTTGGAATTTCTACAGGATTACATTCAACACCTATTGTGGGATCTTCAGTTCTATCTTTAAATGGGATTGATAAAATGAAAAAGATTTTGAGCATTTTAATAGTTATTCAACTGATTGGACTCTCTTTTTATGGAATGTTATATTTTCGTGGAGAAGGTACGTATAGATTGCTTCACCACAATATCATTGAATTAATGATAAATTTTAATGAAGAAATTGACGGTTTTAATTTTTTAGTTAATACGATGGATGATCATGATATTGAAGTTTCGCGTATACTGTGGCTAGATGAGGAAAGAATAGCTATTCATACGACTGACCTAACTCTCGGTAATACTATCAGCTTACAATATGGTGCCATGCCAACTGAAGAAACAAATGAATTTATTAGCACTGAAAGTACGGGTGAAGACAGCCAGACAGGATTGTTTCATTCTCCAATACCTGGGACAAGTATAAGTATTCATCATATTACTAGCCCATCTAATTTTGGATTAGATGGCATCTATTATTTGCACACCTCGAATGTAGATTTGATTTATAGCTTATTACCGATCCTTGAGACGGAAATTTTTTATGTTGAATTATGGTGGGTTCATCAAGAAAATATATCGTTATTTAATATTTTGTTTTCAGGATTTAATTCCTTAGTTCATTTTGGTGAATTCATTGGTTTAACAATTATAGCGTTTCTATGCGTTATAGGTGCTATCATCTGGTATGTTGTTGTGAAAATAAAATCAGCATCTATTTTTTCAATATATGGTTATTCAAGAATAAAAGTTAGTTATATAATAAGTGTTGAATTTACAAAATTATTTTTACTAAGTATGAGCATAGCTTATTTTATTACATTGTTTTTTGCATTTATAAATAGTTTCAGTTCATTTATCATCAATATTACGACATCTTTTTTCTTTATTTGTATTTTCTTATTCATATTCTATTTAATAGGTCTAAATGTTGTGCTTCAGTGTTCTTTGGGTTTAAGAAGTCGCTTGTTTGCAATTAAAGGAAAGAGGAAGGTACGAGGTTTATTTACTTATCAATTGACTTTAAAAGTAGTTTGCCTTTTCGCAATGATGTTAATCGGTTCCACCTTTATTAGTGAATTACATACATTACAAGTTAAACATAATAACAGAGTACACTGGGAAGTTTCAAGAAATGTGCATCGGCTCCTATCCTCTTGGGTGGGTCAAAATGATAGTGATATATCCTATGTTTTGCATCAAAGAAACGCAAGATTATTTGATGCATTATCTGAAAGTCATAATGCGTTTATTATGTATTCTGAAAATATATTTTTCAGAGATAGCAAATATGACCTTGGTCCATATTATGATATGGAAAATGCTCCACCTATGGAATTATCTCCACACGGTTTTCGACTAGACATTAGTCCAAACTTTTTTAACTTCAATCCTATTAGTACTGTAAATGGAATTGATATTCATGAGCAAATTATTTGGGATGATCATGTGATGAACATTATTGTTCCCGAGCATCTAATGACTTATGAAGAAGATATCATAGAATTATATTTAGAGAATTTTTATTTTCTGAAGGTGGAAATTGAAAATGGGTACTATTGGCCAGAAATCGTTAATACGCTAACAATTGAAGAATTGGATATTAATATCATAGTTGCCGATTCTAATCAGTATTATTTTTCTTTTGATCATTCTATAAGATCGACAAGTGGCAGCAGGATTCTTGACCCTATTGCAGTAATTTATACTGGAAGTATCCATCCAAGTACTTTGAGTGCTTGGTTTAGCAATAGCTTATATTTTTATTCTTCGGCTGTAAACGCCTACGATGATATCTTTCCCATGATTTATGAGCAGAATTTAGAATCTGCGATTCAACGCACTTCACCCATATATGATCACTATTCTAGATTGATAAATAATTCGATTGAACAAATATTTCGGTTAGTTATACTAAACCTATTACTACTTCTTGCAATATTCGGCATTACCTACTACACTGTAGCTAATTACTTTGAAGCTAAAAAATTCGAGCTAGTTGTTAAACGAAATCACGGGTATCATGTATTAAAGCGAAACAAAACTCTAGTTCTTTCGCTCATAGGTTTTTCTTTTCCCACGGTATTAGTCGCGAGTTATTTCTTGGGTTGGCTTTCATTACTAATAGGGCTGGCAATTTTAGTGTTAGATATTATAGTTGTTATGTCATTTGAACGTAGTTTGATGAAAAAAACATTTGCAGAGATAATAAAGGGAGAACGATAGCATGATAGAAGGAATAAATTTAACAAAAGCGTTTAATAATGAAGCCATTATATCAGATTTTAATATTAAAATTAACAAAGGAGATTTTATTGCCATTACAGGCGAATCTGGTAAAGGAAAAACGACAATTTTAAATATGCTAGGGCTACTTGAAAAACCTGATTTTGGTGAGATTATTGTAGAAGGTATAGTTAATTTAAGTCATAAAGAAATTATGATGGCACAGCGGTATAAGTTTGGGTATTTGTTTCAAAATTATGCTTTGCTAGAGAATGAAACAGTTGAAACTAATTTAAAGATAGCGCTTGAATATCGAAAAAATGTTAATAAGAAATCAATAATGAAAGAAGCATTGTATTTTGTTAATTTAAATAGTTCGATGCTTAATAAGAAAATTTATCAATTATCAGGTGGTGAGCAGCAACGAGTTGCGATAGCTCGGTTGTTTTTAAAAGAGTCGGATTATGTGTTTGCGGATGAACCAACAGGGAATCTTGATACTAAAAATCGTGATATTGTATTTGGGTTATTAGCGAAGTTAAATGAGATGGGAAGGGCTGTTGTTTTTGTCACACATGATTTAGGACTTGCCGAACGAGCCGATAGATGGATTAAACTGTAAAGTAACGGATTTGACGTAAAAGGGATGTTTTAGGCTGTGAAAGCATTGTAGCAGCTGTAATTTTATCCTTTAAATGAGTATTTGGCGAAAAGTTAAGGAATGAGGAATCAGTGTATAAAAAGCTTAACTTTTTATCGTCGACTTTTTCAGCACATTATTTTTAGCAAGAAAATTAAATTAAATAATTCAAAAATAACCTAATTGATAAATCATATGATTTATCAATTAGGTTATTTTAAAAATACAAAAAAAATGAAAATGCTTCCCCTAAAATTTAACAGTTTGATGGTAGACGTTTAATGAAATTTTATTCAAGTTGTGGTATACTATATTAGAAGTTGGACGTTATACTAATTGACCTCCAGAAAGTGAGTGAGTGATGATGAGTAAGTTATTATTAATTGATGGCAATAGCTTAATGTATAGGGCATATTTTTCAACAGCTTACAGTGGACGACTTATGCAAACAAAGGCTGGCTTTGTGACGAATGCGTTGCATGGCTTTATTAGTATGATGAGCAAAGTGGAGAAAGATTTTGACTATACGCACATCTTGGTTGCTTTTGATGCTGGTAAAAAGACATTTCGCAACGATTTATTGGAATCCTACAAAGCTGGGCGCAGTGAAATGCCTGATGATCTCAGGTCACAGATTCCGGTTATCAAAAAATATCTGGATTTAATGGGCATTCATCGCCACGAAATCGAAAACTTTGAAGCGGATGATATCATTGGCTCCATGGCGCAAATCGGTTGCGATGCGTCCTTTACGAAAATAGACATCATCAGTGGGGATAAGGATTTACTGCAGCTAGTAAATGATTGTGTGACCGTTTACATCACCCGCAAAGGGGTTACAGAGTTAGAAAGCTACACACCAGCAGAAATTATGGAAAAGTACCAAACAACCCCAGATAAAATGACTGACTTGAAAGGGATGATGGGTGATCCATCTGATAACCTTCCAGGCATTCCTGGAATTGGTGAAAAAACCGCAATCAAACTACTCGGGCGCTTCGGCTCGTTGGAAGCACTGCTTGAGCGCACTGACGAGCTAAAAGGCAAACAAAAAGAAAAAGTTGAAAATAATAAAGAAATGGCACGACTGTGTAAAGAAATGGCTACGATTATAACTGATATGGATGATCTGCCGTGCATTAAAACTTTAATTCGCCAAGAGGTTGATCTGGTTGGACTTAAGGAACTTTATACAGAAATGGAGTTTAATCATTTTCTAAAAACACTATCTGTTTCAGGTGTGCAAGCTGAATCGACAGTCCAAAAAACTGCTGAAGAAATTGAGATCGTAACAGATGTTTCGGTGTTAAATGCCAAAGAATTTTCTGATTGTGCGCTTCATATTGAAATTTTTGAAGCTAATTACCATCGGTCGACTATTATTGGGTTCGCTGTTGTTAACGCGTATGATGCTTATTATGTGCCCTTTGAAAAAGCGGTGCAGTCGCCAGAATTTATAGCGTTTTTAGCATCACCGACGATTAAGAAAGAAATGTTTGATGTAAAGCGCGCAACTGTTGGTCTGCGATGGGCAGGTCTTACACTTGCCGGGGTTGCTGGCGACTTATTGCTCAAAGCGTATGTCCTAAATCCAACAACGGCAAATACCGAGTTCGCAAAAGTCGCCCTTCATTATGGATTAGACAGCGTTTTATACGATGAACAAGTATATGGCAAAGGTGTTAAACGTGCTATACCAGAAATATTAGTTATGGCGAACCATTGTATCAAGATTGCGTCTAGTATCAAAGGGTTGACACAGGATCTTTCAAAGCAGTTAAGAGAAACTGAGCAGTGGATTTTATACAAGGAAATGGAGTTGCCGTTGACCCATATTTTGGCTGATATGGAGTTTAATGGAATCGCTGTTGATGTTGATGTGCTAAAAGAAATGGGTAGAGATCTTGATGAGCGGATCACAAAGTTAGAGGCTGAAATTCATGATTTAGCTGGCTCGAAATTTAATGTTGGGAGTCCGAAGCAGCTTGGGGTTGTTTTGTTTGAGGATTTGGGATTGCCTGGGAAGAAGACGAAGACTGGTTCGTATTCAACGAGTGCTGATATTTTAGAGAAGTTACGGAGTGACCATCCGATTATTGAAAAGATTTTGGTTTATCGGACGTTGACGAAGCTTTATTCTACGTATATTGAAGGTTTGCAAAAAGCACGATTTGATGATGGTAAGGTTCACACTATCTTTAATCAGGCGCTTACACAAACGGGTCGTCTTTCTTCGACTGAGCCAAATGTTCAGAATATTCCGATTCGTTTAGAAGAGGGACGTTTAATTCGTAAAGCTTTTGTTCCGGAATCAGCTGATAATGTTTTAATCGGAGCGGATTATTCGCAAATTGAGCTGAGAATTCTTGCTCATATATGTCAAACTGAAAGTTTAATCGCAGCTTTTAATAATGATGAAGATATCCATGCGAAAACAGCATCTGAGGTGTTTGGATTAGATATTAATGAGGTAACAGATGATGAGCGACGAGCAGCAAAAGCGATTAATTTTGGAATCGTCTATGGGATGTCTGCTTTTGGACTGTCAGAGAATCTTAACATAACAAAAGCCAATGCCAAGCGTTACATTGAGGAATACTTAGAAACTTATGGTGGAATTAAGGATTACATGAATAGAACTATTGAAGAAGCGAAAGTTACTGGATTTGTCGAAACCCTCTTTTTGCGTCGTCGTTACGTGCCGGAGATTACCCATAACAATTTTATGGTTCGCCAAGGGGCAGAGCGAACAGCTATTAATGCCCCGATTCAAGGGTCGGCGGCAGATATTATCAAAGTTGCGATGATTGAAGTTGATAAGTTAATGAAGGCACGTGGAGTTAAGTCAAAAATGGTCTTACAGGTGCACGATGAATTGTTGTTTGATGTCGAAAAAGATGAGCAAGATATCATGATGGAGCTTATTAAAACAGCAATGGAGAATGCAACCGTGCTTTCTGTGCCGCTGAGGGTGGATATTAGTAGCGGTAATAGTTGGTTTGAAACGAAGTAAAGAGTATATTGTGAACAGTATGAATTCATACTAAAGGGTGGAGCTTTAAAATGGCAAGAACGTTAGATAAAGAGTTTAGTTGTAAGAAGGAATTAACCCTTGCATTAATTGGGGGGAAGTGGAAGATGTTAATTTTGTGGCGTCTTGGTAAGGAAGGAACAAAAAGATTTAATGAATTAAAAAAATCATTATCTGGTGTAACACAAAAGATTCTAACGAGCCAACTTAGAGATTTAGAAGACGATCATCTTGTTCATAGGGAAGTTTATCCTGAAATTCCGCCAAAGGTGGAGTACTCTTTAACTGAAAAAGGACAAAGTTTAATTCCGATTTTGGAAGCAATGTATAATTGGGGAACTGACTATTATCAAGAATTTGGTGGAGATGTTGCGAATCAGAACTCAGTAAAAGAGCGAAGTGTTTTGACCTCTGACTCTGATTTTTGACATCTGGCGGGTCGTGTCCCAGGAGGTATTTGTTTTGGAAGCTAAAAAAATTAAGCGTGGTTTTGCCTTAGAAGGTGGTGGGGCACGGGGTTCATATCATATGGGTGTCTGTAGGGCTTATATCGAATCTGGGTATGAATTTGATGGTGCAGTTGGGACTTCTATTGGTGCTATTAATGCTGTGATGCTTGCAAGTGGTGAGCTTGATAAGGCGCTTACGTTATGGGAAACCGTAGGTATTGAGCAATTGTTTGATCAAGAATTTTTAGATGCTTTAAAGATTGATAGTAATTTTCCTGGAAATCTTACAACTGCTTTGAAGAAATTAATCGCTGATCGTGGGATTGATCACTCGAGAATCAAAGAACTCCTTGCTGCTTATATTAATGAGGAGAAAGTTAGAGCATCAGGAATTGATTTTGGCTTGGTGACATTCTCTCTTAGTGAAAGAAAACCGTATGAAGTTTTTTTAAATGATATACCTGAGGGCAAGCTGGTTGATTATATTTTAGCGAGTGCGAAACTGCCGTTTCTTACAGCTCTTCATGTAGATGATAATCGCTTTATTGATGGCGGAATTGTCAATAATTGTCCAATTAACATGCTAATAGATCGAGGTTATGATGAAATAATTGCAATTAGGACAAAAGCTTTTGGGCTTTTTAGACGTTATGATAAAAACGCTAATGTAACTGTTATCGAACCAAATGAAAGCCTTAGTCATTTTTTAGATTTTACTGCTGATAATGCAAAACTTAATATTAAGAGGGGGTATTGTGATGGATTGAGAGTGCTTCAAAATTTGCGAGGGAGTCATTATTATTTAAAAGATGTTAATATGCAGCGGGTTGTGCAAAAGCTTTTTAATATTAATGAAGCTGATCTTGAGAAATTAAGCTATTTTAAAAAGGAATCTTATGAGAAAAAGCGGGCATTGTTTGAACGGGTAATTCCAGATATAGCGGATCATTTGAACCTTTGTAAGAATTTTACGTACGAGGAGTTAGCTTTGGGGATTTTGGAGTTTGTGGCGTTGCAAAAAGATATTGAACAATTAGAAGTATATAATTTTGCTACTTTTTGCAAACTAGTAAAGGATTCGCCAACACCAAAATCGGATAATATTTTAAGTAAGGTCGGTTTTGACTTTACCGAGAAAAAATCTGTTTTAATAGAAAATATAGCAAGTTTTATAATTTAATAAATGACGATTCAGATAATGTCGAAACAAATGTTTTATAGAAATTGGAGGAAAAACAGCATGAAGAAAAAAACAGCAATTATCACAATAGCTGCTACAATCGCGGCAGTGGGTGCAACAGTTTTTATGATCAAAAAAGGACCGGAGCTAAAAGAAGAGCTTCTTGAGAAAGTAGACTCTTTAAAAGTTAAAATGAAAGATCTGGAGGTGTCAGATGTTACAGATGCGATTCAAGCAAAGCTCATAGAGATAAAAGATGACATCAAAGATTTTGATTGGGAAAAGCCGAAAAAAGAAGTTGAAAAGAAATTTTATGAGCTTAAAAAGCAAA
>Ga0123355_10017606_pt1 | contig 11302 bp, 5 predicted proteins | sample TergutEmb28metaG_3_FD_89872 | JGI IMG/M metagenome (GOLD analysis project Ga0123355, IMG submission 89872) | Embiratermes neotenicus P1 segment gut microbial communities from Petit-Saut dam, French Guiana - Emb289 P1 | ecosystem: Host-associated > Arthropoda: Insects > Digestive system > Gut ...
CTTCTTCTTCTTCTTCTTCTTCTTCTTCTCCTTCTTCTTCCACTGGCACTACAGCCCAATGTGGGCTTTGGCCTGTTCTTCCCCTTCTTCTTGTCCCTTCCAGTTCTTGAGTGAAGATCTTTTTGGGCATCCTATCCCCCTCCATTCTCTCTAGGTGACCTAACCAGCTTATCCTTTGCTCTTTTATCAATATTACTATATTATCTCCTTTGCTCACCTTTTCTAGTTCTTGATTCGTCCGACTTTTCCATTCCCCGTTTTCATATTTAGGACCATATATTCTTCTAAATATTTTCCTTTCAAAAATTAGCACAGCTTGTTCTTTCTTCGCCAACGTCCATGCTTCCGCTCCATACGACACTACCGGTCTTATTGCTTCTTCGTATTAATTATTTAATAACCATGTTACTGCAACATATTTTATCCGACCGTCGTTAATTACAAAATAAACAGATAAGTAATGATTTTTTTTCTAGGATGTGACGCCATGTTTTGTGGTAGAATTGTATCGACGTTTCGGTAAAACACGCTGTCTGTATTTTCAGAGTAGAAGCATCTTCTTTTAACACGGAGATGAAGTCAGCAGGTTCAGTCACAGTACCGGTGAATTTCTATCATACTACACGGCCTTACAAGCCAGAAGACAGTACTGTGGGTAGGCAGCACCGTGTGAACCCCAACTATCGCAATAATACACAAACATAAGAATATGAAATAAATTAAGTAATATCACTGTGCCTCAAAACGGAGGGGTGACAAGTGGAAAAATGATGTTATTAGGAATGGAAGAACTTATATCTATGATTCTGCTTGCATACCTGATGAAGTGACCGGCGTGTGAATTTAACTACTGTCCTCCATATAGCGCCGAGCTTAAAATTGGGCGGAGTTATGCCTTTACGTCGCCTGTATAACTTCATGGCGTCGACAGCGAAAACTGTACCTTTGTCTTTTGTTAAGAGTGGATTAATTTGGAACAACGCAAAAGTGCGTTAAGGATTAAGGCATAATTAAAGAGTAAATATGTCAGTCGGATTTCGGGAAGGTTCTTTACACCAGAACTGTTAGGGATTGCCGTCAAATATATCTGCCATGAGGCACTGTAATTAGTCATGCCAGAAAATTGTGAAATTGAATTCATGGCTTATGTGGGCTTTGTCATTCCCACGGCTGAAAGATGTGACTGTCACACAGCCACTGAAGATAAACGAAGAATTATTTTGTTTATATTGCCACTATGAGCAGGAACAGATTAAAACAATTTGCAAATATAATTATATTTGACGACAAAACGACCAGAAGAGTCCACAGAGAGAAAGATGATTTTCATACAATATGTGAATTTCGTTTATTTGTTTGTGGTTTATTTGGTGTGGACATTAGCTTGAACTACACAGTATGACGTCAGAACGTATGGTTAAAAGCAGACAACAAATAGGAGGACCTACGGAAGTAAGCGGATGCAGCCTCGCTGCAGGGACTATATTATGCCTTGAAGGGTATTACTGAAAGCCTTCAAAGCAGAAGGTCCCTCGGCTGGTAGCCGAAACAGAAGCCTCTCGAACGCAAATAGGAAATTTTAAAACAATAAGAGGTAAAACGTTTTAACTAAAGGAATTAGATTTGGTCACCATGTTGCTCTGTTAGTAAACACAGCTGTTAGAATAACCATTTGCAAAGGAACAGGTTTTGTTAAGGTTGTCCTCACATACTGTTAGGCCAATGCACAATACCGATACACACTGAACATTGTACAAATCCCGTGTAACTATGTTACATGTATAATATTTAATACCAACTGGTTGTACCATGTTTTCATTCATGAATTATTACCCATACATGTTTCTGCCTCAGTTCTTGGCCATCTTCATTGAGCTCATTTGTTTGTGCTGTATGTATGTCCACTTATTAGGCAGAAGTCTTTACATATATGATTAATATGAGGGGGAAATGTGTCGGAGCAATAATCAGGCCTGGACAGACCCTTATTGTTCCACGAGGATGAGGCACCCAGAATTTCTAGACAGTTGGTACATGAAGGCGACAAGGTTGTCAGCCCTATGCACCGGCCGCCTTTACGCCCAGGAGATACCGCTAGTAGGCCTAATCATTTCTGTTAGAGGCTGAATGGACCCCAACCAGACAGCTGTACGTGACAGCAAGTTGAAATGAGGTCTGCGGTCTTCTGGGATCTTACGCAGCCTAGATTAGTAATTCCGTACTGACGTTTTGGGACAAATTATTGGTCCTACATTCAATGGCCAAGAAGTCCAAAAAGGAGCCCAAGAATACACGACTGCTTGACCCCTGAAGATGAGACCGATAGGTTGTCCCAAAAGTCGGTATGGAATTCCCAATATACGCTGCTTTAGATTCCAGAAGAGCGCAACTGTAATGATTAGTTCAACAAGTTAACATTCGCTGAGTCACATTCTACATACGCATGAATTAAAAAAAACTTCTTTTACATTTCTCGTGACAAAAAAATTAACGTTCTTAAATAATAATTCAAATTTAAACGTTGCTTCTTATGGGATTATATGAAAAAAGTGATAAACTTGTATTGCAATGACGTAAAACTTGGCGTCAGATCTACAGATCAGGTGGTAAGAAAGTTATTCACTGTTCATTGACCATGATCTTAATGACAGTACATCACCAAATATAGGATGTCCCACTCGCTACCGAACCCGGCACTTCTCTAATAATTTTACCGTGTCGCAACAATTAGGCGCACTACAGACACATTCCTCTTCATTTCTCACACAACGAACGTACTTCTTTTCTAATTCCGTTCCAATATCTTCATTGGTGTTAGAATTATTAAATAAATGCCGGGTTCAGTAGCGAGTGGGACACACTGTATTACCCAATATTGTATATTTGTACTGAATTTCATTTCCTGGGGGTAAAGGCGGCCGTTGCGTAAGGCTGACAACCAAACCACCATCCTGTGCCGTTGTCATGAAATCTGGGAACCTTTACTTCCTGGAACCCTCTGGGCCATTCCAGGCCTGTAACGGGACTGCTTTACTTTTACTGAATTTTTCGGACTGGCATAAGATGAAGCACCATCAAGACGCGACTGTTGTTGAAAATGTGGCTGCCGCCCATAAAGCAGGGCAATGCAGAACGAGTTAATAACAAAATGGCTGCAAAGCGTGTAGTTGTACTGTACCGATGGAGTAGATATGAAGGACGTGGAAGCGGACATGTGATGCCTCGCAGGCGTGTCATACAAAGGACGTTGCCACTTTAGTAACAGTGGGTGCTACACACAAGGGCAGAAACACATCAATTTAAACAAAGATGCTATACACTGTGACGCCTCCACCATACATGTACAGAGCATAGCAAAACACCACTCATATGTAATAAATACGACGAATGAAACAAGCGACGACAATGCGATCTCCTCAAGCAACATTTAAATACGCGTAATTCGACTTTTCCACGCACGTCATTGCATACGTTCTCAAGAAACGTCCAGATCAGTATTTACTTGAATAGCTGGTGGAGTAAGACGGAATTCTTTTTGGGGTAGTCACAAGGTAACCCCTCATCCGATCGCTGGTATTCGGTGATATACGTACTTAAACTGGTGTTGTATTTTGCGTTAAGCTGCAAGTGTTACCTCTGACCCGGCATTTGGCTAGTCACAGAGTGAGGAAGCGAATGAATCACTGACATACGCAGAATCACAACGCTCCCTCTTCTTTCCTTATGTGGTTTTGTTTTGTGAATTTGTGAAGAGTTACGGATGGAAGGTAAAGGCAACAAACGGCAGCGGAAGGTATGTTCAGTAAGTACTGCATAAACTACCTTTTGCTAAAAGTAATTCACAGAAATCCAGGGAATAGTACCCTTCAGTGTTCAAGATTATTAGACGTATATTATCTGTTTATCTGTCTTCCCATAAATTTTCAAATTTATAGCGTGCATATTCAGCGGGATCGTGACTATAATGGGTAATGCAATGGTCATAATTGATTACAAAGTTTCATATTCAAACGCGCGTAGTGTGACTAGGTGTGTTGTTGCTAAATGCAACAATTTCCCTTTGAAATTTCAGTTCTGTTTTCTTTATTATAACACAGTAAACAAATATATTCATAATCATCATCATCATCATCATAATCATATATCTTTTATGGAGTTGGGCCACTTGTTGACCCGTTCCGGTCTCACGTATCCAGAAGTCTCTTCAAAGGTCTACCATGATTCCTTCTGCTAGTTGGGGAGTAGTATTTCATTACCCTGGGTAATCTATTTCGAGGCACTCTATTTACATGTATAAGGGGTAGTGATGCATAATACTATAGCCTATCCTATACTATAGTCATCCTCACCTTCTCGTGGTATACCCTGTTCTCACAAACGAGGAAATGACGACCGAGTAACAGCGGTATAACTGTTGCACCAGGAATGGAGGAAATGCCATCCCTAAACATGCCGGTCCAGAGGCTAAAGGTAGCAATACTACCATTGGACTTACCCTGCTCTGGGTCCGTAACCCATTCTGGGGAAATTTTAACCACTGGCAAGTCTCACGGAAAGAAGCCGGACAGATTTTCTTTAACCGTCAAAAAATATTTTATTTTTCGTAAAACGTATATAGTAGCGAATAAGCAATAAAATAAGCACGTTCCCTTTGCTTAAAAATGTGTTAGTTGCATATAACTTCCCCTTCAGTTGAATAGCGGCTAAAAGAACGAATGTGATGTTTATTGGACCGTGCATCATTTTGATAACTGAAGAATAAAAAAACCAACTAGATACCACTTATTATTTTATTGTACTTCATATAGGCTCAACATGTTTCGGGCACTACTATGCCCATCATCAGGAGCTCGCAACTACTATGTTGATTATTACCACATTGGTTGTTTCGTTCTTGGTTTGCTGTAGGTTGGAAGTTAGGTGCGGTTATGCTGCAATAGTGTCCGAGTTGCAGCCCGGACACTACTCCAGCAGCGAAAATACTTCGTTCAAATACAGTTCAACTTGAGTCTGATTTTCAAATATATATATATATATATATATATATATATTTGTGTAGCTCTATGTTGTGTCCTCCACTGTTCACGGCCGGACTCAATTTGCTTGCTATTCAGTGATCATATTTATTTGTTATTTCAGCAGCTGATGTCAATATTGATCACTTTCATTGACTCCTACTGTATACAGTTCATCAAAGTGTGTGTATCGCGGTCCACCATCTGAAACGAATTACTAGCCAATGCAGAAGCACTGAAATTTCAGGCCAACATTGCAAGCTAACTGTCGGGTGATTCCGGAAGACAACTCTCACAACATACGAGTCACATTATGAATAATTAGAGGCAGAATATAAATAAAACCAAGATTTTGCTTCTTTGTTTGCAGGACTGTGGGCGTGGAATTTGGAGTCTCACCGTCATGGAAATTAAAAACAGCGTGAATGTTTCGAAATATTTTAACTTAAAGCGTAATAAATTACAAAATGTTGAAGAAAACGGCATCGTGACATAAAAATAAAGTTGTTTCCCTACACGGCCTTAAGACTTACTGACGGTTAAGTACAGCGTCACTTCTTGTTAACCTCGGCACTAGGTAGAGGCAGGTGGTCAGCCTAATGTCCCGTCCGTTTTACTCCGGGGATGAGCCCCCGGGATGCATTAAATAGGAGACTGGTTAGGCCCCAAAGCCGGTCTGGAAGTTAGGAGAAGTTGTCAATATTTGCCTTCTGTCGCGATTCGAGACCCCACATCGTCCAGCCCGTAACTTAGTTACTGCATGCTTGCCCGTCACATGGTGTTTCACGAAAAGGTCTCAGTTATTTAGCTTGTTGAATCTAGGTCCGAAACTCGGGTGTAATGCTCGAAACGCTATTAGTAGTGTCAGTCCGTGTCAACAAACACTGGCACAATACATGGCAGCTTTTGTCTAAACTTTTTTTTTATTCTTTGTTCACATAATAACCATAAAATTCCACGAAGTAAAACCGTGTAATTGTAAAAGTGTAGTTTAAAATGCCAAGTATCACCAAAAAAAAAAAAAGGCTTCTGTCGGCACGGTCAAAAAACTGGCCGAGATTCGAAACCGGTGCTCCTGTAATATGTTTCATCACTTTATTGCACGTACTAAAATAAATAAATGTGCCTTTGTTGGGCAACCCAGGGCACAAACATAAAAGGAAGCTCTGTCGTGGTATTCGTCAGATCCATTGCGACTCTAATCAAAACATGTTGTGTGCATTATCAGGATATGAATTACATTCCAATATGAACAGTATAAGCTACAGTGAATGTTTCTCATTATAACTACACTCAACAGCTACTGCGAGTGTATTCTGCGTTTTCAACAATTCAATCACATCACAGCAGTTCTGAGAAATGTTAAAATACGAGACGAAAATATATTTCTTCCCAAGGGGATATAAATAGAGAAGCAGGATCGCAATAAAGTCGATTTCTGTACGTATTACGTTTACTTTGTATCAAAACTTTTAATTGAAAACAAACAACGTAATCTTTCTGTAATGGTATATTATACATCAAGTTTCCTTCTGCTGCAGCCTCAAGTCTCAAGAAACTTTAGCTCATTAGTCCTCTCCACATTCCTTTGAAGTGCAAATGCTGCAGTCTCGAAGCAAGGAGCTCCCTCATTCGTCTATGTAAACTTCCTTCCAATGGTAAATTTCAATCAGTCCGAAATGCGTATCAGCATTCTCCCTTAGCTTTCTGTCTGAATGTGCATATATGATCCCCATATCTCTTTTAGTAGCGAGGGTCTGAGTAATGAAGAGATGTGCAACTAAAGCAAAGCTTGTCTGCTTGCTTCAATTTTTAATATTGAAACGAAATTTCAATTTTCATCCTTGAAGCAGATAACCTGTGGTCTGAATGTCATGTTCTGGTTTGACGAAGTAGAATTCATAAGTTCTTAAATATTACTGAGATAATATACTTAGCTGATTGTTGAATACAAACGCTCCGGTCTTAGACAACAGTTATGTTCCAGAAGGTGTGGGGCAAATCACGCCTAAGTATACATAGGGTCAACTGTAATATATATGTATATATATATATATTACATATATGTTATATATACGCACAAATGAAGTCCATTCTAAATCCAAACACAAAACACAATGAACCTGATCGGCCTGCCGCCTGTGTTATCGCCCAGCAGTATTCTTCCGCCACCTTCGTCCCATTGCACTTTTACTCCACCAAGGGAAACCTCGGCGCTCTTAAAAATGTAATTACTTCAATCTTTCTTACTTTTTTTTATATAAATTTCGTATGTTTTGCCAATGCGCGACTTAAAATCGCAAGTCGGAGATTTGTAAGTATTTAATGTGTAAGTGTTTTTGTGACGGCACAAGTTGCATATCGTCTACAAACACATTTACTCTGTGTAAATAACGAAGTGGAAGGCTGTGAAAAACGAAGCGATCATTGCTGTGTTAGAATAGTCTTCAATAATCCGCCTAGAGAGAGAGAGAGCGAGAGAGAGAGAGAGAGATAGAGAGAGTAAAAACACGTGAAAACCTTAATCAGAACAATAGGCAACCTTGTACATATTACCGCGGTAGCACAGTGGTTAAGGTGCTGTGCTTCAAATCGGAAGGTCGCTGGTTCGATCCCAGCTGGTGTCAGTGGAATTTTCATTGACATAAAATACTTCCGTTCGCACTGTGGCCCTGGGGTCGACTCAGTCTCTAACAGAAATGAGTACCAGGAGTATTTCCTGGGGGTAAAGACGGCCGGTGCGTAAGGTTGACAACCTAACACCATCCTGTGCCGTTGTCACGAAATCTGGGAACCTTAACTTCCTGGAACACTCTGGGCCCCTCCGGGCCTGTAACGGGACTGCTTTTGTAGATATTATTAGCCAGTATATTCGAAGGTGAAGTGGGAAATGTAATCACAATGTCCGGTTGTTTCTCTCTGTGCTCATTGTACAGTCTATATGAAACTGTAACAAATGCTGATTACCCTACGTCATTCGCGCGCTTAAGAAGGCAAGGAATGAAACCCTAGAAATTTTTCTGCAGTAATATAATTTGTCAATAAATAGTAAACTAATCCCTTAAGGCAGAGTACTTCTTGAGAAGCTGATAGTCGCTTAGCCCATCAACAAAATACACAACTTTTATGAAACTTTTGTGTCACCGCGTGTCCTGAAGACACCGCCACTGATAGGCCTACTTATCCTGCGTCACGTGACTACCGTCCATACAGTCATACCACATTTCCGTTAGGGGCTATCTCAATGTTACCCATCCTCGTTAAAGTCCCAAGTCTTTTGACACGTTTGATTAAAGTTACATGTACCACAACCTGTACCTGTCATGTCTAATTGAACGACCGATACGTTTCGATGCTACTGCAGAACTGTAGCTGTTCCCTAACATAGTGTGTGGTTTATACAAGCAGCATTTTACACAGTATGGCAATGTTCCCTGTATTTGTATTTTTTTGCACTGTATGTACTCACATGCGCCCTCTATTTTCTCGTTTTGCACTAACTGCACAAGTGGTTTCATCATGTTTCTTACCCAGAATTTTGCACGCATTTGTCTTATACGTACTGCATGTCTGGCCCATACCATTATCCTTAATTTGATAGTTGTAACAGTATTTGGTACAAAGTAAACACTATGAAGCTTCTCAATACGTTACTTTCTCCAGAATTCGCGATTTTGTTATACTTGGGTCCAAATATCCTTCTTAGCGTTCTCTTCCAAAACACATTGGATTTATTTTATTCATTCCATGTCAAAGACAACCTTCGCGGCTGGGAAAGCGTAGCCGGTATAGAGACCTGCTACGAAAGGGATGATCCGGGGTTCGAACCCCTTTCGGGGCAAGGAATTTTCTCTTCTCCGCACCCGTCTACTCCGTCCTGGACTTCATCCCGCCGTTTGCAAAATGGGTACGAGGTTCCACCCGGGGACGAAGTGGCCGGGGCTTTGCGTTGACCACTCACCCTCTCCCCCTCTGTGACTTGATAACATGTTACAAGGAGAAACTTACCTGCAACTTTACTAGACAAACACCCAAAAATACCGTTCAATATCCTCTTCTCAGGAGTCAGAGTTTAACCTTTTAAAGCCTACTGGTTGCGTGATGCACCAACAGTTTAACATTCAACAACTGTACGCTCTGTCCACACTGTATTTATGTGTTTTGTATTTATCCGAGAACAAACAGCGACTTGTGCCACTTACAGTATAAACTGATTTTTTTTATAACCGAGATGAAAGGTGTTTACAGCGCGGTACGGACTGGGTCTTTAAATAAAGCCGTCTGTCATTCGTCTTTAAAGGGTTAAAGAGAACGTAATAAACAACACGGCCAGACCACGGCATGTATACTTTAAGCATTTAGTGCGAAACTTTCCTATTAAAGATGTGATGACAGTTTACATTGATATAATTTTAATTTCACAAAACAAGACACATGTTACTTTTTGTTAACTGCACTGCCGACAGGAAACTTGTCCAGTTCCGAAAAAGGGTATTGACATGGGCAGTTTAACGTATCAGAACGCAAGTTATTCATCAGACTGGTGGATGTTCGATTTTCTGATACTCGAAATACCAAGGAAAGTGAGAGATCCGCTCTTTCTAAGGGGGCCGCCACATAGGGTGCTTCTTCGCATTTCACCTGAAGACAGAAGCAGAGTCGGCTGACGAAACGTCGTACTCCGTTAAAAATTGGGAAGACAAAGTACGAAAGAAAGAGACTGCTCACGAAGTCCACAAATTTAGCTTGAAATATTATTCTACCTACACAAAATTTACCCATCGCCAGGGTCAGAGAAGCGTTCACCTACCCTAATAATGAAGGAAGAAGCATCTTCTGAAACGTCGGCACACCTCTACTAGCCTATGTGACATCCAAGACAACAAAAATTGTTTAACCATGAAATAAATGGTGTTTTGCGCCTGTCTTTATTACATCACGCTCCTTGAGGTCCAACACATCACAGCAGCATATTACAGTATCATACTTCCTGAAACGAGCAGCATAAGCTTGGACCCTTGTTCCATTAGACCGAAGTAGGAAAATGCATTTCCCTTCGAAACGTCGGTGTTAAAGTACAAACTACGCGGTGTGAAAACCCGGAAGGCTACACTATGAGCAACCCCCGTCGTGTAAAAATTAAAACTTGCTTGGAATAAATAAATGATTGTCGTCAGTTAGAATGACCCACAAGGGCCTGTTAAAATACACGCCCGCCATACGCACTTCATATGTCGTGTAATAAATGTTTGCAATGCATAATTTTCCAATTAGCATTTGTACTCGTAAAGGCAACACTAACCATGCAGTTGTACACACAAAGCAAACAATGGCAGAGACAGAGAGAGATCATACATCTCCACATTTGGCTGTTGTAACGAAGACTTCTGTTTGTCCTGGTTGTGATGGTGGAACAGATATTGCAGTCCAGATGGAGTTCTGTGTTTAAGACGCTATTCTACTGCATACATCTGCTTTTCTAATAGCTGCTAGTAATGGCGTTTGCAACTATGCGTCAAGATTATGGTAAAATTCATCGCTAAAGTATAGATCCATTAGGCGTTCTTTACATAAATTACATTAATGAATTATAACAAAGAAGATGTCATAAAAATGTGTCTGAAACGTATAGCAGAGTCCGGGCAGGCATGTATTTGTCTGACAAATTTCCTATTACGAAGGGTTTGAAACAAGGAGATGCTCTATCGCCATTGCTTTTCAAATTTGCTTTAGAGTATGCCATTAGCAGGGTTCGGATAAACCAGGATGGCTTGAAACTAAATGGCACATATTAGCTTCTGGTTTATGCATATGATGTTAATATATTAGGAGGAAGCGTACATACTATAAAGGAAAACTTAAAAGCTTTTATAGTGGTTAATAAGGAGATTGGACTAAAAGTAAATGCTGATAAAACCAAGTACATGTTCATGTCTCGAGATTAGAATGCAGGACGAATTCAGAGTATAAAGATTGATAGTTCCTTTGAAAGGGTGGAAGAGTTCAAATAATTGGGAACAATCATAACAAATCAAAATTCTATTCAGGAAGAAATGAAGAGCAGGCTGAAGTCACAGAATGCTTGCTACCCTCCGGCACAGAATCTTTTGTCTTCCAGTGTGCTATCAAAAAAAATTTAAAGAATAAGATATACAAAACAGTAATTTTGCCTGTTGTTTTGTGTGAGTGTGAAACTTGGTCGCTCACATTGAGGAAGGAACGTAGGCTGAGGGTGTCTGAGAACAGGGTGCTGAGGAGAATGTTAGGGCTTAAGAGCGAAGAGGTAA
>Ga0123355_10017607_pt1 | contig 11301 bp, 7 predicted proteins | sample TergutEmb28metaG_3_FD_89872 | JGI IMG/M metagenome (GOLD analysis project Ga0123355, IMG submission 89872) | Embiratermes neotenicus P1 segment gut microbial communities from Petit-Saut dam, French Guiana - Emb289 P1 | ecosystem: Host-associated > Arthropoda: Insects > Digestive system > Gut ...
CCCGCCACCCCCGCCACCGCCACCGCCACCGCCACCGCCACAACCACCACCACCACCACCATCACCACCACCATTTCCAGAGAACAAACAATAAAATGAAGTCTACAGGAAAGTTCATATTGAAAAAAAATCTCACATCTTTTCATATAAGAATCTTTAATTAATTGTTACCTATTTATGGAAACAACAACTCTTCAGCCTCCATACCATTTCAGTTCAGTAAATGGTACGTAATGTAAAATGTTCCCATATATATCATTCATAAATTTCAGACTCTCAAGGCGCGAGGAGAAGGAAATTGCAAAGGAAACCCGTCGAAAAATTAAAGAAGAACGACTGAAGAAGAAAGAACGGAAGCTGAAGAAGAAAGCGAAGCTGGAGAAAGAGTGTCTGGCAGAGAAAATGAATTGTTTCAACCATGATAATGATCACTGGAAGACAGCACCTCTGTGGACAGGTAATAACAAAATAGTAAATACGTAATTGAAATATTTATTGGAGCATATCACACCAGTTTCTGTGCTAGAAACATTTCAGACACCCTTTACTGGTGTCAAATTTGCAGCTGTTTACCTTGTAAACTTAAAAGTCTTATGAATGAAAAGGCTCAGTTTAAAGTAGCATTAAGAAGAGACTTAAATACATAACCCCTTTAATCTGCCAATAATTTTATACTCTTTAAAAATGACTCATCTTTTACCTGCTGTATTTACTGTAACATATAATATTGTATTTTTGTTATTGTACTAGCTCTGTATATTTTGTACTTTTAATGACTTATTCCACACTTTGTTGTCTCTTTGACTAAATTATGCATGCATGCAGCTGGTATTGTTGGTTTTCAATATAAAGTAAAAAAAATACATCCATCCAACAGTTTAGGGCCTGATCCTAGGTCATAGACTGTTTGATAGACATGATTTACACATAAGGTTTTCTTTCATTTTTACTTTATAAAAAAACATATAATGGTTGTGTGTCACAGTATACCCATGTGCCTGGCCTAGCTATTCATAAGTCATACAGGTTGTATGAAACTGGTAGCATGGGGAAGGGAGGTAGCTTGAGAAATGGCAGAACTAATAGTATTTCTAAATTATAGCATGTGTCAAAAATTTGGGTTATGTCTTCCTTAAATGTAATTGAGTTTCTTTAAGACTGTTTATTATGTAAATAATAATAATAATAATAATATATGTCAGAGCTGTGCTGATAACAAATGTTCCAATGCTATACATAATAATAATAATAGATTTAATGTTACACTTGACAAGATTAGATTAAGTTCTGTTCTTAATAGAACCAATACTATACTTGTTCCAGAGGGCCCTTTCTGTTTCTGTATGAATGCCAACAACAACACATACTCATGTCTCAGGACCATCAACGCAACTCACAACTTCCTGTATTGTGAATTTGTGACCGGCCTAGTCACATTCTATAATCTCCGAATTGGTAAGATAATGAATAATCCACATATATGATTTGTTTTCCATGTATCCAAGAATTTAGTAAGTATCCACATACATTTCATTTACATACTAGTGGAAGTGGACCAAAGAGAATTTGCATATACATGTACATACCATATTCTAGTTTGCTTCAGTCAAAATGGACATATACTTAGCTGTTTCTGTTTTTTTATATGAATATTTGATTACTTTGTGAAAATATTTTGAGGTTTTATGCTCAGAATTTTGTGATAATAAAAAAATTGAGTAAGTCATTAATATCTATTGTAAGCATGTCTGCATAGAATGAATACAAAAGTGGCATTTCGGGAAATGTTTGCAAAATTCTTATGAATTTAGAATTTTGTGGTGAAGATCATAATTTTGAAAAATTATGCATCAACACAGTGTCTAAAATGCAGTGGCCATCTCCAAAATTTTGACACTAAATATAAAAATGTATTAAAATTGTTGGAAATAGATTACTTTTAATGTGGTGATAAAGCACCCATTTGTTTCACAAAAATGTTATGCTATCTTATCTGTTGTCAGAATTCTTTTATTATTTTCAGAATGTTTTTTAATTATCAGATTTGCCAGGCCGTCACTTCTTGGCACAATTAGGTATGTGAACACGGCCTACTTCATCAGGTGTCTGGATCAAGTTATTCAATAACTAATCCTAATGGGAACTTGAGATCTTTGCTTTTCTGGGATATGTTGTGTGACATCTCAGAAGAGCAGCTATCTCATTTACACAGCAGTGGAACCTGGAAATCATGCATAAAGGGAACTTTTTAACACACAGCTGTGGTCCTTTTTAAATAATTATTTAGGCCAGTCACAATCTACTCTGCTCACAATTTACTCCACATTCTTACTGATGATGATGCATCTTGAACAGATAGGATTTTGCTTTTACCATTTACTTATGCTGCAGTCTGAATGACAGAGGTGTAACTACAAGTCACAACTTTTAAATTTTGCAAGTTTATCTCAAATATTTCTGACCAATGAGAAGTTGTGCTGACTATCCCTGATGTTCCATTACCACTTAGCGGACCCACAGAGATATCTAATGTAGCATATTTGTACACAGGTCTTCAGTTCTTGGGATCTGTCTTTGATTGTTTTGAGTGTGACACAAATGGGTTTCATGTTGCTTGTGAGGTAACCTTGTAAACCAGAATTTATGTATTTTTCTGATGAACACAACTGTTAATAAGTATTACTGAGCAGATAATACAATGTCTGTGTATTCAATCTTCTTTATGTGAGTAAATCACATATTCCAGAATTTGGGTTTAAATCAAATTAACAGCGAATGTATGTTTTCACAGAACATGTGTGACTTTGAGAAATATAGAGTTATCATATGGGTCTGCATGTTAACACAAACAAATCCAGTAATCAGCAGTGCCAGCCTGAATTCTGTCAAGAGCCAAACTAGGCAGTAGTGCTAATTTATCCCATTAAGAAAAATGCAACAGACATGTTTGCTGTCATTTCTTTAGATCCATTTGAGCAGTGGAACCGTGTACATGCACTGACTGATGCAGAACGTTTGTACCTGCAAGATCAGTTGGCACAACTGAAGGCTTGTCAAGGCACCAAGCAGTGTACTGTGGGGAATGCAGCTTCATCAGCTAGCCAGATTCACACTGGCTCAAACACATCAATATCCACCATGGGAAACACTGCCTCATTAGCCAGTGTTGGCAGCCACTACAAGAAAAAGAAGAAAAAGAAATATCACTCTTTGAGTAAGTTTACTACTAGAAAGAGCATACTGAATTAGACATATGAATCATTAATGGCTGTGGCATTGCGTATTGATTTCCTGGAGACTGTGTGCACACTGTTTTTGTTACATTAATATTCAGCAAAATAGATTCTATATCAACCTGGAAGACTTGAAGGTCAGAGAGGTATACAAAATCTGGTCTGTGTATAGTTTTGTCTATGACTACATGAGCATTTCCCTAATTGAGGTAGTGTAACCTGTGAATATTTGTAAAAGAGGACATTTGTATTAGGACACTGAACTCTCTGTCTTTAGTTTGTTTGATGTACATATAAGTTCATGAAGGCTGTGAAATTTGCATTTTTCTTAAGTATTACATTACTTCAAAGAGTTTGGTGAAGTTAGCATTTAAGCCGTTGTTAGGGAAATTGTAATTGTTGTCACAAACACACAATGATCCATCACCACAATAGAAGCATAACATAACAACAATGAATATATCCACGTGGATGTCAGTTCTTTCTGAAACTCCTTCACGTGTCTCTGTTAGGATTCTGTAAAGCACAGTGCTTGGGCATTGAACCACTGGAACATAGTAAAACTTTATGACAATGGCACAAGTGCAGAAGCTTGTCCTTTTAGCACACAGAGACTGAAGATTATTTCACAGCCATCTTGAAGTCTAATATAGTGAAATGTGCCTATAACAGAACCGCAAGAAACTGGAATTTATTCCTATTGCAGGCAGGTTTCATTTCATACAGGTACCAGTACTTAACAGCCTCCTGTACATTGGGTACCAGGTCTTTCCTGGGGGTAAAGTGCGGCCGGGGCGTGCTGCTGACCACTCACCCCCTTCTAGTGCCACGGTCATGGAAGAGTATAGTTATACCTCTACCCACCCACTAGGCCATACAGGGCCTGTAATGGGAACACTTTACATTTACCTTTTTACCAGTACTTAAATTTTGGTAAGCCAGTCTCCTAAAGTTGCATCACAAAAATTGCGAGGTTCATCACGGACTTCATTAAATATAATTTGATGCCGCTTAATGAAAATTCACTTTTCCTGCTTAGTCACTTCTAGTACATGTTCCTTTACCACACTTCCAGACATTGGAAGTTTTCTGGCTCTCACACTTACAAACCACTCCTATTTCCAACTTGGCTTTATTATGTCATTTACTTTAAGTTTCCTCAGCATTAAACTTTGCCACAGTTTTGTATTACTGTCAACTTGTCTTTAGCACTCGCTTAAGTCACTTTCACATTTGTGTTGAGATGTATCACCATGCTTTCATGTGGAGACCATGGCTACAACTAAATGTAAAAGTAAAAATCTTGGATATTTTACCATACATGGCATGGTTGTCCTTTTCTGGTGGGAATAAACATTCCAACAATAAGTCTATTTGTGTTGTTTGGGTTGGAACTTGGAAACATTTAAGGAATGCCTCTGTTCGGGTTGCGAATAAATGAGGTTTACTTTCTCCCAGTGTGTTTGTTCTGTGACTACTACTACTACTATACTACTACTACTACTACTACTACTACTACTACTACTACTACTACTACTACTACTACTACTACTACTACTGCTAATGCTAATACCAATACTACACACACACACACACACACACACACACACACAATTTCTTCTTACTCTACAGCAGCATTCTTTTCTTTGTCAGTAAACCAATGTGTTTTGAAATGTTGCTCTACACAGGTAAATTTTTACTGTCCTGTTCCCCCCCACCTTTGGAAGCTTTCAGTTGAAACCCTCCCCAGCTCTTCATCTGGCCTAACTACACTTCCTAACAGTATCTGTCACTGCTAATAAACAGACAGTGAAAGGGTATGGAAATGCTGAAAGTATGATATGGAACAAAACTATATGAAACATAATCCTTTTCTGTTAAAGTCTTGTCCTTGCTTTCTGTTTCCATGTTAGAAAATTTCCATTTATTTAAGCTGCTATTATAACGTTTCTTACACATTTGATAAATTATGCATTTTGACTCTTTGTAGATCTCCAAGGGGTAATTTTACAAATTTTCTTAATCGATTAGACTTGTTCTTGCAGAAACTCTATAATAACAAATATAATATCATCATATGTGGTGACGTAAATGTAAATTATCTAATAGATAATAATTGAAGGAGCCAACTTATTGCTGTATTACACTCTTATAATCTTGCAGGTATAGTTGAATTTCCTACTAGATTTGGCCTGAATTCCCAAACTGCCATTGACAATGTTTTCATCGACACATCCACCATTGGAAAATATGATTTATACCCTCTCATAAATGGACTTTCAGATCATGATGCCCAGTTATTAATATTAAATACGGGACAGAAAAAGGAAAAGGAATGTCATATTGATACTGAAAAAAAAATCAATAAACATATCATAGCAGATTTCCAATTGAAATTAAGTCATGAAACATGGGAACCGATTTTTGATGGGAATGATGTTAATAAGATTTTTAACTATTTTCTAACTATTTTTTTTTAAGAATTTGCTATTCTAGTTTTCCCTTAATTCAGGCAAAGAGTAAAATGAGCCAAATTTCACGGATTACACCAGGAATAATAACTTCCTGCAACCATAAAAGAGAATTACATAAGGAATTACAAATTAATAATAATGCTACTCTGCATCATATTATAGAAATTACTAAAATGCTGTCTATGGTTGTAAGAAAGGCAAAAATAATTAAACATGACAAATTAATCCTAAACTCCCATAATAAAGTTAAAACCACATGGGACATTATAAATAAAGAATCTGGAAGAAATAAAAAAAAAAAAAGTGAAATACAAGCTCTAAACATTGAAGGTAAAAAAAAAATCACTGATCAACAAACTATTGCTGAAACTTTTAATGAGTATTTTGTTGCTATTGAAGAAAATGTTAAAATACAAAGAAAAATAATTTTATTAATGATGATAACAGTAGTGTGGATTATCATACTCATTTCATGGAACAAGCTTTTAATAAACCTTACCCAAACATGGAAAGTAAATGCACATCAACAAAAGAAATTGAACAAATTATAAAATCCCTCAAAACAAGAAACTCATATGGGTACAATGAGATATCCACAAAGATCCTAGAACTAAGCAACCCTTTTATAAGTTCTCCAATAAATTACATATCTAATAAAATGCTGTTTTTGGGTGTATTCCCCGATAGATTAAAATACACAATAATACAACCACTACATAAAAATGATGATAGGTGTGATGTATCTAAATATAGGCCTGTATCACTCTTAACATCATTCTCAAAAATATTTTAAACGCTAATGCAGAGAAGGATTTTAAAACACCTCACCAAATATAATATATTAAGCACTGAACAATATGGTTTCAGATTAGGGTTGAGGACTGATAATGCAACCTATAAACTAACAACTGAGATTTTAAATGCTATGAATAATAAACTACTAGTAGGAGGGGTTTTCTGTGATTTAGAGAAAGCATTTGATTGTGTTGATCATGATATCCTATTATCTAAAATGAAATTTTATGGAATTAGTGACAAGGATCTTACACTATATCAATCTTGTCTGGATAACAGATATTGTAGAACAGCAATGCATAATGACAGCAAGAACAGTAATAAAGTTTTAAATTGGGCCAAAGTAAGACATGGAGTGCCACAAGGTTCTGTTTTGGGACCTATTTTCTTTCTTTCCTATATAAATGACTTACCCAAGATTATAAATAAAACTTCAGCACCTATAATTTTTGTTGATGATAACTAGTATTTTATTTGCTGACTCTAATCAAATAGATTTTAACGAAAACATTCACACAGTTTTTACAACTTTAAATAAATGGCTGAGAGCTAACAAATTATCTCTAAACTTCAATAAAACAAACTGTACACTTTACAACTAAGAGAAATATGACAGTTAACTTAAAAATAGGTTTTAACAATAATTTTATCACCAATAGCTCCAACACAAAATTCCTGGGGGTGACAATGGATAATACTCTGTCTTGGAATAATCATATTGATTTACTTTTGAAAAAATTAAGTACAGCTTGCTCTATAATTAGAAATGTCAAAAAATGCATGTCTGCCTCATCATTAAAAACGTTTTATTATGCTTTTTTTTCACTCGGCTGTGAGCTATGGAATTATATTTTGGGGAAACTCGTCACACACTTCTATAATTTTTAGAATTCAAAAAAGGTAATTAGAATCATGGAAGGATGTGGAAATGGAGTTTGGTGTAAAAATTTATTTAAGAAATTACAAATTTTGCCTTTGACATCACAATATATGTTAACTTTATTAATGTTCGTAGTTAAAAAAAAATGTTTAATGAACAATGAAAATCACAATATAGACACTAGACAAAGGAACAGTTTATACCTTCCTCAAGCAAACTTAACCATTTATCAAAAATGAGCTTATTATTCAGGGACAAAAATTTTTAATAATCTACCCTTGGAGATTAAAATTGTTGCTCGTAACCAAAAAAAGTTTAAAATTGCTCTGAAAAAATTTTTATACACTTATTCTTTCTATACATTGGAAGAGTACCTTAGTCATTCATGATTTATGTACTATATTACAAGATTGCTTATTATAGTGGTACATTGATTTAAGATTCTGTCTATGGGCATTATGTTAGTACTCATGGATTGTTTTTAAGTTTCTGTCTAGGTGCATTATGTACATACTCATTGATTGTATATTCCGAGCTGATCACATTTCTTTGTATAAACTTGATTTGACTTATTTTTGTATTATAATCACAAATTATTATTATTATTATATGTATTTTATTGTAGTGACTCATTCTGTACTGTGTCTGTTGTTATCTATTCACAAGTTCTATATCCACTTTGGTGGATCTCCGGAATACTAAATAAGTGATTATGATTATGATTATGTTTATGATTACACAAGATCCCCAGGACTATAAAAGTTTTCTGGTAAAGACAAGTTTCCATTATGTTCACATTCCATTTAAGACAAGTTTCTTTGTATTAATCTTACATTAACATTTCAACACCCTTTCTATCAAAGGCCCCACATTAACTATTAAGAACTGTGGCTTAAATGCATGACAGAAGGCATAACACATAAACTGTGAACTGATAATTTACCCATATTATGCAATCAAAGCAGTTTGATAAATTCCTTATATCTCATGATCACTGCTGAACAAGACTGAGAAAGTGCACACCAATTGCAGTGAATGTATTTTCTGAATGCAACTTTTTGTGATTTTGTACCCCTCACTGGCTGCTATGTCCATCATTCTAGATACAAATCTGTTGTAGGGCAGCTAATTGCACTGAGAATTTTTAAACTAAAAAAGAAATGAGGAAAGAATGGGCATAGTAGATCAAAACTGTGACTACCATCACACAGGCTGTCTTTAAAAAAAGAGTTTCAAATATATTTTCTGTACTCTATTTATGAATATAAATACACTGAACACATTCAAATTCTATAATATCTCCAGTAAACTTAAGTTTCCTAAGCAACTACCAATCCCTTGTATGTCTTCCTCCACTCCTACTAGTTGCTATTTGCAGTATGGCTATTGTTTCATTTTGAAACTGTCCCCTTTGCATTCTCATTTTGTTACTGGTGTTGATGGAGGGGCAGTGTGCAATGTCAGTGGGGTGCAGGAGCAGGCAGCCGTTTATAATTTTCTGTAATCTAATCATGAGTGTAGTATAAATAACACATGAAAATAAGGTGCTGGATTTTGGAACATTTAGTAAACAAGCTGAGATAACAGTAAATGATGGGAATCGTGTTTACTTACAGGGATATCTGGACTGACAAGTGAATTGTTCATAAAATATTAGTGGCAATGTCAAAATAGGTTATGCATGTACAAATGAAAAACACCATCTTAAAAACTTGATCATGCTTCATCTAGAGTTGAACACAACTAATATTCTGCCATATTTGATGTTTTCTGGCATTCCTTCAAGAAAGGGGCAAGGTTATGCAAAACAAAGGTCAGTATACTGGATGTATGCTAACATCTTGCACGTCCATAATTTTTTTATGATAACATTCTTTAGTTTTTGCCTGGCTGTCTCCCATATTTGGTGCAAATGTACGGTTAGACATATGGGTAAAAATGATATGTAGATATAACACAGAATTGAAATGTTCCTGAGAACAGTCATAAAATCTTCTCTATTTATATTAGTTTTCCAAGTCAAGAAACAGAGCTTTCTAGACACATTGAAATTTATTATGTTTTTTTTATGTTTGTTATTTACAAATTGAGAGAATAATGAGGCCATATAGTCATCTGAAAAACGGGAAACATTTTTTTTAAACAACATGACACATAAATAAACAAATTGCAACCACTGAGAGTAAAGACAAAAATTGAGAACTGTAAAAGTTCTGTGAGTTACTATTCACTGCAGCAAAATTTCAGTAACTATAGTTTCCTTAGGGAGGGCTGGGATATTGTAGTTTGTATGGATAGTCGCTACAGACTGGAGGGTCCGGGGATCAAATCCCTGTGGGGAGGGGGCGAGATTTTCTGCACCTGTCCAGACTGGCCCTCGGGCTCACCCAGCCTCCTATGCAATGGGTACCGGGTCTCTTTGCCAGGAGTAAAGCGGCTGGGGCATGGCGTTGAGCACTCATCCCCACCTTGGGCCGAGGTTAAAGGGAGAGTAGAGCTATACCTGTACTCCCTCTCTAGACTATCACAGCCTGTTCTAGGGTGAAAATTACCTAGTTTTCTTGGGTGACAACTAAGTCCTCCTACTTAAGTTATTGTGGCACATGAATGCATATCATCTCTTTCTGATGTTCTTCTGTTTCAAGCATTGTACATTTGTGGCCTATCCAATTTTTGGGAGAGAATGTATGACTAATGGGCTTTTAAATGTAATAATGCCTCCTTAATGGGAGTCAGATTTTCACTCTCTGTTTCTCGCATTGTGGCATTTTGAGATCTTCAGTTCTTATAAAGTGGATAATATCTCTTCAATAAATTATACAGGTAACATCTGTATTGTCCATTTTTCATATGACAGCAAATCTGCCACCTCAGGTTGATAGATTATAGAGATATATTTCAAAATGTGAATGCATACTTGCCATGGCTTAAATTGCAACTTGTAAAATATCGGAACAGTAGGCATTATACTATACATTTTGCAGCAGTGGTTTTTTCTGAGGTGGGTAAGCTGTGGAAGATACATTCTCACAGACACCTATGTTAGTTTCCAATTACTCCACTCTGCAGTAGACAGATATGCACAAATAGCCAAGAAAGTTTTTCTGCAAAATAATCCCTCGATAAAATAATATTCTCTGATTTCATATCGTTTCAGAGATCCCAAAACCTTCTTGCAGGTTCAAAAAAAATTAGTCCAGGAATTCTGTGATATATTCTAGATTTATTGTTTTATACAGTGCTGTGCACTTGTTGTGCATGTAGCTTTTAATGTCTTTAGTACTAGAAGGTTTTAATTGAGACCCAAACATACTTCTGTAAAAGTGTTTTGAATATATGTGTTTAATACATTTAAGCAATTGTGGTGAACATTATTAGCATGTGGCTGCACAGTTATTGAAATTGCATCACGCTATGTCTTACATATTATTTCCAAAAAACTCTGTATCTGAAAAAATCACTTTGCACAAAAGCAATACATATGAAATGTACACCTTCGAAGACTGTATACAACACACTGCAATGTTCCTCCCATCTAAAGTACATAAAATATTTATGCAATATTTTACATATACCTACCTGAAGATCATATCGCTCATTTGCGACAACAGTGTCATAACTCAAAATTTGTGATTTTTCAGGAGAAATTTTAAAAGTTTTGAAGTGCTATAATTTTCTATGAGGGGCATTTAGCGCGCGTGCGCGCGCACACACACGTACACACACAGACACACAGGCACACACAGACACAGACACACACAGACACAGACAAACACAGACACAGACACACACAAACACAGACATACAGACACAGACACAGACACACACACACACACACACACAGACACACACAAACAGACACACACAAACAGACACACACACAGACACACACACACAGACACAGACACACACACACAGA
>Ga0123355_10017608_pt1 | contig 11301 bp, 11 predicted proteins | sample TergutEmb28metaG_3_FD_89872 | JGI IMG/M metagenome (GOLD analysis project Ga0123355, IMG submission 89872) | Embiratermes neotenicus P1 segment gut microbial communities from Petit-Saut dam, French Guiana - Emb289 P1 | ecosystem: Host-associated > Arthropoda: Insects > Digestive system > Gut ...
GGAACGCATCGCCATCACCTGCCTGCAGGATCCTCGAAACTTTCGGCGCCCACCAGGGACCAACGGCCCTGTCGTGTGGGGCAGCCCCCGCTGTGTCCCGGCCCCCGGGACCCCCGCTGCTATCACCCGGGGGGACGACCCCCCGGAACCCCCCGCTGCTATCACCCGGGGGGCGACCCCCCGGAACCCCCCGCTAGCTCAACACCCGGATGGCCCGGCCGGTGACCTGGGCCGCCCGCAACCGCACGTACACCGGCCGCTCCCCGCCAGCCCACGGCTCCACGCCCAGGGCAGCCGCGCGGTCGAGCTCGGCCGGATCGGTGATGACGCTGGCTGTCCCGGTGACCAGCACACTCCAGCCCTCGCTGAGCGCCTCATCCAGATGATCGACGTCAAACGAGACGGGCCCGTGCCGCAAGCTGTCCGCCATGCGCGCTCCGCCACCCGTCCGGAACACCACGTCCGCCCCCTCCATCCGGTAGTTGACCGGGATGGCCACCGGCCCGCGGCCCGGCTCGGCGAACAGCACGCGCCCGACGCCACCCGGCGCGATGAGCGCACGGCACTCGTCAGCCGTGAGGCTGAACAGCACGGGGCTCGCCGCCGCGCCCCGCTGGCCGGGCGGCAGCGTCAGCCCGGCGCCCGACAGCGCACCCGGCATGGTGCCGAGAGCCGCGGCGAGCCGGATGAGCGTTGCCTGCGTCGGGTTGGGATCCGGGCTCGACTCCAGGTAGGCGAGGTACCCGGCCGCCAGGCCGGCCCGCTCGGCAGCCTCGCCGCGGCTGAGGCCGGCCCGTTCGCGCTGCTCGCAGAGGCGGCGGCCGAGATCGGTTCCGCCGACTGCCGTGTTCGCCGTCATGACTCCTCCCGGCTCACTCGACGCTGCCCCGGATCACTCGATCGGCGTGCCGTACGCGAGCCGGTCCCGGACCGCGACCACGCCCTCGATATGCCGGATCCTGGCCGCCAGCTCCAACTCGGTTTCCTGCTGCGCGACGACGCCGGACAGTGTCACCACCCCGGACGAGACGGTCGCCTGGAAGTCGGCCGGGCTCAGCCTGAACTCCGCTGCGATGACGCGCGTGACCTCCGCGAGGATGTCGGCGTCGGGCCGGTCATACACGCCGAGCACGTCCGCCCGGCTGACAATGCCGACGAGCTCGCCGTCCGCGCCCACGACCGGCAGCCTCTTCACCCGGCGGTCCCGCATGATCCTGGCGGCGAGCTGCACCGGTGCGTCCGGAGTGATCGTCACCGCGGGCGACGTCATGAGCTGCGCGGCAGTGACAGCGGTGATCTTGGACTGCTCGCCCAGCTTCCAGCGCAGCCTGATCAGGCCGGCAGGCAGCTCGGCGTCGGCCGTCTTGTACAGCAGGTCGGCCTCGGACACGACGCCGACCACCTGGCCAGCGTCGTTGATCACCGGGCACGCGCTCACCCGGAACTCCCGCAGCACGCGGGCGATCTGCTTGAAGTCCGCGTTCCTCTTGACCGCGACGACCCTGGTGGTCATCACGTCCGCTACCGTCGTGCCCATCGGGCTCTCCTCCCCCCGCGCCGCGGCGGCACGCAGCGGCGTTAGCCGCTCTTCGCCGCCCGGATGATGACGACCGGGCAGCGCGCGTGGTGCACGCAGGCCTGACTTACCGAGCCCAGCATGGCCTCGGTAAAGCCACCGTGCCCCCGGCTGCCGACCACCAGCAGATCAGCGCCCTTGGCCGCCTCTAGCAGGACCTGAGCGGCATTGCCCTCACGGATAACCGAGCTGACCTTGACCGGCCCGTCCGGGTCGACCGTCGCGCCGATCACATCACTCAGTACTTTCGCGGCAAAGTCGCCGTAATCCGAGCTATCTATCACCCCGATCGGCGCGAACGGCATCCCGCCGACCATCACAGGGTAATGCCAGACGATTACGGCCTCCACTGACGCGCCGGTGAGCCTTGCCTGCTCTACCGCCCAGGTCATCGCTGCCTTCGATGACGGCGATCCGTCCACCCCCACGACGATCCGCCCGCTCATCTCGCGCCTCCTTTTCCAGGCCCTACCAGCAGGCTTGCGCATGTGTGCGGGCGGGTGCAGGGCCGCTCTTCCCGAGGGAACGGGGCCGTTGGTCCCGGTCCGCTTCGATACCCGCGAGTGAATATAGGGTCACTGTTTGTGACCGGTGGACCGGCGGCGTCCGGCGAGGCCCGCGGCCCGGAGCCTGCGGGCAGCGCGGTCCGGCTCCCGGCGCGCCACCCGGCGCTGTCGGCGGTAGTGACGCGAGTGGCAATCGGGTCCGCCCTGCTGCTGGCGACGGCGCTCATCGTCTGGCTGGGCCGGGACGGCTATCACGACACGGCCCGGCCCGGCCAGCCGCTCCGGCTCGTGGACGCCCTGTACTACGCCACCGTCTCGCTGTCGGCGACCGGCTACGGAGACATCGTGCCGGTGACGACTACCGCGCGGTACGTCAACACCTTCCTGCTCACGCCCATCCGGGTGGCCTTCCTGATCGTCCTGGTGAGCACGACGATCGAGGTTTTTGCCGAGCGCACGAGGGCCGGCTGGCGGACTTTCTGGTGGAGGTCGAAGTTGACTGGACATACCGTGCTCGTGGGCTACGGCACCAAGGGCAGGAGCGCGCTTGCGGCGCTGCGCAGGGCGGGCCTCGCCCCCGCCTCGGTGGTGATCGTGGATACCTCGCCGGATGTGATCGCAGAGGCGAACCAGGCCGGGCAAGCCGGGGTAGCCGGCGACGCGACGAGGGGCTCGGTGCTCGAGACAGCCGGGATCCGCCAGGCGGCCTGCCTCGTCGTGGCGGTCGGCCGGGACGACTCGGCGGTGCTGATCACGCTCACCGGACGTCAGCTGAACCCGGCGCTGACCATCGTGGCCGAGGTCAAGGAAGCGGAGAACGAGCCACTGCTGCGCCAAAGCGGCGCCGACCAGGTGGTCGTCTCCGCCTCGGCGGCCGGCCGGATGCTCGCCATGTCCGCCATCGAGCCCGCCGCCGGCGCCGTGCTGACCCGGCTGGCGGGGCGCAATCTCGGGCTGATCGAGTGGCCGGCCGGGCCGGCCGAGATCGGCCGGCCCGCCCTGGACAGCCGCGCGGGCACCATCGCGGTCGTGCGCGGAGGGAGCGTCATGGCTGTCGACGACCCCAGGGCCGGGCAGATCGAGCCCGGCGACCGGCTCGTGCGGGTGTCCGCCGGCGGAGTCAGCTAGCTGCCGGGTTCGCGAATCCTCGGCAAGCGGCGTCGGCGTTCGTTACGTCCGGGACGGGACAGCAGGCGCCGGTTCCGGGCCGAAGCCGTGGCGGCAAATCAGCTAGCTGGAATCGCGAGCTCACGGCGGGCGGCAGCCTCCCGCACGGCGGGCATCACCGTCTCGGCGAAGGCAGCCAGGTTGGCGCGCGCCTCTTCCGGAGCGAGGTCGCCGAATGCGAGCGTCGCCTCGAAGTAGTTGACCGGAGCCTGGCTGACCTGCTCGGTCAGCAGGTCCCGGACGGTCTGTGCGGAACCGACCAGCGCCCCGCCGGACTTCATTCCGGCGTCCAGGTCTGCCATGAAGTCAAACGCGTGGTTGTCGTTCTTGTGCCAGAGGCTGAGCAGGTGCTCGAAGTGGATGGCGCCCGCCTTGCGGTACCGCTCGACGGCTTCGGCGTCGGTTGACCCGATGTAGACGTTGGCGGCGGTGCCAACCCTGGGCGGCTGGCGCCGGGCCTGCCCGTCCTGTTGATCCTGCCAGGTCTGCCAGTAGGCCTGCGCGGCCGGAGCGAACGAGCCACCGCTCCACCTTCCGACGAAATTCACGTTGTTAGAAGCCGCCCACTCCGCGCTGCGTGTGTTGCTCGAGGCGTACCAGAGCGGCGGGTGGGGACGCTGCACGGGCCCGACCGACAGCTCGACGTCGTAGTCACGCAGCAGCACGCCGCGGTGCGTCAGCCGGCCGCTCGCCAGCGCGCCGGTCACCACCGCGAGCGTCTCGGTGTAGCGATCGCGCGCCTCGTCTGCGGCAATGCCGAAGTAGGCGAGCTCGTACGGGCTGATCCCGCTGCCGACGCCGACGTCCAGCCGTCCGTGAGTCAGCTGATCGAGGATGGCGATCTCCTCAGCCAGCCGCAGCGGCTCGTAGGCCGGCAGGACGTGCACGAGGGCGCCCATGCGCATGGTGGTCGTGCGCTGGCTCAGCGCGGCGAGGAACAGGTTCGGCGACGGGCACACCGACAGCGGCGTGCCGTGATGCTCCGTAACGTGGTAGTGCCCGATCCCGGCTGCCTCGGCGGCGACGGCGAAGTCCAGGCGGCTCGCGATGACCTGCCCGGGGGTGGACTCACCGAGATCAAAAGAGTCAAAGATCCCGAAGGCAAACGCCGGCTCAGTGCTCATTGCACGAGTTCACCACTGCCCGTCGCGCTGCCGCAATGACTGTTCTGTCGGAGGGGAGACAGCTTCGCTTGCCCCGCAGGAGGTCGTCTAGCGGAACGGGTTGGTGACGCGTACGCCGTCATAGTTCTGGCCGTCGCTGAGGTCCTCGGACAAGACGTGATCGCAGCCCATCGCACGGCATGCCTCGATGATCGCGGCGTCCCAGTACGACAGCTGGAACCGCTGGCAGGCGCCCAGTGCCGCCATCATGATCCCGCTCGTGAGGTCTAGGACTTCAAAGCGCCGGAACGACTCGATCAGCCGGACCGCCTGCCCGTGCCCGATGGCATCGGGCCGACTCGGCCGGGTCGCCTGCACATAAAACTCCTGCAGCACCGGAACCGACAGGGCAAGGTCGCGATCGGCCAGGATGTCGTTGGCACGCCTGGCCTTCTCCCGCTCCGCCGGATCGCGTGAGATTGCGTAGAGCAGCACGTTGGTGTCAACGAACCGCACGATGATGCACCTCGTCGCGCCCCAGCCGGTCCGCAGCCCGGAAGCGGCCAATCTCCGCCTGCACCTCGTGCTGCAGCTCTTCGAGCCGGCTGAACTGATCCATCCGGTCGGATAGCTGCTCCAGGAACGCAACCACCAGCGCGCTCACCGAGGTGTCGCGTTGCGCCGCCGCGATGCGGGCGTTGCGGTAGACGTCATCCGGAACAGAGACAGTGAGATTTTTCACAGTTTCACAGTACCACAGTTTCTGTGTCTGGACGGCCAGCACTCGTCTAGGGCCGGTCTTGTCACACCCCAAGCAGCGCTTTGGCGACGAGAAAGTAAATGACGAGGCCGAGGACGTCCACGAGCGTCGTCACGACGGGGGCCGACACCAGGGCCGGGTCTATTCCGAGCCGCTTGGCTCCCAGCGGGGACAGGCCGCCGATGAGGGCGGCAAGCAGGCAGATGAGCAACAGGGAGACGCCCACCACGACAGCCACGGACAGGGCGGCAAACAGCACGCCAGCGCCGATCGCCAGCACGCCCAGACCCGTCCCGAGCAGCAGGCCGGCCCCGCATTCTCTGACCGTCACCCGGATGGCGTCGGACGGACGCACCTCGCCGACCGCCAGCGCGCGGACACAAGCGGACGACGCCTGCGTGCCTACCTTCCCCCCCGTGCCGATGAGCAGCGGGATGAAGATCGCCAGCGCGGCCACCTGTTCCAGCGCCTCCTCGAAGCCATAGGCGACCGTCACGGTCAGCAGCGAGACGAGGAGCAGCGGCACCAGCCACACGACCCGGGCGCGGGCCAGCTGGAGCACGGACACGGCCATGTAATGCCCGGCCCACGGGTTCGAGCCGCCCTGCCGGGCGGCATCCTCGGAGTCGGCGCCCTCGATGACCTCATGCGCGTCGTCGAAGGTGATTAGGCCGAGAAGACGGTCTGCGGCGTCGACCACGGGCAGGTCGAGGACGTTAGAGTCCGCCATCAGGCGGGCGGCGAGTTCGGCGGGGTCGGTGGCTCGGACGCAGGGTGGGGCGGTGACGACCAGGTCGGTGACCGGCACGCCATCGGCGGCGAGCACGAGCTCGCTCAGATTGACCAGTCCGGTCAGATGCCCGTCGCCGTCGACCACGGGCAGGGTGTAGATGGTCTCGGCGTCATTGCCCGTTGCGCGCACGTGACGGAGCGCTGCGGCGACGGACATATCGTCGTCTAGGGAAACCACCTGCGGGGTCATGCGCCTGCCCGCGGACCCGTATGGGTAGCCGAGCAGGATGGCGGTCATCGCACGCTCCTGCGGACTCAGCCCGGCGAGTACGCGCTGGGCCACCGCGGCGGGCAGTTCGCCCAGCATCCGGGCCCGGTCGTCTGGGTCGAGGGCGTCGACGAAGTCGCGGAACTCATTCCCGCGCATGATGTCGAGCACGGCCTCCTGAGTGGAGGGTTTCAGCTCCTCGAACACGTCCAGGGCGCGGGCAGTGTCCAGCAGCCGGAAGGCGGTGGCGGCTGCCCTGGGCTCCATCCGGTCGAGGGCGTCTGCCACTTCCCACGGGGGCCGTCCGCACACCCATTCCTGGGCCGCCGCCAAGTCGCCGCGCCCGATGAGCGCGTGCAGGCCGCCCGCGGGGGCCTCGATGGGCACGGAGGTCTGCCTGGGCTGTGCGGCGTTCACGATCCCATCTTGACCAGGGCGCCGGAAGGTCGCACCGGGGGCCTGGTGCGTGCCCCGCGGCCAGCGCCGCCGGTTACCATGACCCTTTGCGGTGGTTGAGGCACGCTCATCGGCCATGGGCGTGAGTTACCGCGGGCTGGCCAGCACGGCAGCACTGCGCAGGCCCGCAGCTAGCTGCGGCACGGGCCCGTCGGACCGCTGCGGTCGGGTCAGGCTCGCCGACAGCGTGGGCCGCTGCCTGGCTCGGATCAGCGGAGCTGGCGCAGGAACGGGTCGTGGGGCGCGGCCGGCGCAACCCGGATCCGCACATCGACCGGGTACGCCCCGTCCGGCCGGGCAATCACCGGATTCAGGTCCAGCTCGGCGACCTCCGGCAGGTCATCGGCCAGCCGCGACACCCGCAGCAGCAGGTCCGCCAGCGCGCCGGTATCCGCAGGCCGGCCACCCGCCTGCCCGGTCAGCAGCGGCGCCGCCCGGACCGCCGCGATCATCGCCGCCGCGTCCGCGTCAGTCAGCGGCGCCAGCCGCGCCGCCCGGTCCCCCAGCACGTCGGTAGCCACCCCGCCCAGCCCGAACACCACCAGCGGCCCGAACACCGGCTCGGCCACCACCCCCACGATCGTCTCCACCCCGCCGGCCTGCATCGGCTGCACCAGCACCCGGCGCAGCCGGTCCCCGAACGCGATAGCCAGCTCGGTGTAAGCGCCCGCCACCTCCTCGGGGGTGCGCAGGTCTAGCCTCACCCCACCTGCCAGGGACTTGTGCAGGACGCCGTCAGCCTCCGCCTTCAGCACCACCGGGCCGCCCAGCCGCTCGGCCGCGGCGACCGCGGCGGGGGCGTCGGTGACCACCTCGGTGGTCACCATCGCGATGCCGTAACAGCCCACCAGCTCCGCGGCCGCGGTCGCTGGCAGCCATCCCCCGCCCGGGTTCGCGGCCAGGAACAGGCTCGTGATGGCGCCCGCGCCCGCCGTGTCGATGTCGTCCAGCTCGGGTACCTGGCCTCGCTCGGCATCGCGCCACTCCCGGTAGCCCGCCGCGTGCGCCAGCGCCCGCGCCGCGCTCTCCGGATAGCTGTAGGCCGGAATGCGGGCCGTGCCGTCACCGGGCAGCAGCATGCTGACCGACTCGGGCCGGCCGAGCAGTACGGCGGCAATCGGCTTGGTCACCTGTGCTGACGTGATGGCCGGTGTCAGGTCCGCGATCGCGGTCGGCACTTCCAGGGCCAGCACCGCGTCGACACCGCAGTCGGCCGCGACTGTCTCCAGGCTCACGCGGAATGTGGCGACGCTGACGGCCGCGCCGGTGTCGACGGGCCCGGCCACCGCCGATCCCGGCGGCAGCAGCCTCGCCAGGCGGCGCTGCGTCGTGCGGTCGAGTGTCGCCACCACGAGACCGCAGTCCCCGCACGCGTCGGCGGCCAGCACGCCCGCGCCGCCTGCGTTGGACACGATCCCCACCCGCCGGCCCGCAGGAAGTGGCTGCGCCGCCAGGAACGCGGCCGCGTCTACCAGCTCACCCAGGCTGTGTGTCGCGATGACGCCCGCCTGGCCGAAGAGCGCCTCCTGCGTCACCAGCGGCGTGGCGGACGCGGCCGTGTGGGAGGCGGCCGCCCGCTGCCCTGCCGCCGACCGGCCGCCGATCACGGTGAGCAAAGGCAGCGCGCAGCCGACCCGGCGGGCAGTCCGGGCGAAGGCGCGCGGGTTCCCGAACGACTCCACGTACAGGATTCCCAGCCTGGTCCGCTCGTCCTGCTCCCACCAGGTGAGCAGGTCGTTGCTGGACACGTCGTACTTGTCACCGACAGAGGCGAACGACGAGACGCCGATGCCCAGCCGGCCGAGGTGCTCGAGCACGGCGATGCCGACCCCGCCGGACTGAACGACGAGGCCGGCCGAGCCGCCCAGCGGCATCTCGGCCGCGAACGTTGCGTTCAGGGGCGGCTCGCTCGTGGCCAGGCCGAAGCAGTTCGGCCCGGCCAGCCGCATGCCGTAACGGCGGCAGATCGCGAGCAGGTCGGCGCCCGCGGTGCCGAGACCAGAAGTGATCACCACCAGGGCGCGCACGCCCCGCACACCGCACTGCGCGGCGACTGTCGCCACCTCGGACGCCGGGACGGCGATCACCGCGACGTCCGTACCGGGCGGCAGCTCGTCCGCGCGCGACAGGCAGGCCAGCCCCTCCATGGAGTGGCCGCGCGGGTTGACCGCGTACACCGGGCCGGTAAACCCGGTCGCGATGACGTTGTGGAGGATCTCCCGGCCGACCGAGCCCCGCCGCCGGCCTGCCCCGATAACCGCGACGGAGGCCGGGCGCAGCAGGTGCCTCAGACTGGCCACGTCCGCTCTGCTGAACCGCCCGGCAACGGCGTCCAGGTAGTGGTCAAGCTGCACGCCGTCGTGGCTCGGCAGCGGGATGGTGACATCGATAACGCCGTCGGCGTAGCGCCGTTCCACCGGCAGTCCCGCATCCGCGAACACTTTCTGCATCTCCAGGTTCTCCGGCAGGGTCTCGCCGGCAAAGGCGGCCAGGCCGCGCTGCCGGGCGAGCGAGACCAGGTGCTCGAGCAGGAGCGTGGCGACCCCGCGGCCGTGCATGTCGTCCCGGACCGCGAACGCGATCTCCGCGACCCCCGGTCGCCCGGCGGCCTCGTAGCTCGCCACGCCCACGAGCTGGCCATCGCGCCGCGCCAGCAGTGCCGCGTGATCAGGCCCGGCCGGCCGGCAGAGGCGCTCTGCCTCGCGCTCCGGCGCCACCGCGCTCAGGCTGAAGAACCGCAGGTAGGAGTTGTCCGGCGACATCTGCTCGTGCATCTCGCGGACGTCGGCGCAGTCGTCCGGCCCGGCAGTGCGGATCTCCACCGTGTCGCCGTCCGCCAGGAGTGCGTAGGTCGGTGCCCCGGTGATCGTCATACGCCACCTTTAGCGCGCCGTCGGCGCGCGCGGCAGCGCCCAACGCACCAGGCAGCCGGGACCAATGTCCCGAGCTCGAGCTCGTGCCTAGGGAGTGACGACGACCTTGAGCGCGCCGGTGTCGGCGGGCTTGGCGAACATCTCGTACGCCTGCTCGACGTCGTCGAGCGCGAACCGGTGCGTGACGAGCCTCGAGACGTCGAGCTGACCGCTGGCCAGCAGCCGGAGCAGCGCCGCGACGGACGAGGTGTCCACCAGGCCCGTGGTGATCGTGATGTCCCTGAGCCACTGGTCTTCCAGGTGCAGCGTCGCAGGCTTTCCGTGCACCCCGATGTTCGCGATCCGGGCTCCCGGCCGGGCAAGCTGCACCGCCAGCTCGAACGTATCCGGCTGGCCGACGGCCTCGATCACCACGTCGGCGCCGATTCCGTCGGTCACCGACCGTACGGCGGCGGCCGCGTCGCCGGCGGCGTTGTTGACAGCCAGGTCGGCACCGAACATCTTCGCGGCGTCCAGCCTGGTATCGGTGTGGTCGACCGCGACGATGTGGCTCGGGCTGAACAGCCGCGAGCCGATGATCGCGGCCAGCCCGACCGGCCCCGTTCCCACCACAGCCACGACATCCCCCGGGCAGACATGCGCCCGCAGCGCCCCCACCTCATACCCGGTGGGCAGAATGTCGGCCAGCATGAGGGCATCGGAATCGGAGACCCCAGCGGGTAGCCGGTACGTCGAGGTGTCGGCAAACGGCACCCGCACGTACTCCGCCTGGGTGCCGTCGTAGGTACGGCCCAGGATCCATCCGCCGCCGGCCGCGCACTGGCCGGGGTGGCCCTCCCGGCAGAACCGGCAGGTACCGCAGGCGGAGATGCACGGCACCAGCACCCGGTCGCCCTCCCCCATGGTGCCCACCGCGCTCCCGACGTCGACAATGGTGCCGACCGCCTCATGACCGAGGACCCGCCCGCCCGCTACCGTGGGCACGTCGCCCGCCAGGATGTGCAGGTCCGTACCGCAGATCGTGGTCGCGTCGACGCGGACGATCACGTCGGCGTCGTCGGTGATCTCCGGATCTGGCACCTCCGAGAGGGCCGCCTGCCCCGGCCCGTGGTACACCATCGCCCGCATCGGCCTGCTCCTGCCGTGCTCGTCGCGCTTACGCTGCCGGCGTGTGCCGGAGGCGCCGGCCGGTTACCCGCGCCGGGGTGATCCTGATGAAGTGCTCGCGGCCGCCGTCGGGCCACGGGTCGACGCCCGCTGCCTCGGCGTCCGCCTTCTCGGATTCGGAATCGATGTGATGGGCGGGGCCCTGGACGAGGACACTCCAGCCCTCGCGCGCCTGGGTGTCGAACTCGTCGACCTCGAAGGCCACCCGGTACTCGGCATGCGCGATCCCCGTGCGCAGGTCCTCGTCCGTGGAGCTGTTCGGGGTGGTCCGGAACAGGATCGCGCCGTTGTGGAGCCTGTAGTTCACGGGCAGGACTGTCAGGTCGTACCGGCCGGCGAAGGCCAGCCTGCCGATGCCTCCTGGCGCGATGAGGCGGAGGCATTCGGTTTCGTCTAGTTCCTCGAGCACGACATCAGGCACGACGGGCTCCCCCCTCTTGTCACCGTCACCGAAGCCAGGCTACTCAGCACGAACTCGGTGACAGTGGCCAGCACCGAGAAGGCGCCGCCCCGGCCAGCCTCGCGTCCGGCCCGGCCGAGGCCGAGCAGCAGTGAGCGGGAGGGACCTGCCCGCTTCTCGCGGATCCGGATCTCGCGGTGTGCTGGCCTGGCCGGGCTACCAGTATCTCCGCGACCCTTGTGGATTCGGTCCCTCCCGCCACATCGATAACACTGCCCCGGACGGCTGCACCC
>Ga0123355_10017609_pt1 | contig 11300 bp, 11 predicted proteins | sample TergutEmb28metaG_3_FD_89872 | JGI IMG/M metagenome (GOLD analysis project Ga0123355, IMG submission 89872) | Embiratermes neotenicus P1 segment gut microbial communities from Petit-Saut dam, French Guiana - Emb289 P1 | ecosystem: Host-associated > Arthropoda: Insects > Digestive system > Gut ...
TATGAAAAGAAATATTGTAAAATTAAGAAAAATTAATTTAATCGAAAAAATAATCGACTTTGGTCTAAGATATGAGATGTTTGATAAAACAAGCGATATCCATGAGCTAAGAAGTACGATAGCTGATTTATTAAGTGAGACAGCATTTGTCGAAGACCTTATCAATACAATCATTATTAAAACAAGGAAACGCTCAGACATAAATACCAAAGAGATAAAATATCTTTTAATTGGACTCGAGAGTATCAGGATAGATTTAGAGCATAAAGATTATGTAGCATAGGATAAGCTTACAGATTAATAGAATATAGGAAAAATATGTCACTGCTCAAGATGGTAGTGCTTTTTTATTGCTTTAAACATTTTCAGGGGGAGAGACATATGCAGTTAGAGAATTATAAGGACTTACTATCAGTCAGGGACTTGGTGGAGATATTCGGTGTCAGCAAACAGACCATTTATAAAAATATTAAGGATGGTAAGTTCGGGACGCCGATCAGGATTGGCAGAGCTTTCAAAATCCCAAGAATCTATGTCTGGAAGAAATATTTTTCGAATTACAATTAAATAAATATATCCGTTTTCTGAATTTACGAAAAGGCTTGTCTATGTTATGATGACCAATAGGTTAAATATGGTATAGATAAAGGCTTTTTCTCTGCTTTCGGATTTCTGTTTTTCCGAATTTAATAAGGAGAATTTATCTATGGACAATATTAAAGGATGTATAACTGCCAAAAAAGGTCGCCTATATTATTACATCATTCTTGATTATAAGGATAAGCATGGTAAACGTTGTAGACCATCGATACCGACAGACATTCCAATCAAGGGAAATAATAAGCGACTGGCAAACGCTAAATTAAGGGAGGTTTTAGCGCACTATAACTCTAACCAAATAGACCCTAGTAAAGATATGCTGTTTACTGACTTTATGGCTAATTGGCTTGAAACTCGTAAGAATACCAAGGCTATTGCTCAAACAACATATGATGGCTACAAACTGGCTTTTACATCACATATACTGCCATTCTTCGAGCCATTAAAGCTACTTGTAAAAGATGTTGCACCATCGCACTTAGAAAGGTATATAGGGCTTAAAACTGAGAAGCTATCACCTAATACCGTTATCAAACACCTTCATAATATATCTAAGTGCCTTGATAGTGCTATCAGACAAAACATGATTGCCTTCAACCCAGCAAAGAGGATTGATTTTCCGCAGAAGATAACCTATACGGGTGCAAAGCATCTGTCACCAGCGCAGATAGAACATTTACTATCAGCTATCAAAGGTGATGTTATTGAACCAATAATCCTTTTTGCGGTTTTCTATGGCATGAGGCGCTCAGAAATCTTGGGGCTAAAGTGGAATGCAATCGACCTTGATAAAAACATCTTTACGATACGGCATACGGTGACAAGGGTAAACGGCACACTTTATAAAAGTGACCGTACTAAAAATAAAAGTAGTTACGGTGATATGCCGATTCCTTTGGTTATTAAAGAGTGCTTATACAAGATTAAGGAAGAACAAGAGCAGAATAAGCTGATGCAACCAAATGACTATATCGACGAAGGATATGTCTTTACCCAAGTGGATGGTCGGCTGATTCTACCAAACTATGCATCCAAAAGATTTGCTCAACTATTAAAACAGAACGGACTACCACATTTTCGGTTTCATGACTTAAGACATTCAGCAGCGGGATTTTTAAGATATTTAGGCTTTGATATGAAAGATATCCAAACATGGCTAAGACATGGTGATATTGGTACGACAATGAATATTTATATCAACCTAGATATGGATGCAAAGAAAACAATCGCGGACAACTTAAACGAACGCTTTCAAAACTTTGGTACGTGAAAAAACCAGTTGGTAGACACTTTGGTAGACAAAGGACATTTGAGACAAAAAAATAGAATCAAGGATTTTCATTAAACCCTGATTCTATCACATTTCTTGGAGCTGAGCTGGAAGGATTTGAACCTTCGAATGCAGGAGTCAAAGTCCTGTGCCTTACCGCTTGGCGACAGCCCAATTAAAGGGTATTATAAATCATATCATCATTTTTGTAAAGAACATTTCCAAATAAAAAATGTTCTTAGAGAGGAGTTATCAAATGAAACCTTTTATGGACGATCATTTTTTACTGACCAGTGACACAGGTGTGGACCTCTTTAACCACTGCAAAAACCTGCCAATCGTGGACTACCACTGTCATCTGGATCCCAAAGAAATTGCCGAGAACAAACGCTTTGCAAATATCACCGACTTGGCTTTACGGGGTGATCATTACAAATGGAGATTGATGCGTGCCAACGGTGTTGATGAAAAATTTATCACCGGTGACGGCACCGATGAAGAAAAATTTTATCATTGGTGCGCTACTATAGAAGATTGTATCGGTAGCCCGTTATATCATTGGACTCATTTGGAAATGCGCCGCTATTTTGATTACGACGGACCTATTACTGGGGAACTGGCCGGTAAAATTTATGATCATTGTAACGCCATAATCAATCGTGAGGACTTCTCGGCTTGGAATATTTTTAAAAAGTTTAATGTAGCTCAAATAGGTACTACTGACGACCCGGTAGATTCATTGGAATATCATAAGCAAATGGCCGATCATCGGGCGAAGGATCCGTCTTTGCCTTTAGTACAGCCTACATTCCGGCCATCAAAAGCTATGAATATAGAGTCACCGGATTTTGTTTCGTATATAAAGGAACTGAGTACCGTAAGTGGTCATGTTATTAATGGTTGGGAAGATTTGCAGGCTGCTTTAAGCAACCGGATCGACTTTTTTAATCAAATGGGCTGCCGCGCCTCGGATAATACATTGGAGCCGCCGGTGTTTGTGGATGCTACTCCCGTTGAGGTCGATGCTATTTTACGTCAAGCCCTAAAAAGCGAGCCATTGACGCAACTGGATATCGATCGTTATAAAACCGCTTTGATGTTATGGCTTGGCGAAGCTTATAACGCCCGGGGCTGGGCAATGCAAATCCATATGAATGCTCAGCGTAATAATAATCGCCGGATGTTTCAAAAATTGGGACCGGATACGGGTTTCGATTCTATATCAGACGATACTTTTTCGCGTCCGTTAGGAAGATTGTTGGGCGAGCTAGAAATGAAGGAAGCGTTGCCCAAAACTATTTTATATGCCCTTAACCCTACATCGGATACAATGCTTGCGACCATGATAGGCAATTTTCAGGGTCATGGTATCAAGGGCAAAATGCAATGGGGCAGTGCGTGGTGGTTTAATGATACCAAGATCGGTATGCGCAACCATTTAACTACCTTGGCTGATTGTGGGATGTTGGCAAGGTTTATCGGTATGCTGACCGATTCCCGCAGTTTCATGTCCTACCCTCGTCATGAATATTTTCGCCGGATTTTGGCTCAGGTGATTGCCGAGTGGGTAGATGGTGGAGAGTTTCCTAACGACAAAGATAAGCTTAACCGTATAATGAGTGATATTTGTTACGGTAATGTGGTTGAGTATTTGGGATTGAAATTATAGATTGGATCGCTTTTCCCCAAAACGTCAAAAGCGGTCAAAGATAGGTTTAATGGCAACAAAAAGATAGGAGGTAAATATGAAGCTGGAACGAGCAACGCCGGAAAGTATTGGAATTTCTTCTCAGGCGATACTTAAATTTTTGAAGGCGGTGCAATGTCACGAAATCCATTCATTTATGCTGTTAAAAGATGGCAAAGTGATTTGCGAGCGGTGGTGGGAACCATATGGTTCTATTTACCGTCATCAATTATATTCTCTCAGTAAAAGTTTTACATCTACGGCTGTTGGGATGGCAGTGGATGAGGGGCTACTTACGGTAGATACACTATTATCGGATATCTTCAAAACGGAATTTAAAAGCCTGGATATCAGGATAGATGATGAAGTCAGGTGTATGACAGTTAAGCATCTGCTTATTATGTCTACCGGTATGGAATATGAAGGCTGGGCTCCCTGGGATTCTCAAAATCCTGAGGTCAATCATATTGTTTCGTTTCTTTCTTCCCATGTAAAAGACGAACCCGGACAAACATTTCGTTACAGTTCTATCGCTACTTATATGCTTTCGGCGGCGATTACGCGCTTAACAGGCGAAACATTGGTCAAATATCTGCGTCCGCGCCTGTTTGAGCCATTGGGCATTACCCCTCATTGGGGCCTTGACGAAAAAATGAGGGTACATGCAGGGGGTTTTGGGCTCAATGTGACTACCGAGGATATTGCTAAATTTGGACAGTTCATTTTGCAAAAAGGCGAGTGGCAAGGTAAGCAGTTGGTATCTGCCGATTGGATAGAAGAAGCTACTGACTGGCATATCCAAAGCGAATCGTTTTCTCGCGATGGCGAAAATGATTGGACCCAAGGATACGGTTATCAATTTTGGCGCTGCAAGCCCGAGGGTGTGTTTCGCGGTGACGGGATGTTTGGACAGTTTTGTGTAATTGTCCCCTCTATGAATATGGTGATTGTTGCTAACAGTAACGGAGCCATGGATCAAGTGCTGGATTTATTTTGGGATATGCTTGAGGATATAAAAACATTGTCTGCAGATGGGCGCGGAGCAGTAGAGCTGCTTGCTTATGACGGGTTCTCTCACTTGGATACATCAGAAGTAGGGGAGGATTATCCGGTGCTCTTGGCCGAATATGAAATGGAGGACGGTTCGTCTCTTATTTTTGACGGTGTTGGAAATGAGTGCTTGATTTCCATAAAGTGTATTGGCAGGCCTTTTGTAGTTTATCGTTTTGTAAAAGGCAAGTGGACCAAAGGAGCGGCTCCCAATATATTTACGCCCTATGCCATACCCAATGAGAAAATGTACAGGGTAACTACCTATGGAGTATGGAAAAATCATATTTTTGAAGTCACGACATGGCATTACGAATCGGCTTCACGTGATCAGCACCGCTTTATTTTTAATAATGATTTTAGCCAAGTGACCATGGAAAGTCGGACAGGTGCTTTTGATTCGCCTTTTGAAGTAAAAGGTACAGGTAAGCGTAAACCCGATTGAGGGTGAAAGTTGAAAAAATTATCATTAGCTTTGCATTTAAGCCCTTCGTAAGCAGTCAAACGAAGGGCTTAAGACTTTGATGTTTTCATCTAAGGAGGAAAAATGCTATAATGTTTCATTGTGTAACCGTTGTATTTATAATATTGGCAATATGGATTGTTTTACCTACGATACTGGAAGTTCAATATGATGAAAATTTATTCACCATGCCTTTCCGAAGGTATATCGAATTGGAATATAGATTTTTGGATATAGTGTTTGGAGATGACCGTGGCTAGAAATCGTTGATCGATGAGGAGGGTACTATGGATACTATGATTGGAACTTATGGTTCTTCTGCGTTAAATCATGCGGCGCTGTTTAAAGACATACATGCAGATACCGCTTGGTTTCATGGGTTTGATGAGTGGGCTTTTGAAGAATGTGCGCGTCATGGGATACAAGCCTGTGTGGAATTTGCTACATTCCGTGCCGATTATAAAAAATTTCCTCATCTTATACCGACGGGGATTGATGGGCAGCCTATCCGGTATGGAAGGCATTTGCAGGGTATTTGCTTATCAAATACTGATTTTTTGGAAGAAATTAAAAACAAGCTCAAAACCGGCCTGTCCACATATTCCCCAAAGGGAATATGGCTGGATTATATGACATATGGCGGGTGGTTTGAAGATCCGACGCCCGATCTTCAGGATTCGTGTTTTTGCGCCCGTTGCATAAGCCATTTTAACGAAGCCACCGGCATTGATGAAACAAATCCCCAAGGCATAATAGTCCGACATCGTGAAGCTTGGATAAATCATAAATGTCAGCGTATAGCGTCGTATACTGCGGAGTACACCGATATCATACGTAGCATGTGTCCGGATGCGGTGATTGGTATTTATATGTGCCCATATACACCGGAGGATTATGAGGGTGCGTTGCGCGGAATATTTGCCCAAGATTATGGGTTGTTAGCACCTTATGTTGATGTTTTTACACCCCTGATTTATTGCGCCAAGTCGGGCAGAGATGCCGATTGGGGCCGCTTGTTTTTAGAATCAAGCGCTTCTTTTGTACCGGAAGGAAAACCTGTGCAATTGATTTTAGATGCAATGGATTTTCCCGCTTGCTTGGAGCAAACGGTGTTGTCGTCTGTTCCCGGTAAAGGCGTGCAGATGTTTTCGGGTGCGGAGATTTTTAAAAGTAAAGAATTTATGGAAGTGTTTGCCCGTTGTGCCGATATATTACGAACTACAGACTAAGCATTATAATGGCTATTAAGCCAATAAGAATTGCCAGTAAATGCTGCTTAGTGACTTGCTCTTTGTACACCACGCGGGAAGTAATAATAGAGGTGATGACCAAAGAGCCGTTTGTCACCGGAAATTGAATTAAAGCCGGTACATTTAAACTGAGCAGCAGCATAGCGTAATTGCCTCCGGCAGTGCTAACCGCCGCCATTATGGCTACAGCAGCAAAAGGAAGCGCACAAAAATGAGTGATCTTGGATTTATATTTTCCAATGATAACCATACCAATGATCAAGGAAATAACGGCAGCTTGGCCAAACCCGAGAAAAAGAAATTCTGTCAAGGCGTCTTCCGAAATAACAATACGGCATAATTTGATTGCAACACCGATAATACCGTTACTTAACGAACCCAGAAGAATATATGTGATCCATTTTTTGTTCATTTTGCTGCCTTCTTTACCTCGCACGGAGATAAAAAACGCCACAAAAAGCAAGACAAGCCCGGCCAGCCTATGTGGAGGTGCGGGTTCGTTATAAAAAATAATGCCAAATAAAATAGGGACTAGCATACCTGCGCTAAAAAAGAGAAAAGATAAGCCAAGGGGGCCGTTTTCCATGGCTTTCATGTAAAAGTACATGGCAGCGATAAAAGAGGTAGCAAAAAGCAGAGCAAGGCTGACGATGGAAAATTCAAAAAAAGAGGTATTTATACCTACAACGGCATATATCATACATATTATGGTGAAGTAAATAGCATTAAACATAAAATAACTGGCGGTATTTTTCATATACGCCAGATTAAATTGTTTAAAGCTGATATTTTGAAACGTGAAAAATAAAATGGCAATTACAAATAATATTATCATGTATGTTCCAAAGCCTCCTTGGACGGCGTTTTCATTTAAAACAACATTTTTGCTATCCCATTCACTTCATGTTGTATCTTTTCTATATCAATCGTCTTATATTCTCCATTTTCATATAATACACGGCCTTGGCACAGGGTCATGACTACATCTCGCCCTGTAGTGGAGTAGGCCAGGTTCACTAATGGATTATAGCATGGGGTTTGACGTGGATTATTAAAATCAAGCAAAACCAAATCCGCATCATATCCTTCCATTATTATACCGCCTTGGCGCCCTTGCGCCTTGGCACCGTTTACTGTGGCCATTTCCAATACCTGTAAAGCAGGCAGGACGGTTGGATCTTCGTTTGCACATTTTTGTAAAATAGAAGCCAGTTTGATTTCTTCAAATAAATCATGAGTGTTGTTAGAAGCCATACCATCTGTTCCAAGGGTGATATTTATATTTTTTTCCAGCATGGCGACAATGGGCGCTACACCGCTGGCCAGTTTTAGATTAGATACCGGGTTATGCGCCACCGTTACATCGTGTTGGGCTAAAATTTCGATATCATCTTCTGATACCCAACAGGCGTGAGCGGCTACAGTAGGCACATCAAATACACCGTATTGGGCAAAAGCCTGAGCCGGGGTAAGGTCAAATTGGTTTAGGCTGTTATTGTGTTCCGTTATAGTTTCGGATAGATGGACATGCATATGGAGCTGATGCTCCTTGGCAAATTCCGCTACTTGCTGCCATGCAGAAGGATGGGATGTGTAGGCGCAGTGTATAGAAGCCTCTGCTATGATGCGGCCATGGGGGGCATGATGATAGTGTTCTAAAATATATAGGGTTTCTTTGCATTCGCTTTGATCGTGAAAGTTGTAATTGTTTGAGTCAAAGGATAGGACCGCATTGGATAAATTGGCCTTAACACCGGATTCTTCAACGGCTTTGGCTATTTCGGGTAGATGAAAATACATATCACTAAATGCAATGGTACCGGAGGCAATCATTTCCGCAATGGATAGCATAGCTCCGGTGTAGACTGCATTGGGTATATCTTTGATTTTTTGCTCGGCGGGGAAGATGTGATTAAAGAGCCATTCTTCCAATACTAAGTCGTTGGCAAAGCCCCGTAGCAGTGAAGTGGGGATATGAGCGTGGCAGTTATATAGGCCGGGTATTAATATTTTACTTGTACCGTCAATGATTCTGGTATTGGGGAAACTGCTGTGGCCTTCGGCGGGAGAAGGGGTGGCTTGAGAGTCTATGAACGCAATGCGGCCATCCTTGACGCCAATGTTGGCAGATGAGATGACGGGGCAGTTTTTTTGCATGGTGATGGCGGTTACATTTTGAAATATCAGGTCCATGGGGACACCTCCGGGTTAAGGCTTTTCGATTATGTGTATGGAGTCGAGAGCAATCGTTTATTTTCGCCTGTTTTGAAAGCAAATGCACTATATCATAAAAGTACGCGTATGGAAATTGTTTTATTTTTAGAGAGTACGAAATAATTCGAAATAATTTGCGATGTAGAATTTTGGATGTGAAATTTGATGATATAATATGAAAAACGAAAAGGAGCGATCAAAATGTTTACATGTAAACCGGATTACGAGCAGGCACAAAAAAGGATGAATGCATTTTGGGACCATGCGGAAACGGATCGGCCTCTTGTACTGATGTCATTTCCCAAGCCGAATGCGATCCCCTTTCATAAAAAAGAACATCCATCCCATAAAGCCTACTGGTTAGATGTCGAATACCGGGCAGAAGAAGTAGCCCATATGATGGATAACACGGTCTTTTATGCAGAGGCCATGCCGGTACATTCCCCTAATCTGGGGCCGGAGATTATATCTGCCTGGGCCGGTTGCCCGTATCATTACGGCGAAGATACCACATGGACGGATCCCTGCCTTTTCGATTGGGAAAAAGATACGGCGATTATTGACATGAATCATCCCCTAGCTAAAAAATTAGAAGAATACACAGGGCTGCTGCTGGAAAGGGCCAAAGGAAAATTTATTGTAGGGTTGACGGATTTTCATCCGGGCGGGGATCATGTAGCTGCACTTCGTGACCCTCAAACTTTTGCCGTGGATTTATTGGAGTATCCGGAGTTAGTTAAAGCAAAGCTAAAGTCTTCGTACCGGGAATATTACCCTGCCTTTGATTTTTATGTAGATTGGCTTAAAAGGGAGGGTATGCCCATCGCTTCATGGCTTCCGCTGACATCGGAAACATCTATGTATATACCCAGCAATGATTTTTCTTGTATGATCAGCAAGGAGATGTTTGACGAATTTTTTTTAGAGGGCATCATCGAAGAGTGCCGGCATTATAAAAAAAGCGTGTATCATCTGGATGGGCCTGATGCTTTGCATCATCTGGATTCCCTGCTTTCCATTAAGGAGCTTAACGCCATACAGTGGGTTCCCGGTGCGGGACGGGATCAATGTACAACGTGGTTGGATTTATTTAAGCAAATATTATCCGCAGGAAAGTCCGTGGTCGTTTATCCGCAAAACATGGATGATTTGCGGATTTTGATGGAGCATTTACCTGCACGGGGACTATGCGTCCAAATGTGGAATGTGGAAAATGAAAGCAACGCCCGGGATATTATGAGTCTGATTGACAGATGGGGGCTTACCTAACAATATGTGGATTTGTAAATATGTCGGCTTCATCGGTACTGGTGGTGCTAAATTCTGATACAATAGCACCCTCTTCTCCTGCCTGAAACCAGTGAAGGGTGTCGGGGTATAGTGTATATTGTTCGCCGGGGCACAGCTTGATTTCATGCCAAACCGTATAATGTTCGGAGGTCTTGGCGGGCGGCGTGCAGTGGGGATTGACAGTGGCTTCTCCGGGGACATACAAATAAACAACTCCTGCCCGACAGCGGAAGGTTTCTTCTTTGCCCGGCGCACCATTGATTGTAGGGTGTCTGTGTTCCGGACAGGTTTGCCCGGGAAATAGTATCAATTCCTTAGCGCATACCTTCTCTGTGTTTATATAGGTGATAAGCTGTAAGCCGGTGTTATCAATGTCACCTAATCCAAAATCCGCCACCTCGATATTAGCTTTTTCTTTATCGGTGAGTACGATACAATGTTTTTCTAAATAAGCGATGGCTTTGGTTTTTATTTCTTCAAGTTTTGCTGATGAGATCATGGATGATCCTCCTTAAAATCACTTTGCTATTGACTTAATATTCGGTGAAGATAACACAAGGATATGTGGCTGTCAAATGATATAAGTTGAAATGATGTGGAAAAATTGCAAGAAGAACATATTAAACAGTTTGCTGCTGTCCATAACTGTATAGCAGGCATCTGTGACGCTTTGCCTTTGGAGGAGGAGCGGGCGCGGCTTATGGCTGTGCAAGCTCCTTTTGTAAGCAGAAATATAGATAAACGTGTTGATCCAAGCCGTTCTTTACCCGGCGCCCGAAGCGTGATTGTGCTAGGTAAGGGATATGCGCCTTCAACGACGGATAATTTATCCAGCTTAGGCTATGGTGTAGACTATCACAGTACTCTCACTGATATTTTAAAGGAGCTGGGTCAATCTCTCCAGTGCAACTACGTTACTATGGTAGACAGCGGCCCTTTGGCAGAGCGAGCTTTTGCTGTAAAAGCCGGATTGGGTTTTTGGGGTCGAAATGGAATGGTGATATCGCCGGAGCTGGGTTCATTTTTTAATATCGGCTTGTTGATTGTAGATATAACGCTCACACCATCGATGACAACGCATTTAACAACGCAACTGCTTACTTGCCCCGATGATTGCAGTCGATGTATTGAAGCCTGTCCTAACGGAGCAATAAAGCCGTATTCTATAGACGCCATGGCTTGCATATCCCATTTAACGCAAAAAAAAGGGGCCTTAACGGAAGATGAAGTAGCCTCTATTTCTGTAGGCAAACAGTTATATGGGTGTGACTTGTGCCAAATATGCTGCCCGATGAACAAAGCTTTTTTATCAACATCTCAACTTGCCAAAGAAGACCCGGCAGATATACTCGCCATGGATAAAGCAGACTTTGATACCCGTTTTGGTCATACGGCTATGGCTTGGAGAGGGCTTAAACACTTGCAGCGTAATGCAAAGATTGTTATGTATCAAAATGGAATAAAAAGGGGATAATA
>Ga0123355_10017610_pt1 | contig 11299 bp, 5 predicted proteins | sample TergutEmb28metaG_3_FD_89872 | JGI IMG/M metagenome (GOLD analysis project Ga0123355, IMG submission 89872) | Embiratermes neotenicus P1 segment gut microbial communities from Petit-Saut dam, French Guiana - Emb289 P1 | ecosystem: Host-associated > Arthropoda: Insects > Digestive system > Gut ...
AGAAGAAGAAGAAGAAGAAGAAGAAGAAGGAGAAGACGAAGAAGAGGAAGAAGAGAAGCAGGAGGAGGAGGACGATAATACTTCCTCTAATTTGAAGAATATTTTCCCTTCAAACAAAAATCACTCTTCTTTATTTATAAGCTCCTCTGTCTTTTGTGAAAATTTAAATTTAAATTGTTCTAAGATTTAAATATAAAATGTGATTACCTTAACGAAATTTAAAATGTTGTTGAGGGTGCATAACACTGCTTATTGCTGATGTTCCTGACTAGCAGCTAAGTATATTTTTCATAAAGATGCCGTGAAAGTTTCCCTGGCGTCAAATTTAAAATTTTTCAGTCCCTTACTTTCTTTGCTTTATACATCTCACGCAGATTTCTTCTAATATTTCTGGACGTCATTGGAATCGGCAAGGTTCGCGTTCTTGGTGTATGTATATATCTGTGTGCTTTGTAACAACTAACATTAGAACTCTTTTTCTGTTTTGTTTTTAGGAAAACGGAGAACAAACAGGACGAATGCCTTGTAGCCCAAGAGAAGCTGCATCCAGTTTGTGCTCAGCGCAGAGAAGGTTCCCCAACTCCCACCTGCCACTCGTTGGCCGAGTTCTGTCGTGAGGAGCCGAGCTGCAGGCACGTATGGACTACAATTTTAATTGTTCTGTCAAAGAGCTTTAACACAGCGAAGAAACCCATAACATGCAAGCGCTGTAGAAGGAAAAGTAAAAAATTTAAACAGGAAACAGATCACAGTAACGTAACGTACACATACAGTACAAGAAAAAGAAAGCTATATTTCACTGTCGGGTTTTCCTTGCAGCAAGTAATGCTGGATGCTGTCGTGTGTGCGTCAGACACGTGTCCGGGATTCCATTCTTTACTATTTATGATACATTTAAATAATAACCTGATTCTGTTAAGATTTAAAAATTATAAAATTGAATTATGTTAGTCTCATCACACAGAAGTGTGTTACGGAAAAAGAGTTAAAGCGTTGTATAAATATGCTTCTTCAATAGCAGTTGTGAGTGCTTTTTTATGTGTGTGTGGGGGGGATGGAGGTTAGGGTGGGGGTAATGGGTGGGGGAATTGAGAGCTTTTTCGTTTCCTTTACACTTTCATTTCCTAAAAAAATTGTGACGATAGAAAGGTGTAGAAACAAAATGGCGTGTTAGGAATGGAAACTACAAACAAGGATATTGAAAGTTTGATGTTTGTGTGACCGTACATCTTAGATACAATGATATAAACAACCAACTAGATGCAACAATAACAATTTATTAGTAATTTTAATCAGCTCAACATGTTTCGGGCGACAATTTCTCCCGTCCTCAGGAGCACTAGACTGTGTTTACAGCATCGTCGGTGCATTATACCACAGGCTGTAAACACAGTCTAGTGCTCCTGAGGACGGGCGAAATTATCGCCCGAAACATGTTGAGCTGATTGAAATTACTAATAAATTGTTATTGTAGCATCTAGTTGGTTGTTTATATCAATATTGAACGCCTTTGTCACGTTTATGGGGGAAAGAGATCGCTAAGGGAAAATCCATTGTATTTTCTTTGGCCAGGTAAGGGATAAAATCCACTCTCGAAAACCCCGTCGCTGGAGGCAGTTTCAAATTAGCCCCTTTGGTAGGATATGAATAACACTAATTGATAGCCAAAGTATTACGTTTCCTAGGACACAAAGAAAGCCCTTCACCTATGGAAAACCGAAAGTAAGGCCGTTGCAAGGATTTGGGAAAACCGAACTCTGAGAAGACCCATGGCTTGGGAAAACACCAAATCTAAATTTAGTGCCTTTACTAGGAAAGAGGAAATAAAATATTTTTATCAAATTGCAATATGGGTTCTTCCCCTAGTATGAGACATCAGTGCGATCGGGGCGCAGAAGGGGGGTACTGTTGACCATAACAAAAAAAAAAAACATGGGCTTTTCGCTGTGTTTAACGATCGGAAGCGTTTCAGAAGGAAACGGTGTTACGTCACAACATTTGAATGGCTCCTAGCTTTGGTAACGACAGGACGCCAGATAGAGGGCAAGTAGCCAAGAACATCATTTTGATGGGTGAGCAGATTATATCCTACCCTAATACAGCGCACGTAAACTGACAGTATTTGGGCAGGAATTACAAAGGTTGTGCCCATGAAGACATTAACAAGACAATATGCGCATAACGTAACATTGAGGAGCGTTCTCGTAACCATTTTTGTAGTGGAAAAGCAATAAGTTTTGCATATTCTGAGAGTGTGTGTTTGTTGCCTTAGTCATGCAGCATATAAAGCGCATGCGCCATATTAAGTCGCCGTCTGTGACTGTCTGGTTCTACAATATTTGTCCACATTATCTCGTAAAGGGCACAATTTTTGTAAAGAAATTATTGAACATAAAATTCAAGTTTTGACTTTCTCTACAACTTTTGTATGAAACGTTTCTCATTCTAAGAAGAAATGAGCGAGATATTGTCATAACTGTACGTACGTCTTTACCTAAAGTGTCCGTTATTCTTGTCAGATTTTGATGAAATTGAATTTTCTCTGCACAGTTTCAAGAAACACTGTTATTTCAAATTGGGTAAAAATCAGTCCAGTGTGAGCCGAATTGTTTCATGCGTACAGACGGACAGACAGACATATCGAAGCTGTTAGTCGCTTTTCACAATTTTTCGAACGCTGCTAATAAGAAGCTAATAAGAAATAAGCCAATAGATGGCAAAACCTGCCATAAGTATGTTATACAATACGTTGACGGTCGTACAGAAAATATTGGTGGATAAAAGGGGGGGGGGGTAGGGGGTTCAGATTATTTAAGCTTATTAGACAACGTCAGCGGAAGAGCATTCCAAAAGTTAGCGGCTCGCAGATAATTTGAAACGTTCTGCAAGTACCTGCAGGCCTAATTGCTTAGACGACGTGGATTTCCACTGCACTGCGTCAGTGAGCTCAGGTTATGACGTCAGTTTCACTTGAATCTTATCATGACCTTTGACACTCGTGTCAATAAGAGTAGACCCATTCAAGGAATCAGTACGTCATATTTATCTATTCTAGAGCATGTAGTTTAAATACAGATATTTCGATGATAGGAACAAAAATGAAGTTCATTTATGTTGAAGCAAGTTTAATGTACGTTTGTGTTTGTGAAAGTGCATTCTCTTTACTTCACGTATTCGTTAGTTATCTCTCTTGAGAAAAGCTGAAGCTTATGATGAGTTTACTTGTTACAAAGGAATAAGGCATTGCACTGAAATCTCAGTTGGGACCTTGAAAATACTCGTCCATCTGTCTATTAGGCTGTAGCATCTAATTTCAAAATTTCTGAAGGGGGTCTGTTCACTATTTCATTAAAGCAAAATTTTAGACTCCGTACATTTTTACAGCAATTATACGAGTATATTCATTCGAAACCAGTTACAACGACATCTATTTATCCGAAACATCGCCTATAACGTCATATTCCTCAATGTTAACCGTAATATTACACTTCTCGGTCATAACGACACTCGTTTAAAAGGACACAAAATATTAATATCCTAGAATGACGTAACAAGCGAGTTCGAATGTGTATATAAAACTATGCCGTATCTTACCATTGGACATCAAATTTTGACCCTGTAATTACCGAAATAAACCTCAATTTTATTTAAATATTAGTTTCGTACCGCGCAGTAAACACGTTTCTTCTCGCTTTTAAAAATTGATCACATAATGTCGTACAGAGAAATAGACGCTTCGTGTTCTGAGATCCATGCGAAGAACAGCAGGTACTGTATGGGGAAAACGTAGAATTTTTTAAGGCTAAACCCGTTAGTACGTACCGGTAAGGTAAGCACTGAAATTCAGTCGGTTAATACCAGAAACGGATTAAAACCAGTTGTGACTTCTTGTCCTTTGTTTACTTTATCCCCAAAGAATTTCAATAAGTGTAGTTAAAACAGTTCAGTCTGTATGCAGGTATCCGTGCCTGTACAAGCAGACTCTTCCCGAGAATCAAATAAAACTTTGTACGGGAGAAACCATGTTAGATTGTTTAGCACACTGAGAAAAGGAGTGTCAGACACGTGGCCCTCCAGATAACTCTCACAGATCTATTTCCAATTATAGAACGTGTGCCGGCTCAGATTTTTAGTTTAAAATTCTGTTCGTCAGTTGTGTTGTGGCTAAAAATATTTGCGAGCTCAGGTTGGTCAAGATAAACATATATTTAGCGACCAGTTAACTGTAACGCATTCTTCTTAAACAGCTTGACCCTTCGAGATGGGACCGATAGATTGTCCCGAAACGTCGGTAACTACCAATCTGCGCAGCGCAACATCTCGAAACAACGAAGATCTTAAGATTGAATCTCGTCGCCGGTTACGTTTCACGTTGTAAAATCCGACTCTAGCAAGAGGCTATGTGGAGAAAAATGGGACCCTTCACACAGAGCAAAGATCTCATTTACATTGCGGCGGAAGGCTAAAATCACTCAGTTTGAATCTTATCTGGCCGGAAAAGTTAGGTTTGTAATATAACGCAAATTATTATCGGCTAATATTTTAATCATTAATGGCGTTTGACATTAGTAGGTCCACGCATCGCTAATATATTCTCAGAATACAACCAACAAGATACAACGTTTCTCTATGTATTTATTTCTGCAAGACGCTCTACATGTTTCAGACGGGTTTTCCGTCCATCATCTGGAGCACGAAACTTCAAATACAGCATCAGGTATTTGTCAGACCATTACTGCTACTGCTACTGCTACCTGCTGCTAGCCAGGCTAGTATCAAATAGCAGTATTGGTCTGACAAATGCCTGACGCTGTATGTGCAGTTTTGAGCTCCTGATGATTGTCGGAAAACCCGTCTGAAACATATAAAGCGTCTTACAGAAATAAAGAAATTTGAGAAACGTTGCATCTTGTTGGTTGTACTCTGAGAATTCATTAATGACGTCTTGTTGAACTGTGTGTAAGGCTGTTGAAAATATGTGGACAACAACGTGCACATATTTTGCTGATGTTTTGGACATTGTCCCTCGACTGAGGTTTTACAGCCCAAACGTGCCGAAAACCGGGCCCTTTCTCGCCTTCAGATGTAACAGTGGGGTTTATAATCCAGTGGGTCCCTTAGACAAAGCTAGTATGTTTCATCAGTATCCAAAATATTGTCATACAACAAACCTGACACGAAGCACAGTTTTAGGTTCTCTTACCAAACCCTTTTGCACCTTCCCATCATTAGAGTACTTTAGAGTGAACGTCCGTTTCTGAAGCCATCGCTTCGTTGTTAATAATTTCTAATCTGTTTTTATTAAATCAACAAATGTAAATTAATATTAATTGTGAATTTATTGGTTGTAATAAAAACAATAATAGAAATGCACGGTACATGCATCAAAATAATTCTAATTTGTGTTTTTGCAGGAGTAGGCTGGAGTACTACGAACAGTCTTGTGCAGTGGATAGTGTGACAAAAAAGTGTGCTGGCCCGCCTTCAGAGTGTCGGAAAGCCATGCTGGGTATCCTGGGCACTGAACTGCGTTCCACTTGTGCGTGTAAAGGAACGGACTTCGCTCAGTTGTACGACTGTCTCGGTTGGCAGCGCCTACTGTGGGTTAACCCCTGCGTTGGTCAGTATTACTACCCTGTACCACATGGAAAGCTGATAACCCGTGTAATTTGGACGTTTTCTTGTTTAATGTTCGTGATTTTCATAAAACATCGATATAACTGTCTTTAAAATTGAAAACAGTAGAACTGTTTTAAATTTGAAAGACTGTTAAAACCGCTTGCTTGTGTTTAACAGTAGGTCCGGTGTAGCTCAGTATATCTTAAATGGCTACAGGCTTCGAAACAAGCGTTACATTTCGGGCGAAATTGTTTCTATTTCTCCAAACTGTCGCTACTTCCCCGGTTATGAAGTGAAATGTTACAATGCGCCCCACAAAGTGCTGCATAAGCAAACTAAATTTAGCTTGTCTGGTTTCAGGGATCCGTCGGTTCATCGGAATATGTCATTTGTTAGATTTTGGCTGGTGAAAAAACTAGCGGAGCTGGCGGACGAGCCTGCATCGTGGGTGAGGGGGCAAGTGCAAGGTATTGTGGTCTGCTTCTTCCACAAATCCTCTATCGCTACCGCCGTACAAGAGACTCGCTCCTAGCATTCCGTTTGAAAATTTCACTGGACAAAACTAACAAATGGCTTATAACAACTGTGAAACGAAGAATGCATTTCGTATGACTTTCATTGTTTGAGTTTACTGTCAACCAGTATCTTTTCATACGTGCTAATATGTTTGAAAACTGTACCGCTTCAAGCAGTGTTGAGGTTAGAAATTAATTGTAACCAACTTTGGTCCATATCAGAGTCTCCAACAACTCGGTGCTACCATTTATGATAAAGAATTAGATGAAGTCACATCGAATGGCAAGTTTTGAATTGGACGAATACCAAGTAACTAACTAACTAACTAACTAGTTAACATGGTGCAGAACAGTCTTTCTTCATATTTTATGATTCCCGTGTTCACAAGAGCCCTCCCCTATCCCGACCCAGATTAAGCCATTCCAAGCCCTCGCAATCCATTTTAATTCTATCCTCCCATCTAGGCCTAGGTCTTGCAAGTAGTCCTTTCCTTCAGGTTTTCCCACCAAAACCCTGTATGTGCCTCTCTCCCATAGGTTCCACGTACCTTACCCATTTTTTTTCTTGATTTTAACACCAAATTCCCAGTATACTGAGTCCAAATACACAATTGCAAAAAACACATTCACACTGAAGTAGCAACATTTATTTCTTTTTTTTAATTTGAAATCAGCAATCAGGGTGCAAAGTATTCTATAAGCTAATGGGCTGGCTATGAGTCAAACTTGTGGACGTATTAGCGTGATGAGGTCCCCTCCTGCGAGGAGATCTCGTTCACCGTGTTACAGGTCAGCTGGCCACCGTCGTTTCAGTTGTCGTACGACGTTATCTCGTGGAATGGAGTGGAGTAGGGGGTTCGAATGAGTTTCTGGTTTTATACAGTGCTTGGTACTTCTGGCGTGGATGACTTCTTGTACGGATAAAATACCCAGGTCTTCGTGGATCATAACATTGGTGACATACCGTGGGGCGTCAACAATTGTTCGTAATATTTTAGGCTGGCTTCTCTGTATGATTGCAACATTGGACTTGCAGGCACAGCCCCGTAATTCAAAAGTAGCAACATAGACCCGATTATTTCTTGCACTAAACCTGCAAATAGTCTAAAGTACGTGAGTTTACACCCTAATAAGTTGAATGTAATTAAATTATATATTTTTAGCCGTACGCATTAACTGCTTTTCACATTGGACGCAAAAATATGTGTGTAGTTTGGTCTTGGAGCACTGAACCCGTCAGTCATCCGTTGCAGCGTTCAAAATAAATATGCAGCTGGGCGATGTCACAGCTCCCTGGACACTTCACGTCGCTTGAACAGAATGGCAAATCCCCCGATGTCATAAATGTGAGACACCCGTAAGTTACGGAGATTAAAAATATCTCCCTGACAGGCGTATCGCGTGACGTCACCGGAGCCGGAGCTAAGTACCGGAAGGAATTAGTTAACATAACGGGACGGGACCAGTTGAAGGCCAGTAAGTTTATTGATGGCTATATTTGAGGACTTCACTTCTGGTGTTACCTACCTTAGTCAAAACATTTTCTTTTGCGTTTGTTTTCAAAGGGGTAACTGGAACGAAACGCTGTTGAAATGAGTTGTGAACAGTGCAGCAGCTTGGGCTAAAATGGTAAATAAAGACAGCAATATTGTTAAACTAATACTTTACGATTGTTGTGATGTGTGATTTGGAAAGTACAATTGGATCAATATAAGGTAAAATGATCCCGTTACAGGCCCGGTGTGGCCCAGAGGGTGGGTAGAGGTATAGCTCTACTCTTCCATGACCGCGGTACTAGAAGGGGGTGAGTGGTCACTAACAGGTTCTGGCCGCACATTACCCCCGGGAAAGACTCTGTACCCATTTTACAGGAGGCTGGTTGGGCCCCAGGGCCGGTCTGGACGGGCGGAAAATCTCGTCCCCACCGGGATTAGATCCCGAACCGTCCAGCCCGTATTCAGTCGCTATACCGACTGAGCTACCGGGCAGCTGGATCAATATAGGCCCACTTGAAATACGAACGCTTTGTCATGGTTCAGGAACATGTTTTATGCATTGGAGTCTTTTTAGTGTTATTGTATGTTACAGAATAATTTGCTTGGGAATTATTTTGTAATCGTGGGTCATTTGTAACGTAAAGTGCAATATAAAAAAGTAAAGTGATCATCATCATCATCATATATCTGTCATGGAGTTGGGCCACTTGTTGACCCGTTCCGGTCTCACATATCCAGAAGTCTCTTCAAAGGTCTACCATGATTCCTTTTGCCCGTTGGGGAGTAGTATTCTCCGTGAGACTTGCCAGGGATCAGAATTTCTCCTGAATGTGTTACGGGCCTAAAGCAGGGTAAGTCCAGTTGTAGAGAAAAAAAAGCATGCCGGCCCAGAGCTTAAAAAGTAAAGTTTACTCTGTAACATACCATGCAGACACAGAGGGATGGGGTAGAGGTATAGCTGTGCTCTTTCTTTAACATCGGCGCTAGATGGGGATGTGTGGATAACGCCACGCCCCAGCCGCTTTACCCTCCGGAAAAAAGACCCGGTACCCATTGTACAAGTGGATTGATGGGCACCAGTGTTGGTCTTTATGGGTGCGGAGAAATGTCGCCTCCACCGAGGTTCGAACTCCGAACCGTCGAGCTCATAGCGAGTCGCTATACAGACTGCAGGATCGCGGTGTAAATAAATATGATAGTTACTATTTCCGGGTTTTTAAATAAATGCGCTCTTCTGGGTTGTTACACAGCGAGTAGTGGTAATTCCCTACCAACGTTTGAGTACAACCTGTCGGTCCCAACTTCATGGGTCAAGAATCCGATAGGTTGTCCCGAAACGTCAGTAAGGAATTACCACTACTCGCTGCGTAACAGCCCAGAAGAGCGCAGTCCTCATCTACTTCGCGGCGGGAGCTTGAAATTACGCAAATGACAAACTGTTTACTTGTTTGTAAATTCAGTGAAAGAGATGAGACAAGGCAGTGGCGTATTGCTGGCGTAAGCCTTGACCTGTATCAGTACCAGATTGCTGGGTATTGTTTCAGATGGTCAGACGTCAGACAGCATATTGGGTCGCCTGCGGTGACCATTTGTACTGAGCTTATTTATGGACCCTAGAACCAGTTTTATCTTATAAATTTATGCAGCAGACCAAAAATTCACACAGGTAAAATATGTTTATCGTATGCTATTGGTTACGTACCTATTTCGGTTCCTGTAGCGACCACACCAGTGTACCTGCACACGAATACTGACAAAATACAACAAACTGCCATATTGTGAAAACAAAACCACTTAGTGTTACAATGGATATCTCAAGTATTCCCTGTGGTTATAAAAATGTCAGATTGTTATGAACTTTTAAAAACATAAAATTTAATTTGTTAAAAACAAATTAAATTGGTTGTGTTTATGAGGTATGTATAGGTTGTACACATTACTCCCTACTTCCTACCAAAATTACAACCTAGACTCAAGCGATCTCCCCTTGAACCTACACTCAAGCGATCTCCTCTTGAACTTAGACTCGAGTAATCACCCCTGTATCACGCATCCCTTTCATTTTAACAGGTATGCAGCTATATGGACAACCTTTTTACCGGATATGTCGTTGTTCTTATGGTATTCTGATAGCTTATACCTTTAGCTGTATTCTGTTATTTATTACAGGATTTACGACATCTACATACAAAATCATAAACACGTCCAATTTAATTGTTTTTGACCACCTAAATTTTATATGTTTTTAAAAGTAAATGATCTGATATTTTTATGACCACAGGGAGACCTTGAGACATTCACTATAACATTAAGTGCTTTTACTTAAACAATGTGGCAGTTTGTTGTATTTTGTCAGTATTTGACGTTCAGGTGACCGTGCATCTTAGTAAATTCTTACAATAAACCCAACTAGATGCACTAATTTCTCGAATTTATTTTTGGAATAAAACACTACATGTTTCGGACAGTTCCTCTGTCCATCACCAGGACTTTTTCACTGTACACACAGCAATAGTATATGTCATACAGGTTACAGTCGCAGTTTGCGAGCAGGATCAAGACGGAACTCAGTCCTGATCCTCCTCGCAAGCTGTCAGCAAAGCTGTATGACATATACCATTGCTGTGTGTACAGTGAAAAACTCCTGGTGATGGACAGAGGAACTCTTCGAAACATGTAGAGTTTTATTCCAAAAATAAATTTGAGAAATTAGTGCATCTACTTGGCTTCATTATCGCAGCAGCGGCCGAATCATGTAGGTAACCGATAATGTACGATGAACATATTTAACCGGTCTGCTGCACAAATTTAGATATACCCTGAAGGCACGGATTTCGAACATGCTAAGTTCAGTTTTGTCGCATTTGAGACAGTACATCATTTTGCTTTGTCTTCGGACTCTTTACAGTTGCAGATGGTTGTAAGAACAAATACTGTCCCAGTGTAGCTGGACCGACAGTGAAAGGGCAGTAAGTCACACATTCGTCTAAAAATGATGTATTATACCAAATGTGATAAGACTGGACGTAACACCCTTCTGCTTCTCGGGTAGGCCTACACAACTGTTTCTGTAATAATTTGATCTTGCTTAACTCATATTATATACATAAATAATGATGATAAAACTAAAGGGGCAATATGATTTTCTTTTTAGTAATTACACCTAGAGGAGATCTTCGCTCTTCATGGTTGTTACAAAGCGCAGACGTTTCGGGACAACTTATCTGTGCCCTCATCGAAGTGTTAACTCCCTTGAGAATGGAAGCGATAGATTGTCCCGAAACGTCGGTAACTACCAATATACACTGCGTAACGTCCCGGAAGAACAAAGGTCTGATTTATAGCGCAAGGGAAGCCGGAAATTACGCATAATTACAACTAGTTTTTCTTCTTTTCTTATATAAGTGAACAAGAAGTATGCTTTCTACAGATAAGGGGTATAGTTGTGATTGATTGACTAAAGAATTATGTTTAAAGTATTCCTTTTGAAGAGTTGTTACTTACATACTTACTTACTCATTTACTTACTTACTTACTTACTTACTTACTTACTTACTTACTTACTTACTTACTTACTTACTTACTTACTTACTTACTTACTTACTTGCTTACTTGCTTACTTACTTACTTACTTACTTACTTACTTACTTACTTACTTACTTACTTACT
>Ga0123355_10017613_pt1 | contig 11298 bp, 8 predicted proteins | sample TergutEmb28metaG_3_FD_89872 | JGI IMG/M metagenome (GOLD analysis project Ga0123355, IMG submission 89872) | Embiratermes neotenicus P1 segment gut microbial communities from Petit-Saut dam, French Guiana - Emb289 P1 | ecosystem: Host-associated > Arthropoda: Insects > Digestive system > Gut ...
TCTCACTCCAACATGGCGCCGAACATTTACCTACTTCTTACTTCAAGGGGTGCCTTCCTGAAGAAGGAGTCGGGGGTGCAGTCGAAAGCCCAAGACCTGGTATAAGAACACCCCTACTACTGTTGCATGAAAAACATAACTTCAATCACATGTACCATACGTACTACAAATTATTTTACATTTTCCTTAAGACTCATATTATCTGCAGCCGCTGACATGCATATAAAAACTTTAGAAGTGCTGTAGCCTATTGTATAATGTAGGCCTATTACAAAATAATCAACCTTTTTTAAAGATATTTAAAAATGGGAATAAAGTTGTAAAAATTAAAGCAAGACTCCCATGTAAAATGGCAATACATTTGTGGCCGGTTTATCTGCTGAATCGAAACGTCTATTTAATATATTAATGTAAAATGGAGTATATTATAAATCAAAATGGCAGAATGTAGGATTTACCCGAAAATTTCAGCGCATGTTTACATTAATGAGTTCTAAAAAACAAAATTTTCTGAAGCGTTTAGGTGCAGACTGAAGTTCAAGGTCACACGGACAGTCTAATGTAGGATCCACAAACTTTAATCTATCTAATTTTTAAAGATTGCTTAGTGTTTTCACGTACATGTAGATTAGAACGATAAAAGGTAAATAACGCCAAAAATTGAAATTTCAATAAAAGTGTTGGACTAAATTATGCGTGATTACAAAACCGCATTTGCCTCTTGTTTATACAAAATCACAAGCGCATTTAAAATAATATAATTAATTGAATAGTCTAATTCATTAAATTCCAAACATAAAAATAAACCTTTCACAAATCGATTATTTTTCTGTTTAAAAATTGTTTGGACTTCACACAAGACAGTGCTTTCATTTACTTGCGTTTCCTATAACAGAGCTCAAAAATCCATTTTACTCACAACGTCTGCAGCAATACATTACGCTAAGTAGTCATGTGAACTCACTCTGCAGTGCTGTGTTTGTCAGTTGTGTCATTCTGTTCTGCTGTGGGCTCAGATGGTCCGACCCACCAAATGACGCCTCTACTTTGTGAAAATAAAGAAAAGACCATCAGTTGCATCGTCGTTCGTGCTAGTGTACGACCACGTGACATCCGTAAACTGAGCACAAAGAACGTTTCTGGACGTGGACAGTCCACAATGAGAGACATTCATATGTGAGTGTGTTTGAAAAGAGAAGTGCTCTCTGGGAGAGAGATATATCGTAGGGGTCGAGATTTGTGAACCACTGTTAAGAAATTACGCTTCCCATAACCGAATTGGTACTGGTAAGTTAAGAGCAGGAGCACAAAATTTCGAACTAATGGAAAATTGTATTACTTGGAACGGTAATTTGATGGCTTCCATATATATATGTTTTTAATTTTGATAAATTTACATTGGGATAAACAGAGAAAATAATCTTGAAACCTAAAGATTATAGTGAAACCAAACAAACTTGTGTCGAGGTGACAGATCGCAGTCTTCCGACCAGAAGTGAGGCAAACAGAGTAACCCGGTTTCCTGCTGTATACCGTGAACCTAACACAGATCACCTGAACATAAACAAGTTACCTCTTGTCAATATGTGGGGTAGCCATGCCTGATAAATCGATGTTCAGTTATGACCCCCAAATTATTGGTTGCAATTCCAATTTTCATATTTCATTCCCTATTATGATTTAATTACGTGAATAAATTTGTGTCTTAATATGAGTGTTATTTCATGCTTATAATTTTGATTACTACATGATGCGCTACTGCAAAGACAAGCAACCAATCCCAGGCATAGAACGAGTACTTTTATTGTACTATGAAATACTATGAAATACGTATTTCAGTAAGAACCACCCACCTCCCCCCCCCCCCTTTCCTGTCACCAGTAGTCCTTGGAAGTAATTATTACAAAGATCCGCTTTATGAGATGACTGGATGACTTCGGATGTCAGGTTGGGCAGGATGGAGAGCCACGAATCATGTGTGAATTGACTGACGTTGCAGACCCACATTTCGGTGGCCATAACAGTAACACCGTCTTCTGGGATGGGTCTTCGTGCAGTCTGGTAGATACGGGTCGTCATTTCACAAAGGTATGCTGCATCGACTGTCAGGATAGAGCTACGCTGACGATGGAGCCAGCAAGGTTCTTTCGAAAAGTGTATGTGTAGCTATCAGACTGCAGTGTCGCCGCGTCCCGAATATTAGATGGGACAAGCTGTAATTGAGAAAGCAGGGATAAACACAACAAATGGTTCGGGATAGTAAAATTAATAAAGGATGCTGCAAACAAACTTATTCCAGAGGTCTGAGATTGCACCCGAAGAATTCCGAGATAAGAGGAGGGGCAGATAAGAGCCTGAGCTACTACGTGCTTGAAAATCATACAAATGACATAAATGGGGGTTTACATATCTTCAAATCTTCATGTCGTACGTACCGTGCATAATGTTTTATATAAATATTTATTAACCAACACTTACGCACCACACAGTGTATATTAAATCACATGTTAGTTACTGCTCCGACACTTTTCGGTCTGTTTAGACACCATCACGACAGGAACCAGTCTAAATTCTACACAACACATCAAAAGACTAGTAACACTTAAATTGAACTATCGTAATAAGATCTCAGTTTTTAACATAGACGCAGCACTATAAATATCATTAAAGCCCTTTAGAGATGTGTATGTCTGGAGGGACATTTCAAAGGTAAAAGCACGAGTGCAAAATATTTCGAACACCGTGAAGTTTCTCGGTCGTATAAATGTGTTGAACAACGGTTAAGAACTGCAACTCTTAGAAACATTTAAAACATCTTTGACGTTCAGGTGACCATGCATCTTTATAAATTCTCATAATAAAACCAACCAGATGCACTAATTTCTCAAATTTATTTTTGGAATAAAACTCTACATGTTTCGGATAGTTCCTTTGTCCATCAGCAGGAGTTTTTCACTGTACACGCAGCAGTGGTATATGTTATACAAGTTTGCTGACGGCTTGCCAGCTGTCAGCAAACGTGTATGACATAAATCAAAGCTGTGTGTACAGTGAAAAACTCCTGCTGATGGACAAAAGAACTATCCGAAACATGTAGAGCTTTATTCCAAAAATAAATTAGAGAAATGAGTGCATCTAGTTGGTTTTATTATAAGAACTTAAAATATCGATGTTGAAAATCGGACGTATGTGGAATTGTAGGCGTGGTGACACATATTTTAACGACATATTTTGTGTGTGTGGAGATCAAGAGCGGGCCCAAATTGGATGTCGTCAGGCAGATTGTACGCGTTGATATTCCGTTATGTTTGGGTTGGGTATAGTGGCTCAGGTCCCTCTGAGGAAATTCAACGATTTTCAAAAGAGAGGTGCACGTGTGTCTTTAACTTTTAACTGTTTCATTAGAAAAATGTACCACTGAAAGGCTTTAATGATATTTCAAGTGGTGCATCTGTGTTAAAAACTACGATCTTACAGGGAACGGTCAATTAAGTGCTTATAATCGTTTGATGTGTTGTGAAGAATTTGCAGTTAGACTGGTCTCCCTGATGATGGAGTCTATACATACCGAAAGCGCCGCAGTGGAATCTAATATGTTATTTAATATACACAGCGTAGTGCACAAGTTTTTGATAATAAATAGGCGTTTTAGAAAATATGTGTTTCGCGACAGTGTATTTCACTTGTGACAGGTCCAAAAAAGTGACTGCACACAAATCTGATCTACTCTCGTGAACAAAGGCTGCCTGTCTCATCCTCCCAACTGCAGCTTAACTTGGCAGAACGCAGCTGCCATTTCACGTTCTGTTACTCCAGTGCCATCGATCATTGACTTCTGAATCTGACTGCTGCAGACGGAGAAAACACTGGCCGAAATGCACGGACCTTCTGAATCTGCTTTGAACATGACCAGGTGACTTAGACAATCAAAGATTTTCAGCTCTCCTTCTTTCTGGTACGAAGTCGTAAGACAAAATTTCACAATTTAAGACTCAGGCTGTCAGCCAATCACTGCAACCATACGCGCAACCAGTCGGTAACACAGATGACTCATATGACAGTCTGTCAGGTTGACAGGCGTTATTTGCTTTTAGAGTGCCTATAAAGAAACACAACACAAATGTATAGAATTCGTTACGATTATTAAGTGTTTTCATGTACCAGTATCACATATCAGATGTCACATTATATGTAATAAAGCACAAAATATTTTATTATTTTGGGTCGTCTAACGATTTGTGGAGCAGAACGAGATGAAGTGATGAATATTGAAAATGAACTGGGACAGATGTAAGGAAGTTGTCTTCATCCGTGTTGAGCTACCCTGTTATATGTGATATAGGACGTGACCAAAACGGGGCAAGGAAAATGTCAGGTAAGTCGCTGTCCAGTCACAGATTAAAAACCCTTACTTCCGAAAGAAGCACCAGTACACCGTGACGTTCGTTGCTATTTATTATTTCCGTCCACTTTGCCAGTTCTGACCGAAACATTTGTTATAACTCTGGCGTTCTTTGGCGGCAGTGAGACTAACTTGAGGACAGCAGAATATGACAAGATAAGAGATTACAATAATTTGCTTGTTCCACGACAGGTAAAATAAGTCTGTACGGAATTTTTGTCACAATTGTTAGATATTCTGATTTTCAATATTCTAACGAGTTTAAGGGATCTAAATTTTATGTTTGTGTTTGGCGCGACAGCCCCCAGTGGGCCAGGTCCTCCTGTTTCACGAGGTTTCTATATCACACACAACGACGCACCACAGTCGGTAGGACTCCTCTGGACGAGTGATCAGCTCGTCGCAGAGACCTCTACCTGAAAACACAAAACACTCACGACAAACATCCATGCCCCGGTGAGATTCGAACCGATAATCTCAGCAGGCGAGCGGCTGCAGACCTACGCTTTAGATCGCGGGGCCACTGGGACCGACTAAAATTGCAAGTTAAGTTAAATGAAAATATGAACCGGATATATTTCTTAATTGTCTTGAAGTCAAATACCATTTTTATGTAGTAGTCCATGATTTGCCTAGAACAATTAAAGGAAACTTCTAAGCTACTGCCATATCATCTAGCCAGGCTTCGCAATGAGGCCTCCCAGACACGAAACCAACCTTTTGACACTACGAGAGTTTACTTATTGCTTTACTTCACTCAAAACTCTCTCCCTGCATCACTTTAACAGAATGTGCTTGGTACAGCATCGAACATCTACGTCTTGCTGATAAATCGGTATCACGGCCTGGTTCAATATTCGCGAGGCAGGAATTACAATGCAAGACATAGAGGCCCGTCTAACCTTACCTTCTGTTGTGCACGCCCACAGTGTGTAACGTGGTCTCATCCCGAGGAGCGAAAATAAATAGTGGTCTGAAGGCATACAGTGATGTCAACGTGCAGGGTTACCTTCCTGCAAACTATGACAGGAATAAACAGCCGGGAATCGATCTTGTTAGTGGGCGAATTATCGCTTATGTAACAGCCAGCTTTTAGAGTTCTTAGGCTCCATTGCTACACACTGCGTCTCCTAGGGGTTTCAGAGTTTAACGACATAGTCACATGGCGAAGGTCGTGAATCGGAAGAAACAAATTCAACCTCTTTCTTGTTTTACGGGGTATTCTAGATACATGGTACAAATGGATGTTGTCTAGTGTCGACATAGATACTTGGCGAAGACAGAGAATGGGCAGACACAGAAAAATGGTATAAACTGAAAAACAATTGAGGATATTATCGAACGAGGACCTTGGTAGTCTTCTGCACTTTTGCATCTATTGTTAATAAACCTAAACGAATAAAACTGGGAGTGGTCGGAGACACAATAAATTTTCGGCGGAGAACTTTTTTGGAAGGAATGCGAATTGGATGACTATATTCGGGCGGCTGACGATGGGTTCAAGGCGAAATGTCGTTGCAGAGGTATTGATGTTCAAATAACAAATTTGATTAAGCGATGAATATTAGAGCGCAGGAGAAAGATAAAATCTATGAAAGAATTTCTGTGGCAAAATAAATATGTATTATTCGGTCTTTCGCTCTTCAAATTTTCGCACGTTTCGTAATTTACTTTTGTCCATCAATGAATATCAGGCTTAGCAGGAGAAAGATAAAATCTATATAAGAACTTCTGTGACAGAATAAATATGTATTATTCGCTCTACAAATTTTCGCACGTTTCGTTATTTACTTTCGTCCATAATTTTCGAGGAATTCGGTAAATTATTTCTACTGATGTTAAACTGGTAAACTGGTAAACTGGTATCCAAGACTGCGTTAAAAATTAAAAGAAAAACAAGGGAAATAAATACAAAAGTAAGAAAATTGTGCAGGGAGGCCATACACTCTGCCAACTCTGGCAACTCTGACTTTATGTGCAAGGCTTGAATTGCAATGTTATAGCTTTGTTTGCAGTATGAAGCAAGTTCATGGATAGGTATAGTGTATCAACACATACGTCTTTAAAAAACCCCATAATCATAATGAAATATTATAATAAAGAAACTGATTATCTCTATTTTATGGCGCTCGTTGCTGTCGTAAAGGAATGATGTAGGCTCCAGAAATCTTTGAATGCAACTCTCTTTTACTGTTTACACTTCATCAGATTCAAGCACGCCGACTTGTCCAGTAATTTATAAGGTGTGAAATATGTAACCAAATAAAACAATCAGTCTCAATAACATTAAAGAATCCCATTACACAACCAGCTGGATCCCCTGAGATGTGCCTAGACTCAGAATAAGCAACAACGACAGAGTAGCGCACAAGCACAGCATTAGATGGGCGCGACCAATAAATTGTATACTAAGATGGAAGCAAGCGATTTGTTTCCATTAGTGGACACCGAAAAAGAACTTCACGGTTGAACTTCCTATCACCCGTTCGCCATTATCCGCACACACCACCCAAAACAGATAATGCATAATTATGATTCTAACCCGTCGACTGAATCAATATTGTTCTGAAAAGCACCTCATCAATAAGCTTCCCCCGTCATTCTTAAGGTGTTATAGTTCCATTCAAAGTGTAATGCCAGGCATGGCAATTAAATAGTGGGACTGTCGCTAAAAAGTATTTAGTGAATGTTGCAATAATAGGAATGAATGACTACCGCCACACTTTAAATAGCACTCGAAATACTTTTCGAAATTTCTGCCCCTGTGTCTGCTGTCGACCCACTGTCCCGAAGGCCCGAAGTGATTCAAAATTAGAACAGTGAAGGTTCATTTCCCTTTCGGAGGATCGAGAACGTCATATCGAGATATAGCAGGAGGTAAAAGGTAAAGCAGTCCCGTTAAAAGCCTGGAGTGGCCCAGATGGTTCCAGGAAGTTAAGTTTCCCAGATTTCATGACAATGGCACAGGATGGTGGTAAGGTTGTCAGCCGTACGCACCGGCCGCCTTTACTCCCAGGAAATGCTCCTGGTACTCATTTCTGTTGGAGGCTGAGTCGACCCCAGGACCATAGTGCGATCGGAAGGATAATGGCAATGAAAAATTCCAATGACACCATCTGGAATTGAAAAAGCGACTTTCCGATTTGTAGCACAACAACTTAACCACTGTGCTACCGCTTTCCCTTATAACAGGAGGTAGTTTTGAATATTTCGATACCAGTATTTACATCATGATTTAACCCCTTTAAAAGTACTAATTAGTAACCTACGTACAAGCCACAATTGGTGTTAACACTAGAAATTTCTGAACTTTATATAAGTGGATTTCGTATTGTACTCAGGTAAAAAAACGGATTTTTTTTTCCTTAAGCAGTGTTAACACAGCGGTGCACAAATCCCGAGGGCTGGGTCACCGTGGCGACGGTTTTGAGGTGGTGTTAGATTGAAATATTTTATGATATGGCAGAACGACAACAAATATTCTTAGAGATTTAAGCTTGCCATAACGTTAGGGATATTAAGTAAGATTACAGCAGACTTACTTACTTACTTACTTACTTACTTACTTACTCCATGGTGCAGAGTCCTTCTTGACAAGCTAACTGGTTTTCAGTTAGTCAAGAAATTTCCCACATTTCATGGAACCCGAAGATTCATTACCGCACTCACAAGCTTCCGCCACCTGTCTCTATCCTGGGCCAGCCCAATCCAGTCCATATACCCAAATCCCACCTCCTGGAGATCCATCCTAATATTATCCACCCATCTACGCCTAGGTCTCCCCAGTGGTCTCCTTCCCTCCAAGATTACAGCAGACTAATAATTGAAATTGATATTACTGCTTGAAAAAATTTTCACTACATATTTGGCGACTGCGAAATGATAGCCTGCAAGAAACGTCACAATATATTACGTTTTTTGTTATAGGTTTAAATAAACATAAGAGAAATATGCAAGAAAAAGAATGGAAGCAAGAGGTATAAAATTTAAAGCGTAACGTGGCGGTCCTCTGCAGTAGACCATACAACACGAAGCATGTGAATGGGTTTAATACTACGACTAAGCAAACTAGGATGAATTAGTACATAAGCGGACCATCAGTTATTCATTTCCTGTTATTTTAATTTTCCTGATTTTGAAATTGTGAGTACGCAGTCAGCTGATTTGAGAAGCAGCTTGTATTCTCTGGACTGACCAGTACAGCTGTAGTAGTAAATAGCTACAGGTATTTAGTCAATAAAACAACAAACATTTCTAATGATGTTTATTAGAGGATGATAACAACTACATGTTTCGGCCTATTCCGGTCATCATCAGGTTTTCATCCGAAAGAGTATTAGTGTTTATAAGATTTACGTGGTTATGTAACGATGGCGAGAGCTCATCATCTGTGGTTTTGGTTATTACTACTATTAAGATATGTAGGTGGGAGGGGGTGTGTTCTGTAATGTGAGTATTGTGCTGACTTGGGGTGCAATGCTCGCGTAGGTGTCTAAATACCTGTACCTATTTATTTATACACACAACGGGGATGGCACATTTCAGAACAGCTGTAGTAGTTTAGTGGTTGAATGCACGCATGAATACGAATAAGTTAATGACGATGATGATAAAAATTCATGGTATGTGATTTTCGTAGAGAAATTAAATTACTCTACTGACCAAAATGTCTCTTCTTTTAGGGAAATGTGAAGCCATTTACCGTTTTCAAAGAAACCAGCTACTGTTCCGCATCCGAACAAACATCAAAACAATAAGCACCCTCACAACACATTTTCTTATTATCGACCTGATTTTTATTTTATCATTCTATTAGATTTTTGACAAATATTTCACGCATTTTTATATCCGATTTCCACACTACGTGTCAAGCCATTTTGACTGTCCCTGCTGTGAGAAAAGGCAAAGGTTAAAGGGTAACATTCACTCCAGAACAGTTCATGAAGGCCCAGATGCAGAATAGAGGTGTAGCTCTACTTTTTCTTTAACACCAGCGCTAGGTGTGGATTGTGGTCAACGCAACACTCCGGCCGCTTTACCCTCCCCCCCGGGGAAAGAGACTAGTTACACACAGTACAGGAGGCTGACTGGGTCCAAGGGCCGTTCTAAATGGGAAGGAAATTCTCGTCCCACCGGCTTTCGATCCCCGGACAGTAGTGAATCGCTATACCACCTATGCTATCCCGCCCTACCCTTGCTATGGGTACCATGGGTAACACTATTTAATAAGTAGAAATTATGAAACTGTGGTTTACCAAATTGTCTTCATCTTCACTTTAAGTTCAAATAAAATCCTCAGCACCCTCTTTTCAAAATCTTTTAGTCACTCTTCTTCACACAAAGCGAGCCACAGCACTTGGCTCTCTAACAAGAATAGAATTACATTTCTGCAAATTCTTACATCTGTTGCTTCAGTTTGAAGAAGGACGCCTTATCTCTGTTGAACTTCGTGAACGTAATGATTTGCTAGCGTCATTCTCAACTATTTAAAAATTACATATTGTCATGTATTTTGGGGGATAATTATTGAAAATCCTGCTAGCAACTTAACATTTCTAGATCATCTGTGTGTCAATCTAATTAATATTACAAGTCAAAGCACTCTTAGCCACATTTTAACAACAAGATCAACACAGAAAACAAATGATAATTCAATAATTCAATAATTTGAGAGATAAGCCAACAGCCTAATGACTAAAACAACACTACAATTTTTATTTTTCACGCACTAGTTTAAGAGCGCGTTAGCCAGATATAAACCTGGCAAAACTTAATGCGAAAAAAAAATCACATGAATACACACACAGACACAAACACAAACAAACACACAAACACACACACACACACACACATACACGTTAGACTTTCTCTGGAGTCGTGAAAACACTTGTTTCCTACAATACTAAGGCCACAAAGACACGGGTGTCAACGACAATGTAACAAACAGAGGATTTTCTCTCTGTCCATCTCTCTGGCTGTATTTCTGTATTTCGCAACCGCAGTTAGAAACGTAGCACTGCATAATCCTCTTTGGAAACAAGAGATTCGATAAATTATGTTACAAATTAAACCCATTTGGAGCTATGGAGAAGAGTCTTTGAGTCCTGCATGTCTACAATTTTAAGAGGATAAGAGGAGTTACCATAGCAACATTAAGCTGAATTAAACGAGTTGGAATAAACCGAGTGCTTATTGTTCTTGTTTATCTGAAGGATTTTAACACAGACTTTATGACGCCTGAAGAGAATTCTAAATGATACTGATACCACTTCAGATTTGGCTGTCATTTTTTACTTAGAATCCATCACTATTCAATAGGTTACACATATAGAAATGCTTATTTATTGTGCAGATCCTACATATATTTCTCAATATAGAGTCTAGAGAAAAGCATATTACACATTTATTGGGCTTATTTAATGCATATTTTAGCACTGCAACTATAAAGTTTATTTTTCATATTCTCCAAATCAACGGATGTGAGTTTGACTAACTACAAGAATTTTAATTTGACTCATCAATGTTGTATTAATAATCCAGTGTATATTTTCTTAGTATATATTATACACTACTTTATATTACAAGTTTATTAGGCTTAATAAACTCGTAAGGTTGTGTAGATTCTATACTGAGAAATATGTACGAGGGTTGGAACTTCAATAGTGGCAAATATATATTTACAACTGATACAAAATAGATACATGTTTCAAAGTTTTACTGTCCTTCAATGTAGTCACCAGCATTGTGTACAGCCCGTTGCCAGCGATGTGGAAGTCTTAGGATACCTTTAGCAGCGCCTGTTGTGTTGATAGTTCGAATGGAGCGGTCTACTGCCTGAAGAATCTCTGGAACAGTTCTGAAGCGAATGCCACGAAGTGGTTCCTTCAGCTTAGGAA
>Ga0123355_10017614_pt1 | contig 11298 bp, 9 predicted proteins | sample TergutEmb28metaG_3_FD_89872 | JGI IMG/M metagenome (GOLD analysis project Ga0123355, IMG submission 89872) | Embiratermes neotenicus P1 segment gut microbial communities from Petit-Saut dam, French Guiana - Emb289 P1 | ecosystem: Host-associated > Arthropoda: Insects > Digestive system > Gut ...
GGCTCCTGAAGATGGTCGTATTAACGTCCGAAACATGTTGAGCATTGAATAAAATAATAAAATAAGTGGCATCAAGTTGGTTTCTCTTTACTCAACTATCAAGATGATGCACGGTCCAATAAATATAAGATAGTATTTCTCCAATCAGTGCACTTTATTTACATGTAGGTATGGTATGGCAGGGCCAGTTGTTAGATGAACAATCGAATGCAAGAGCACACAAACACACAGACGCTACACAATTGCTTGGCGAAGGAAGTAAAGCAACACAGAATGTACACAATGTAATCTAATTATAAATTCCCTAAATAAATTAAAAGCACAACTCACTTGAACCTTGAGTGATCGAAAAACAGCGTAAGACTGTTATGATTTCTGAATTATTTGTCGAAAATATCTACAAATTGAAATCACTAATGAAAACAGACCTACCATTAAAAATACCATATACTTACTGGTGACATTGGCCGTCGAAGGACATCTACCGAAAAGATAGTTGAGACGCTTAAAACCAGCACGAAACAAACTAAAATCTCTTGCGATTCAGATAAGTGGCACGAAGTCTGAGAGTTTCGAAAAGTGTAGGGAGAAATTTTGAATCGTTGTCAAAATTTATTGACAAGACAGACATTGTACGTATAGCGTAACATTCAATCTCTCTCGTGCAACTATTTTTGCAGTGGAAAAAATCAATAAGTGTTACATATTGTGAGTGTGTGTTTGTAGCCCTAATTTATCCAGCACGCAATGCGCATGTGCTAAATTGTCATTTGTAGCATTTCCCGCTCCATATTATTGTTACATATTGTCTCATAAAAGGAAGGATTTTCTACAAAACTTTATTAGACATAAAACGTGTGGTCCGAATTTCTCTGCAACTTTTCCGAAATATTTGTCATTCTCAGAAGAAATGAACGAGATATGATCAAACATGTATATTGATCTTCGTGTGAATTACACTTTATTTTTTTTACGATTTTAACAAATCTTAAATTTTCTCGACAGATTTTCGAAAAGTACTAAAATATCAAATTTCACGACAATCCCAATTTTTCCACGCGGACAGAAGGACGACAGACGGACAGACATGACAAAGTAATAGTCGCTTTCCGAAATTTTGTAAACGCGCCTTAAAAAGCGGGTCAAGGTGACAAAGCCGAAAATTGATTAAAGTATAAAATTTCAAGAAATTTGATTTAATTCATTTGACTTCGTCATTTGAAGTCGCCGTTAAAGTATCGGGAATTAACGAATAAACACAGGTGGAATAAATGTAGTATTGTATGCTGGAATTAGAAAATATGGCGATATCGAAATACATATTGTCTCGTCAGTCTACATAAGTCAGTTGATATGTGAATATTAGTGAACCAATTATTCGCAGGCTCCTGAAGATGGTCGTAATAACGGCCGAAACATATTCAGCATTGAATAAAATAATAAAATAAGTGGCATCAAGTTCGTTTCTCTTTACTCAAATATGCGAATAGTGTATTAGTAACTACTTCGGAAGCTGAGAGAGTTTGTCTGACGCTAGTAGGGACCAGTAAAGGCTGCAGGGCTTGCAATACAGTGGCAGATTACAGTGTATGTATTAACATCCTGCAATATCTGATATATGGATGGTGTGGAAGTGTCCTGATATAACATTATATGATCCTATATTTAAGGCACTCCAGGGCACGGTTGGGGGCCTGGGTAATTGACATTTGTGGGAACAAAAGCACCCCGCTGGGTTATAGCCAAAGTGGTAGTGGCACTGTGCAACTGTTCGCGGACTTTTTGGTGTATATCGGGCCTCAATTCGTGTTTAACATTTATTTTATCTCAAAGAAAAAATTCTTTGCTGAATAAAATGCATTTCTGTTTGTTGGCTATTTGCTTGTTTATCATCCCTCATATCTTCATGTGCATAAATCAGTTAAAAGGGTTGTTCTGTTTTATATTGGCTGGAAATATCTAAGGACTTAGCATGAGCTTCCATAGTAGTGTTTCTTTTCCAGTGACAGCCATACCTTTGACTCTAATATTATAAAAAGAAGGTATGATACATCGAACTTGTTACAAAATATACTTGTATTTACACAATGTATTTGGAGACTGATATTCCTGAATACTTCTTGTTTAGTTAATAGTCTTTCAGCTAATCAAACAAATAACCTCATTAATGGAAAGAAAATGTTCATTGTTGTGTTTACACCTTACCCCACCATTTGATCCTGTTTCGGGAAATTTAAACGCATTCCACAACATTTCTTCCTATTCTTTGAATATCTGTTTTAATATTATCTTTCCTTTCATATATCTGTACCCATAATGGTTCCCTAACATCAGTTGTTTGGAATTAAATTTCGCGTGCATTTTTATGCACTATGTGATACATACTTCACCCGCATCGAATAAGTTTATTCATTTTTGCAAATTAATTCTCTTTTTAACTAGGTGAGTTTGTGTGAATGTCCTGCATACAGAGCCTGGAATATAATTATATGAGAAATTTAACAACATGTTACTTCGTTAATCGGAAAGTTCGATTTATGACGGTGTACAAATAAAAACCTGAAATATTTTCAAATCACACGTCATCCTTTATTGAACGGAATTATATTTCCTTCAGAATTTTATGCTTGAAAGCTTATATCGGCTGTCAGAAATATAAACATCCGGGTCGTAACATTCCTTAAGTTTTTATTTTTCCACCATGCATTCTAAAATCTATGTAGTTCACACACCAAAAAATGCACTATTTATTAAACTCGAAAAAGTTTTAAAATTTACATTACAATACATAATAGTATCGCTTCTACAAGTTTCGGTCTTTAATGACCATCATCAGGGAGCTTGTACTGCACCTGGCTAAAGTTATACCTATGTTAAAACACTCAGTGCAATTACGTCGTTATATATTATGTGGTGATGTGGCAGCATGTCGTAGAGCGGTGTGTGTGTTGAGTCGTGATGTGGCAGTATGTTGTAGAGCGGTGTTTATGTTGTGTCGTGATGTGGCAGCATGTCGTAGAGCGGTGTGTGTGTGTGTGTGTTGTGTGCACAACACACAACACAACTGATGTTAGGGAACCATTTTGGGTACAGATATATGAAAGGATAGATAATATTAAAACAGATCTTCAAGGAACAGGAAGAAACGTTGTGGACTGCGTTTAAATTTCCCGAAACAGGATCAAATGGTGGGGTAAGGTGTAAACACAACAATGAATATTTTCTTTCCATTAATGAGGTTGTTCCTTTGATTAGCTGAAATAACAAGAAGTATTCAGGAATATCAGTCTCCAAATACATTGTGTAAATACAAGTATATTTTGTAAGAGGTTTGGTGTATCAAACATTCTTTTTATAATATTAGAGTCAAAGATATGGCTGTCACTGTTGTGGATGTTCATGCTAAGTCCTTAGATATTTCCAGTCAATATAAAACAGAACAACCCTCTTAACTGATTTATGCACATGAAGATATGAGGGACGATAAACAAGCAAATAGCCAACAAACAGAAATCCATTTGTTGGTGTGTGAACTACATAGATTCCCCAAGTTTATTTTTAAATTTTAGCGCTTTATGTTTGGTAACATATATTGATATCAATGGCACTGTCCACTGGTATCAGAAATTGTGAAAGTTATTACTTAGCAAAAACACGCGAGAAGAATGAAATATCCTTCGTAGCATATACTTGAATCTCGACATTTATTCTATCGAATGCACAGTTGCACAATAACTTGCAAAGTTCTGCAGCCTTATGTGCGCTTACAGTCGAACCGGGCTATAACTGCAGCAGTTCACGCAAAACCTCGAATATAATGCTGGTTATTCTGTGGTACCACTTCCTCACTTCTCCGTTATAAAAACACGAGTTTATTTTCCATACTTAAAAAAATTCACTAAATAAAATAGAATAAAACAGATCATGAAACACACCGCCAACTCCTACATGTTTCGGCACCAAGGTGACATCATCAGGGAGTTTTTCTGCAACAAAGTTTCGTAGATCCAATAAATATTTCAGGCACTATACAGTGGCAATTCCATCTTAAAGATTTTAAGTCTTAAAATATTAAATCCCCAAATTACACGTCCACCTTGCTACACCGACATTACCGCACAGCAATAAGCCTCCTTTATTACACATTCATAGCCGTAATATTCTTGGGCCGTGTGGTCAAACATCCGTAACAATACATGATACTAAAGGATCTCGTCCAGATAAAGCTTACGATGTGTTCCGTGTCAGGTTGAATAGTGTATTCTAGACAAAGCGTAAGGTATACTTGACACCTTTAGGGTTATATATTGCTACGGATGTTTGTGCACACAGTCCAGGAATATTACAGCTATGAATGTCTAACAGAGGAGGCTTATCGCTGTGTTGTAATGTTGTAGCAAGGTGGATGTGTAATTTGGGGTTTTAGCATTTTAAAACTTTTACTTTATAATAGAATTGTGAGTGAATAGTGGTTGAAATATGTGTTGGATCTACGAGCATTTGTTGCAGAAAAACTCCCTAAGGAAAGCACTTTGATGCCGAAATATTTAGTTGCCTATTATGGGGAGGTTTTTTAAAAACTGCTATTAAACTTAGGAAAAAAGTAGTGAAACTTTTCAAAACACAAGGACTAATATTATTATTATTATTATTATTACAAACAACAATAATACGCTTAATTAGAGGGCCAATATACAGAAGATATTGATTTTGATATATCCTATTCATAATCATGATTGTAGGAATAATAGTGCTATTTATATACATAACAAAATTAGGCTCAAATGAAATATTCTCCCCATCAAACAAAATACTATTAGCCACACTAATATTACTACCCATATTACTATATAAAATACCAACGATAACCAACAACAAAGAAATAAGTACACACGACACTATAATAGAAAATGAAATTACAACCACAACGTAACTTTATTTGATTAATGAAGAGACAGTTGTTACATAAACATCGAAAATTAGGGGAAAAAAACGTGTGTAAAATTCGTTTTCTTAAAAGCTTGCTATCCCCCAATTAGGCGCACAGGTACTCCTAAGTTGGGGAGGTGAATAATTTACACAGAAAGCACAAAGAATTGTTACAGAATTAAAAAAAATGCAATTTAAATGATACAAACTAAGAACAAGACAGTGTTTACCCTGACAAGGCCCACAAATAAAATCCACCATCATAGCAGCACACAGTGTGTGCGCCCATCTGAAATATTTCGCACATCGTATTCACTCTTTTCCATTGTGGTCTTCAGAGAAACGACCAGTGCAGAACACACAATCATCGTCTTGTCCGTCTTCTTCTATCGAATCGTCATCGAAAGGAACCGCTAGGTCAGTGTCCGAAACTAATGGAATGTCAGATGGAGTTGGGTCCCGGAAACCCCTTATTTTCCGTCATTTTTGAAGGACCAAGAACAGCATTCGACGTAAGCCGACTGGTTTTGGATTTAGTGGCCTGTTCAATTTTCTTTTTCTGAGTTGCTCCAACAAATTTTCTGTAAAGTGAACTCGTTATTTTCTTTGCTGTTCCACTACGAGTATTTGGCTGTAAGTTCAGGCTTGACAAAGGGCTGATACATGATGCTAGGAGAGACTCAATAGAAGTGAACGGCCAAAAATTAACAGAACTGAATGATGGCTGATCGCTGGTCTTCACCAAAGCAGGATGGTTCAGAGAAGCAGCACCTGTGTCCTCGGAGGCTAGAGGGAAATCGCGTGGTCTGAAGATGTTCTTGTTACAAGGAAAACGGTCTGTCGCCTGGAAGCGATTAGCTGTTATCTCGCCTGTTGCAGCTCGCTTGTATGCATAGCCGAATTGATGAAATGAAGAAACCACTGGGTGAAAATCTCGCTTTGTGTCCATCCCGAGGGATGGCACGCGTGGATTGATCCAGGCGGTGTGTCATTCATCAGTTCTTGTTTCATATTTTTTGTTGGAAATAGCTATAACGGAGAAATGAAGTGTCCAGTTGGACTCATACACGTGATGACTGTCACAGGAGATCCCCGTTCTGCGGATTGAACAGAAGATATCTGACGCTTGCCTCTCAATCCCAATATTTTTGTGTGTTTGTGTTGTACAGTAGTGATGCTGGTTTCGTCGCAGTTGTAAAGTCTTGCAGGATTATGTTGCATAGTGTACCTAGCAGGTTCGTGGATTAAAAAATAACTGAGCAACTGATTCAGGGGTGAAACCTCTCACTCTTGAGAGTGAAGACCTTCAGCGGTTGTAACCGAAATTTCTTGATGATGACATAAGAAATTTTTCAACCACTTGCATTATTTTCACTTCTCTTGCAAAATTGGTTTTTAATTCCGTTCCTCGCCGCAAGTTTGCAAGCGAGGTGCATGACGTCATTGTCAAACCCAAAACCTCTCTTTGCATCACAAGACAGTGTTCAGCCAGAACAATTCCTACTTCACAAGGAAGAACTTGCTTCGTACCCAGTTTTGTTTTATTGCTTCACTTGAGTTTTTCTGATGGTCTTTAACATAACGCTGTAGTCTTGTTTGTGGTAAGCTGACAACTCTGGACGCTTTGTAGCGCCCATTTCCTTGTTCCTTGTGGCCGCAATAGCTGCATTCATCTTTTCGGGGTCCCAATTTTACCTTCGAGCCATCTGCAATATTATATAACACAGAAGGAATAATTCACAAGGTGCTGACTTCCTCATATGGAGAGCCCCATATTAGGCTGTATAGACCTCCCCATAATAGGTGAAAACAGGTGCTCGAGAAAATGGGTGAATAAAAGAGGAGCCAAAATTGTAACTATGAAACACAGCAACGGTTTAAGGTTACATTTAATAGAGAACTGAGCACTAAAGTAACTTAGAAAATAGCTTACCTTCAACGGGTTATGAGCCACTGTCTAGGGATAAGCAAACATTTCAGAGCGCACCGAAAAAACACACCCCACCAGTACCGAAGTCTTGAACAAATATGCGTTTTTAATGTGACTACAATTAATAACCTCATCTACTTAATAATTTACATTCTTAAACACAGAGTGCAACACTTCCTGGTATGAAATAATGCACCTCTCCAAATTAGGAAACCTCTCTATAATAGGCGACTTTCCCTTAGGATTTGGCACCTGATAAGAAGTGTGCTGTATGATTTACTTGTTATTTTAATTAGTGCATTTTGTTGGTTCCTTAAACATATGAAATGTAACAAAATGCACGATATTCATAACAAAATTTATGCACGTGTTCAAAACGACCCAAAAAATTTAGACCTTTTCCTGACGTCATAACAAACTTAGACTATATACATATAATATTTAAAATTCAGAACACTTGAATACGGTATGAGTTTAAAAGTACTGATTAAAGGTAAAGGAAAAATCATTCAAATTTACGTCATGAAAGCATACAGGAAGAGTAAGTGTTTAACTCCACTCACTTTACAGTCTGACACTAGAAGGAAGTTAAGTTAAATTACGGTGTATTTCAGTGCAAATATCGCGTATATCTGCACATATTGAGTACTTGTGATCTAATTACTTTATCTTGCTTTTCAAGAGTTAGATTACGCAGGTTTGCCACACATATTGAACAAATAGTAACAGTAATAATAATAATAATAATAAATGTAAAAAAAAGTGATACCACTAATAACAGGGGCGACTGGGACTATTTCAAAGTAATTCAGAAAATACTTGTGCAAAATACCAGGAAAACATGAAGTCAAGGAACTACAGAAAACGGCCATATTGGGCACTGCACACATACTTCGGAAAGTGCTAATGTAAAAGTACAATAGATTCAACACTGAAACTAACGATGTAAGCACTATGAATAGTAATAACAGAATGGCTGCAACACTGTATTATTTCCTAGGGACATAGTTTTTTCTCAGGAATATAAGTATAAATACCCTGCATAAAGTAGATAATAATAATAATAATAATAATAATAATAATAATTTACACCCAATATGCTACATTTCCAAAATAGTAGTGAGCGTGTGAATGTAGAAATTATGACGTGCTGGAAATATTTCAGTCTAACTTATAAATCATCACTATAATTGTGTGCAATAAACTGCTTGTGACTTTCTCGCGAAGTGAATTACTGTTACTGAACTTTATGAAGAAACTTTTTGACGTCGACGTTATGGGAAAAGCAGAGAGACACGTAGATGGAGAATCGAGTCCTCTAGATAATTTGCCGAGATACGTAAAAAATATTCACACCTCATCAATTCACGTGAGCCTTGGCAACACCTCCATCCCCAACACGCCCATATGTGGTGAATCTGATTCTCTTACCTTTCTGGCATACATTCAAGCCACACTGAGCCACACCTCTCCTCCAGTACATACATTGTGCGTAAGTCAATCTGGATGCCTGTAGCCTTTTCGTTTCTGCAGTATTAGTTGTTTCGTCCCTTCTGTTAATTTATTGCACGTTTCGGTGTTATAAATACAGACCTATCACTGAAATCGGACCTAACATTGCTGCATCATTTTTGATGTCCATCCGTGTGCAGTAAGATAAGCCAGACACGCTGTTAAAACCCAAATTTTTGTATGCCATCTGTTATAGCCTAATAGGATTTTGCGAGTTATTCCAACTAATCGTATAAACTGGTTTTGTAATGGGGTTTAATTCTTTTTGTTTTTTTCTCCCCTACATTTCATTTCCCAAAAGAATACTTAAACTAATCTGCGAAGCGGGCATTGAACATTGTGTGATTCGGTGACAGCCACTCGCTTTATAAATCTGAGTTGTAATTTCGTAGAAATTATTCCATTATCTTTTTACACAGATAGTGAGAGTGATATGACATGATATATTTGTTAACTGAAATTGCGTTGACACCCGGTGGCAATAGTAAAGTACACATTTACACAGAAACAATACACAGAACAGCGCAATTAACAACTTTGTTTGGAAGGCTTTCTGGGATTCAAACCAAGAGTGGTCAAACTAATTGGGAAGAGTGTGGGCCTGGCCCCGTCTTTGCGAGTTATGCCGTGGCATTTGCCTCACAACTCAGGAAAAAGCACGGAAAAATCTCAGTTAAGGAATTTTATGTTTATGTTTCCGTGCGTCTCTAATCTATATTAATAACTGGTCAACGAGATGCAACACAATGCAGTCTATTTATTATTCTGCGAATTCACTCTACATGTTTCGGGTGCCAACCACACCCATCATCAGGAGTACACAAAATTGTAACTACAGCCTCCGGTACTAGTCCTATTTTTTGTGCAGCTACCTCCCTCCAAAATGGCCATGCTTCTTGGCCGCTTTGGAGAGAGGTAGCTGCACAGAAAATATTACCAGTACCGGAGGCTGTAGTTACAGTTTTGTGTACTTCTGATGATGGGTGTGGTTGGCACCCGAAACATGTAGAGTGAACTTGCAGAATAATAAATGGACTGCTTTGAGTTGCATCTCGTTGGCCAGTTATTAATATAGTTCAGTCAGGGGATTCGTTATATTCACAAATTGTGTGTCCGTCCATTTCATTATTGCATTTTGTCATATAACAAGAACACAAGTACTTTAAATTGTGTACTACATTGTGGAAATGGGGTATAATATTTGTAGTAATTAAAATTTGACTGTTCATAGCGGCGAAAAGGTTTATAAATCGGGCCTCTGGCTTATGACATCGTAAAGCCTTTTAATTTTTAACCAGTTCTAAGAAAATGTAAGAGTATAAGCCAGAAGACTGCAACCAGAATTTATATTGTTGACTACCTGTCACAGAGACCCATTCTTTATTCCATCAATATAAGTACATTACAGGAGAAGGGCACTTACTCCCTGTTTTCACATAAAACACTGCATTTTGCCTACACCGTATATTCATAAGTTAAGTGTGGTTCTTACAATAAACAGTGATTATATGTTCCCTGGCCCAGTTCCACAACGATATGAATTGTAGAACATAAAAATTCCGTACATTTTATTGCAATTTAATGTGGCAAAAATTCGTTTTTTTTTTTATTATTTCCATTTGCAAGTAAGCTCAAAAGCACAAAGGTGACGTCATTTGTACTGTTGGTCGTTAGGTCATTATTTTGGCCTGCATTCTGTAGTCTAGAGATATTTACATATACTTAATGCTAGCTAACTGTGTTTGCTTATCTAGACCAACATAATGATTTACAGTCTAATGGAGTACCTGAATTACATTTTTAAGGTTATATATTCCGTTTCGTATCGTAATTTAATAAATACAACGCCTTTTGCGCACTTATTTTGATGTATTTTGCGGCAAGATTTGTTTTTGAGGTTTTAATATTTACATAATTTGGAATTATATTTTTGAGGCATCTTTGGTTAAAGAAAATATTGGTATTGCAGTTTATTCTGAATTACAACTCTAAAGTTGTCTGACTTCGTAGTTCCTTGTTCTGGTATGACTTTCCTCTTTAGTTTGGAATGTTAGCTGTTGATCTTGAAAACTCTGCGAAAGGCCGACTGTATTTACACTTTGTAGCTCGAAGTTGCGAACTCCTAGATGACTAACCCTGGTTGTGTTTGTGGTTGGTGGAATGGACGTAGGTCACAGTAAATTGTGACAGGGATGAGCAGAGGAGCCGGAGTTGAGTGATGTTGAAAGTTGTGTGCACTGCAGTGTAGTAGACATGGAGTTGTGAGTGGGGACACTCCAGCGAGTTTCAAGAGCGGCAGGGGGAAGGGGTAGTGTTGCTGTAGACAGTAGGTGCACTGTAGGCTCCATGCCTTTGTCTATGTGGCTGCAGAGTTTTGTCGCTTTCATTTCATACATTACCAATTTCAAATCAGGGCTGTAGACGCTGTGGTGATTCACAAAACACAATCACAGTAACTCGCACATACACTCGCGATTTATTCCAGTGACTGGAAGATGCTTAACACTTCGATCCAAATTTCCTACGTTATTTGAGTAAAGAGAGACCAACTTGATGTCACTTGCTTTATTATTTCTTTATATAATGCTCAACATGTTTCGGATGTTAATACATCCATCTTCAGGAGTTTGCGACTTATGTGTTGAGTTATTTCGTGTGTTACGTTGATCTGGTTCGATGTGTGTTGGAGTTACGTTGTGGTATGGTTGTGGTGGTGTGGTATCCGTATGCAGGTTGAAGCAGGTGAGTAGTGCTTCAGCCTGTATACGGATACCACACCACCCCAGCCAAACCACAACGTAACACCAACACACATCGAACCAGATCAATGTAACCCACGAAATAACTCAACACATAAGTCGCAAGCTCCTTAGGATGGATGTATTAACATCCGAAACATGTTGAGCATTATATAAAGAAATAATAAA
>Ga0123355_10017616_pt1 | contig 11298 bp, 8 predicted proteins | sample TergutEmb28metaG_3_FD_89872 | JGI IMG/M metagenome (GOLD analysis project Ga0123355, IMG submission 89872) | Embiratermes neotenicus P1 segment gut microbial communities from Petit-Saut dam, French Guiana - Emb289 P1 | ecosystem: Host-associated > Arthropoda: Insects > Digestive system > Gut ...
AATATTTTTACAGGTGTGCCGTTTAAGATATAGATTTATGCGAAAATCATACGCTGGCACCCCACAAAGTGCAGAATGCAGGCTGTTCGGACACTTCCAGCGATTGTATCGAAGTTACCGTCCAATCGGGGGTATTCACTTTGAGATGGATAACAATGACACGTTAGTTAAACTGCCCCTTGTTTAATTCATTTTTAGCAATCATGTAGGGCTTGTGACATTCTACAATCCGCAGTTGTTTTTCTTGACAAAACTTCAACCATTGTTATGTTGGAATGCAAGCTAAATCTGATTACACTGCATACAACAAAACAGAAAGGAAGATAGTAATGATTGACAAACTTGAAACAGGAAAAAGAATCGCCCACATGCGTGGGAAACTGGGTTGCTCCCAAGCGGTATTCGCCGAAAAACTGGGTGTATCACCACAAGCCGTATCAAAATGGGAAACAGGGCAAACACTGCCAGATGTTGAAATTCTTCTAGCACTATCATGGATGTGCCGCATAACCATCAACGAAATCTTAGATGCAAATGAAGTCTTCATAGACTGGCGTAATAACATAGAGCGGGAATTTGTAAGAATGAACAAATATCTTATTTGTCCGGAATGCAAGAAGGCTTTGTCGATAAAGGTTCAAGCCAACGGCATTCGGTATTTCGAATGTGGAAATCACCATAAGTTTAATATCGAAGATGGAGTTGTCTACTTCAACACGCGAGAAATATCAGGTGAACTATGGTCGCTATCTCTTAGAAACTACGAGCATTACTTGTTGGAAGCAACTCATCTAGGGCTTCCAAGGTATATGGAAGGCGATGTATCGTACAAGGAAATCATGTGGCAAGAAATAGAAAAAAGGCGCCCCGCTACAATTGTAGATATAGCTTGTGGCACGGGTAATGGCATAAAATACATCTTAGAGCGTATTAATTGGCCTTGCACAGCAATATTAACAGATTTAAGTTATAGAATCCTTGCATGGAATCGTAAATATTTCACGGAAGAAATACAAAACCCCTATGTAGATTATATATTCTTGGCCTGTGATTGCTCTAACATACCGTTAGGTGATAATTCCGTAGACGTTGTATTTTCTAACGGTGGCTTTGAAAGTATGCAGGACAAAATGATGACAGGATTTAAGGAAGCTTATCGCATTCTTAAACCAAGTGGCTCCGCCATTTACAATATGAGCTTGGTTGACGACCATAATTGTGATAATACAATGAAGTGGACTGATTTATACTTGTCCCTAGAATTATTTGCCGACAAAGAGAAACTACGGGATCAATCTCAATGGCTTACAGAATGCAAAAAGGTGGGGTTTTCGCAAAATGAATCGATTGAGATTTACGGTGAAATGCCTGCACCAAACACTGATGTGTTTCCATTTGAAAATCAAATAATGCGTTGGATGGCTTGCCATGTTTTTGTCTCGGAGAAGTAAGGTCGTTTGTAATAGCTATGACTATATTATGTTGATGAACTATAGGCCTAAGGATATGAAAAATAGCGAGACTGGGGGCAACTGGTACACGAATCTATGTAATGTGTATACGTTTTGAGTATCGTGTTATAACAAAATAAAGGGTGCATTCATAAAATTGTCTTAATTTGAAAATTGCCATGACTGAGCGTTTTTTTAAGCAACACAAATGCGTTGTAGGTCAATAAAAGCCCCGAAATCAAGGCTTCTGGATTGCTTCGCTTTGTTCGCAATGACGGATGCTTGCATATTTATTCAATATTTTTGCTTAACGAGGCGGCCCCATAAAATAATTTCAAAAAAACGCCTGCACGCAGACGTTTTTCCAATTACACAAATTTTAACATAAGCGAATCGCAAATAGGCTTATATCCAATTTTTTGATAAATGCTATTAGACGTTGGGTTTGCCAAGTCTGTATACAGCACGCACTTTGTAAAGCCTCTATCCAGTGCAAGTTGGCTAATTTGCGCCACACAGCTTGACGCATAGCCCTTGCCGCGGTAATACGGTGGTGTGAAAACAGGCCCGACACCGATAACGTTTTGCATTTCTCTGTTAAGCCCTGCAAGGCTGACGGGTATGCCGTTGTCTTCTAAAATGTACGTATTCTTTTTCGCAATGCGATAATGACACTGCGTAGTATCATAGGGAATGTTCATCGTTGTCTTGCCGTATTCAAATTCTGCGAAAGCCGATTCACACCAAAATGGGAAAAACGGCATGTCTTTTTCTTCTACCAAGCGAATAGTACCTATCTGCGGAATTTCAGGGTTCACTTCCGTCAGTTCGTATATGCACTGATTTGTGACTACTTCAAATACCATACCTTTGCGAGTAGTGTAAGCTTCGGCGAAACATTGCGCTAAGCTTTTATCTGATATTACCCCCGGAATTGGATGGTCTGCAATGCCGTCAATTAAACATTCTATTGCGGCGGCGTTTATCTTGTTATTTGTGGCGTATAGGGCAATGTTATGCGGCGGTGTCATGATGGCGGTCAGCAGTATGCCGCTTTCGTCTGCCACCGTAGCCATGTACCAATTTGCAGGGTCGCGCCAGCCTTCTTTGTCTTTGCCCTCGTAGCCGATGAGCAAATTGCCGAGAAGGATCATGTTTTGCGCTTCGTGACGCATAAGTACGTCATACGTGGCGTTGTAAAATGCGTTTACGCATGTGTATTGTTGGTATTGCATGTTGTCAACTCCTTGCAAGCTTTTAGAGAGTATACATCTTTTTGGCCATTTTGCAAGCATATTTTTTTAGCAAAAGGCGCATTGTAAGAGCATGATAAAGTTAGTTATCTGCATTTTTAACTTGGTACTGCGCTGCCACCATGACCAAATCTTAGAGCGTGCCGCAGGTTTAACATACCGCGTATTACTGGCATTTTTCCCGTTTTTGATATTTCTGATATCTCTGCTTGGTACTTTAGAGGTAGACGAATCTGCAATATTGGAAGGGCTATTTTTCGTGCTGCCCGGCGACATTGCAGGCCTTGTATACAATTTCATATATGAACTTGGCGAAGCCAGAAGTGTGGGGCTAATGTCCACAGCATTGTTCTTTAGCGTGTACAACACATCTAACGGTTTTAGGGCAATTGTACGCATTATCAACCGTGCATATGGCGTGCGTAACCACCGTGGGCTTGTTACGCAAGTTGGGATTAGCTTTTTGTTGATGCTACTTTTTTCTGCGGCATTAATCATAATGCTTGGGCTTTTGGTTTTTGGGCGGAAGATAGGGGGCTTATTTTTCCCTGACGGGAACGAGCTTTTGATTGCACTTGTAAGTAGCGGCGGTGCGTTAGTGGTGCTTGTGCTCGTTACTATGGCTATCTATAGGCTTGCGTGCGCAGCTTATTTGCCAGCCAGGCATATTTTGCCTGGGGCAGTTTTTACTGTGATTGCTTGGGTGATTATTAGCAGCGGCTTTGGTTTTGTTATTTCCAATTTTACGCAATATTCCGTAATTTATGGCAGTATTGCGGGGGTGTTTATTTTAATCCTGTGGCTTAATATTATCTCAATTGTGCTGCTTATTGGGAATGAGGCAAATGTAGTGTTAAGGGAATATTATCCATAAGCTTAAAGTGGTGGTAAAACAATTGACATATTCCCAAATTTATGTCTAAATTGTTGCGTAACTATTAAGTGCGGAGGAACGATTTTATGAGTGCGGCAGGTGATGGCACCTTACTGCAAGGCAAGCTTGACTTTTTCAAGCAAGATAAGGGTTTTGATAGACTACTTACTGGCATGTCTGCAATGTACGCACGACATGGGCGTACATACGGCGCGGTGCGCCTTGCAAACCCAACTCCGGAAGAAGAGCGAGCCATATCTGCATTTTTTGAACGGGATTATTTCGACCAAGCCTTAATTCGCATTAGTTTGGGCGATTTTGGACGTCAACTTGATAAAGTTTTTTCATCGAGTATCAAATTTGCATCTTTGATGGCGGAATATTCGCAAGAACATGATATCCTGGATCCGGATATGCATAATATCATGCACAAAAAAAAAGACGCTTTTACAGAAAATATTGCAAAAAATCTCTTGCCTAAGTACAAAAATACCTTGGCAGCATCTTGGTTAAACGATGTTATCATAAACATGCGCCGCACATATAAGCCGTGGGTAGAGCAACATGTAACAGAGCCAGACAAAGTGGTGGATATAATTGATAAGGTGGCAGAAATGCTTAACAATTTGCCCGTAGCCAGCCCACCTATGCAACTATCAGCATTTGCTGCTCAATTTATGAATTCGCCGTACGCGTTGGATTTTAACGGGGAATATGGAGCACTATTTGTACGTGCTTTAGCGCATCATTTTAACACACCTGTACCATGCAGCATTGAATCCAGTATAGATTTATGCCTTAAAGCGGGGCTGTTAACCGGCGGTGTGTTATGCCAGGTAACCGCGCAAAACCTTGATGCATACACATCAGAAGGCGTACCAGACGAAGTTTGCGCGATACACAACAAGCAAGGACAAGCGCATGTACTTACATTAGAAAGCATCACAAAGTTGTCGCAGGCAAAAGGCGTAGACGGCAAAGTATTTATAATAGAAAATCCACTTGTATTTGCCGCCGTACGTGAGCGTTTACAGGACATAAAGTGTACACTTGTGTCCCCCATGGGCAACCGTAATTTAGCATTTCTGCGGCTTTTGGAACTGTTACATGCCGCAGGAGATGCATTGTATTATGCTGGGAATATGGATTTCAAAGGGCTTATACAGGCGGATAATTTGTATTTGAAATTTGGTAAGCAATTTATCCCTTGGCGATATTCAAAAGACGACTACGAATTGACAATTTCAACGAATAATGTGCTTTTATCTGGCGAAAGAAAAGATTTGGCAATGCATAACGAAGACCTTGCGCTGATATTATCTCAATTGCGCAAAAGAGGCAAAACGGCAAGCTCGGTGCCGCTGGTACCGTTGTTGGTAGAAGATGTAAAAAGGTATATAAAACATGGAGGTGTGCAGCAATGACAAACAAGATTGATGTGGTAATTGGTGGAAAAGTTCTTACCATCAGGTCGGAAGAATCTGCAGAGCATGTACAAAGAATAGCGATGTACGTAGACCAGAAAATCCAAATGCTTAAAGAGAAGAATCTTTCTGCTGTGGTAGATGAACGCCTGCGGGCCTTGCTTATTGCCCTAAACTTAGCAGACGATTACTTCAAAGTGAAGGACAAGTACACCGCGCAAGAGGTGCTTTACCAAAAGCTTGCCAAGGAAACAGTAAAGCTGGAAAAAGAAAATGCCACCTTGAAAAACCAAATGCATAAACTCCAAACCAAGCTGGATAAAGTGACCAGTGAGTTTGACGAGTTCCTGCATAATTTCGACAATAAACAGGAAGAAAAGGGCGAGGAAAAAAGCGAAAATATCCGGCAGCTGTCAATAACAGATGTGCGAAAGGCGGCTAACTAATGGAGACTATATCAGCGTTGCGTACGCTTATGAAAGCACGCGGGCTGGACGCATATATCATTTCCAGCGGCGATGCCCACAATAACGACCGCATGGCAGATTATTGGCGTGTACGATTGTGGTTTTCCGGCTTCACAGGTTCTGCGGGCACAGTTGTGGTCACACCAACAGAGGCGGGCCTATGGACAGACGGGCGATATTTTATACAGGCAGAAGAAGAATTGACCGGCACAACCATCGACCTCTATAAAATGGGCGAACCCGGCGTGCCAACCTATGAGGAATTTCTCTTGGAGAAACTGCCGGATGGTGGTAAACTGGGCTTTGACGGCAGGACCATGTCTGCTGCCGCTTTCGACCTTTTGAAAAAAAAGCTAGCGCCAAAAAACCTCACATATTGCTATCAGGAAGACTTGGTGGGTATGCTATGGGCAGACCGTCCACCTTTGCCGCGCCTTCCCGTATTTGAACACTTGCCCAAATTTGCGGGGCTTTCTGCCGCAGAAAAACTGCGTACAGTCCGTGAAAAAATGAAAGCGCATGGCGTAACAGCGTACCTTGTTTCAGCCCTAGATGATATTGCATGGCTGCTAAACATACGCGGACAGGATGTTTCTAATACACCTGTGGTGTACGCCTATGTGCTTATCACCGATAAAGACGCGCATGTTTTCATAGACCCTGCAAAAGTTGCGGATATTTCCGGCAAGTTGTCGTCTCAAGGTTTTACACTGGATGCCTACGAGGCCGTTGGTGACAAGTTAAAATCCCTGGCGAGCGGAAACATATATTACAACTGCAACAGAACCAATGTTTTGCTGTCGGAAGGGGCTATCCCTGGCGAACTGGAGCGCGTAGATACCCGTGACATAATCGCATTCCTAAAAGGTGTAAAATCCGAAGCAGAACTGGCTAATATAAGAAACGCCTACATTAAAGAAGGCGTGGCAATGACAAAGTTGCTAAAATGGCTGGACGATTCTCTATCTGCCGGTGATGTGCTTACAGAAGATGATGTGGTTAAAAAGTTGCAAGGCTTCCGCAAGCAGCAAGAAAATTATCTGTGCGACAGCTTCGACACAATTTCGGCTTATGGAGCAAATGCGGCGCAGGCGCACTACAGCCACAAAGGTACCGGCGCAACGCTGGAGCCTAAAGGGTTTTATCTTTTGGACACAGGCGGGCAGTATTTAGACGGCACAACAGACACAACGCGTACCGTGGTTTTGGGTGCGCTAACCGACGAAATGAAGCACGACTTCACGCTGGTGCTTAAAGGGCATATTGCGCTTTCCTGCGCGGTGTTTCTAAAGGGTACCACCGGCCGGGAGCTGGATATGTTAGCACGCCAGCCAATATTGCAAAGCTGCCAAAATTACAACCACGGTACAGGCCATGGCATAGGCTACTGTCTTGGTGTACACGAAGGCCCTTATGGCATAAACCAGCGCAACGACATTGTTATAGAATCCGGAATGGTTTTTGCAAACGAGCCGGGCATATACAAACAAGGGTGCTATGGCATACGCACAGAAAATTCTGTTGTAGCAAAAGAGTTGTGCAAAAACGATAATGGCACATTCTACAACTTCGAAACCTTGACATACTGCCCTTACGACACGCGCGGTATAAACGTAGAAATGCTTACACCACAAGAAAAAGACTTTGTAAATACGTACCATACCAAAGTGCAAACAGTTCTTTCGCCAATGCTCACTGAAGATGAGCAGATGTGGTTGAAAGGGCGTTGCGCAAGTATTTAAGGATTTTTTTGTATGTGATGGAACATTTTCATATATAATACGTTTCATAGGTTGTAAGAGACAAAAAAACGAAAGAGGGAATTAAAAATGAAAAGAAAAACACTTATTGCCTTAATTATGGTAGCAATCATGGCACTTGGCACGATTAGTGTATTTGCGTTGGACTACGCTGTACCGGCAGAAGCAATGACTGTAACCGCGCGGTTCTTTATGGCCGAGCCTGATGCCCCGGAAGATGCGGGCGAAGCATTTACAATGGTAAGCGAAGATGGCGAGCTTGTGATTCACGTCACCGAAGACACAATTGTTTACTTCGAAGATTTTGTGCCGCTGGGCGATGATGAAGAAGATGGCATGACACAAATGGCGCGTGAAGTATTGTTTGGCCGCACACTTGCAGAAGTACTTGAAGGCAGAAACCTGCGCGTAATTTATGTAGAAGGCGAAGAAAATGAAGCGGTCAGCATCATGATTTTGTTTGAAACCGCTGTGCATCCGGGGCCGGAACCAATTGACGTTGGCCTTGAAGACGACTATGTTGATATCGTCACTTTGCCTGGCGAACTTGTAACCGAAGACGGAGTTTTTGGTATTGTAACATCACCGGAAGAGACTACTCCGGAAGATGGCTATGTAGGCATTGTGCCGCCAATTGGGGAAATTGATGCAGAAGACCTTGGCCCTATTACACTAAATGGTGAAATAGTGGTGAATGGCGAAATGCTTGATGGCGCAAAACTTCCGTTTGTGCAAGAAACAGCAGACGGCGAAGTGGTTATGGTTCCGCTTAGAGTAGTTGCAGAAGCATTAGGCTACGATGTGAGCTGGAACAGTACCCTGCGTAGTGTTCAGCTTGGCGTGGCAATACAGCTCTGGATTGGCCGTACCGAGGCGCACTTTGGCAGAAGGGCTCCAATCGAGCTTTCAGCGGCACCGGTTATCGTGGACAGCTCAACATTTGTTCCGTTGGACTTTTTCCGCAACGTGCTTGGACAATACGCTTATGTGTTTGAAGGGCAAGTGGTGATTGAAACTGAAAGTGATATGTACTAAAATATAATTTGACTTGAGAACCGCCTCATATATTGGGGCGGTTTTTACTTGATATTTGAAAATGTCGTGATATAATCAACCTGTACATACATTGAGGGGATGGCACCCATCACAATAAACAGAGAATGTATTTACCTTTTCAATACAAATTTTTGTGTCTGTATAAGATTGCGGCGGGCACATGGAATGCACAATAAAAAATGTGTCCTGCCGTTACTAACGGAGGATTTAATATGGATAAAAGTAACAAGCAAATAGACTCAGGCAAGTTTGATAATCATATCAATGTCATTGACGCAACAGGAAATCACTTGAACCCTTCCTATATACACCGCGCCAAAGGGCTGGTAAAAAATGGGCGCGCGGAATGGGTAGACGAAAAGACGATACGGATTATCGCTGCGCCTGTCCAAGATAGCGAGCAAACATTCTTTGAATATGTAACCCAAAAATGCGCGAAGCCGGCATATATTGAGAAAAGCATGGTCTTGGCCGAGAAGCTGCAAGCCATGCTTAACAACGATGCACTCACTGCCGAAACAATCGGTGCGTTTATTAATGATGTCGGGCATAACGGTATAAAAGGCGACGGTGTCGGATGGGGTAGTGGTGCGGTTAAGGCGGTGTATCAATTTTTAGACGAATTTGCCGAGTTTAGCGGTGAGTCGTCTTTATTTGCCGGGGCATATCGTGAGCATATCCGAGAAGCCTTTGAAGAACCGGCGCGCAATGCGGTAAATGGCTACAAAAAAGCCATCGTTTTGATTCCCGACGATACAAAAATTGACCCGTATTTTCTGGATGGGCTGACGAATACTGAATTTGTAGACGCATTCAGGGCGTTGCAGCAGCTTGTGTATGGTATTTATGAAGAAATTGAACGCACATCTCCACTTGAATGGGGTTGGCTGGGCTGGCAAGATATTGCGGCATACGGCGTTTGGCATAACCGCATCATGGGGCTTTTAGGCGCGTTTGCGGACGCTGGGCATCTTGATGGCGATATGTTGGTGGTTGATAAGAAAAAATTTAACAACCATGATACTGTGAAACAGCAAAATAAAATCAATAGTAAAGCAAAAGTGAATATCATTATTGCAGGCCTTATGGACATGGGGCTTTCAATCGAAGGGTTTGAAGACAAGAAATCCGACATGTTCACAGTGTCATGCCCGGATACACCGAATTTGATTATGGTACTTTGTAGCTATTACAAAAAAAGGCCGCAAAGAGACTGTTACCAATGCGTCGAGGACAGCCCTTGTCATGAAGATTGCTGGATGATGTCGGTTGGGCATCAGCATCACATCTTTTCATACCGTTTTGTGGAGGAGCACGCCCCGCAAACCCACGATATGGAGGTTTTCTTTTTGGCGGTTACAGACAGTGCGCCTGAGAAATTGCGTGAAATTCTGCTTTACTTGCATGACCAAGCCGCCAAATATGGTTTTGCGATTACACCGCCGACCACGTATCAAGGCTGTATTCAATATATGAAGCGCGGCAAGGCCAAGCCATGGCTGCTTGTGGGCAGCGGGACATCGTGGATGGATTTTTTCTATACGCTAAACATGGGCAAGTGGACGCTGAAAACCGAGTTTAAGCGCATATTCAAAAAATATCCCGGCAAAACGGACGAGTTGGCAAAAATGTTCCTTGAGGATTTTCGCGGCGAAGGTGTATTTGTGCTGCAAAACCCGACACTTGATGATGTGAAGGCGGTGCTTGAGTTTTATAAGCTGGAAAATAATATAAAAGCCTGATTGCATTGCTACTAACCGAAGATTTACATGTGCCGTTTTATCAACCGATCTGAAAGTTAGGTCGGTTGATTTTATATTATAATATCGCTGTTTTGCCATCTGCTGAAAAATTTCACTGTTCGGTGCATTTGCCCTTGCACTTTTCGCAAAAAAAGTATAATCTTCTTATGTTGTTTTACACCATCACAAAGGAGATGTAACTTGAGAAATTTAACCCTACTCACCGATTTTTACGAACTCACCATGATGCAAGCCTACCACCATCACCAAGCCACCACAGGGCGCAAGCAAGTAGCTGCTTTCGATATGTTCTACCGCGAAAACCCGTGCGGCAACGGGTATGCTGTGGCGGCGGGGCTTCAGCAGGTCATCGACTATATCAACGCGCTTTCCTTTACAGACGAAGATATCGCCTACTTGCGCTCGACAGGTACTTTTAACGAAGCATTTTTGGATTATCTGAAAGATTTCCGCTTTTCTGGCAACATTTTAGCCGTGCCGGAAGGGACTGTCGTGTTCCCAGGAGAGCCGCTGCTGCAAGTAGTCGCGCCGCTTATGGAAGCGCAACTGATTGAAACGGCAATTTTGAACATTATCAACCACCAAAGCCTAATCGCCACAAAAGCCGCCCGTGTGTGCTGGGCTGCCAAAGGCGACCGCGTTTTGGAATTTGGCCTGCGCCGCGCCCAAGGGCCGGATGCTGGTTTGTATGGTGCGCGTGCCGCTATGATAGGCGGTTGTGCCGCCACAAGCAATGTGCTTGCGGGGCAGATGTTTGATGTACCTGTGCGCGGCACACATGCCCATAGTTGGATTATGTGCTTCGACACGGAATTGGAAGCGTTGCAATATTATGCCGACCTGTACCCGCAGTCCTGCGTCCTTCTGGTTGACACATACGACACCTTAAAATCCGGTGTGCCAAACGCCATCAAAGTATTCCAAGGGATGCGCGATAAGGGGATACCTTTGGCAAACTACGGTATTCGTTTGGATAGCGGCGACCTGGCGTATCTTTCCAAGCAAGCCAGGAAAATGCTGGACGAAGCAGGATTTACCGATGCGTTTATCAGCGCGTCTAACGACCTGGACGAATACTTGATAACCGAGCTAAAAAGCCAAGGCGCAAAAATTTCCCTTTGGGGCGTGGGGACGCATTTGATTACATCCAAAGAATACCCTGCATTTGGCGGCGTATACAAAATTGCCGCCCTTTCCACAGACGGCGGCGCGTGGCAGCATAAAATTAAATTATCGGAAGACCCGGTAAA
>Ga0123355_10017618_pt1 | contig 11297 bp, 7 predicted proteins | sample TergutEmb28metaG_3_FD_89872 | JGI IMG/M metagenome (GOLD analysis project Ga0123355, IMG submission 89872) | Embiratermes neotenicus P1 segment gut microbial communities from Petit-Saut dam, French Guiana - Emb289 P1 | ecosystem: Host-associated > Arthropoda: Insects > Digestive system > Gut ...
AGTAGGCTACGAGCGCGCAGGCCGCCAAATGCGCATGATTGAAACCCCCGACTATAAAATCGAGCTAATGACAAAGGATCACGAAGTGGCCTTTGGCATGGACTACGAATGCACCTTTGCCGTTGAAAATAAAACCGGTAAAGAGCTAAACATTAAAATCACCGGGCAGGAAGACAAAAGCATAAAGCTTGACTGTAACATTGACACACAAATTACAGGCAAGCAGGAAATCACCGCTAAATTCTATGTTGGCCCGGTTGATGAGCCGCAGGATCCCTGGAAAGTCCACCCTTGCTTATTGGCGGATATTGAGATAAACGGGCAAACTGTAACATTTGGGCTAGGTATAAACGCAAAATTCCCGCTGCTGGTAAACCTTACCCGCGAATGCACGGTAGACCAAATCGGCATGGATGCTAAAACTCATATCAGTTTCCAAAGTGCATTGACTGAAGATGCTAAGGTAACTGTGAAAGTTCCAAGGAGCGGTCTCCTGGATATCAAGGGGGCCGAAGAACTCTTCGTAGTAAACATCCCAGCCAAGGGCAAGGCTTCAATTCTAACAAAAGCTATCATTACAGCCATAGGGTACGAAAAACTAGAGCTTGACTGCACCGCCATGCTCAAAAGCGGCAAGGAATTAAACTTCACAGCGCCTGCTTTTATTTTCACAAGGGATATGACCCAGGCTTTTTATGGCGAAGACTTCTACACCCACAAAGTACTGAACGGCCCATGGGGGCTGACTCTTAGAAAAGATGAAAACGCGATCGACATAACCCATCTTACAAATAAGGGCTTCTTTAGCGATTATGCTTTCCAGCCGCCAAAACTGGGCAAGCCCTACGACGACGAGTTTAACCTGATAAAGCCCAATATTAAATCATACAAACAAGACGGGGCAATAATCATGGAAGCGGAATATGTATCCGAAAAGTTCCCCGGGATTGTGGTTACGCAAGTATACACATTGTTTGCCACCGGGCTTATTACCCGTACAAGCAAAGTAGAAAACCGCTCTGACAAGCCCCGTAGCAGTATGCTGCAAGATACTTTTGGCCTTGGCCTTGGCCTTAACGCCGTTTTTAGTTACAACGGGCAGATTACACAAAATAACGAGCGCTTTAACCCCGGCGGCAGCATAGATGGCTTTGACAATGTAAGCTCGGAGGATGTTGACGAAAACTGGGCCTTTAAAGATGACCCAGCCGGCCCCAGAGGATATATTTGGCCCAAAGAGTACAAACCGAGTATAAAATGGGGCTTCTTTTTAACCTTTGAGATAGACTTGGGCGAGCTTGCACCCGGGCAGGTATTTGAAACCAAGCCTGTTATATACGCATTTGGCCTGTTTACAAATTACAACGACTTACGCAACTATGCCCTGCAAATGTATAACCAAACCACCGCGCCCGTTGTCCTGCCGCTTGAGGTAAGTCTCAATGGTTACAATCCCTTTGTGACAAACCCCGAAGTCAAACTGGATATTATTAATAACCGGGATGAGGTGCAGGAGGGAGTGATAACCGTATCATCCGAAAGCCTGCCGGAGCCTTTGTCCCAAACCAATCCCCATGAAGATGTGGTAGAGGAGAACAATTTTGAGCTATCTCTTAAACCAGCGGAGGACATCTCAGTTATAGATGTAGCCATGAACATGGTAGGCTACGACAAAACCGTCTGCAAAGCCGTTTTCTTCCCCAAGGGTGAAGTCACAACCTCCAAAGAAGGCAGCTTATACAGCGTGTCCAATGGTGCAATAACTTTTAAGGCAGACCCCAATTATGGTCATGGCTGTTTCTCGCTAACCGATGCAAAGGGGCAGGAATGGCTGCTAAACCAATACCCAGAGCATAAGCCATTTTCCTGGTTTAACCCCTTTATCGGCGGTTTTCGTCTTCGTATCGAGCACGTGGACGACAGAGCATTATTAAAGGAAAAAATATCTGCCGATTTCACTGATATGCGCGATAACATGGGCAATCTGTGGCAGGGGATATGCGTAACCTTGACTTTTGCCGAAGACGATAAGCTTAAAGGCGGGGTTTACAAAAATTATTATCTGACTCAGCCGGGGCTGCCCGTTATATGTACCATTTACCGGTTTGAGAATAATACAGGGGAATATAAAAGCGACAGGACATGGATTTCCACGTGTTTGAAGCCTGACGAAGATGCGAAAAACGTTATTGTTAAAGTAACAGACAAGGACGGCGGTAAACACAGCAAACGCATGGGCTCCCTGGATACACCGGAGTATTTCTACGAAGGTATGATGGAAATCTCAAGCTCTAGGGCAGAGAAGCTGTATGGCATATGTTGCAGCAAAGACACGGATTTTCTCAACGATTTTTGGGGAAGCAATAGAATACCTGTAATGGCTACATTCTCCCATACAAGCCCCCGTGTGGCTGATGGTGAAATTTATACGTCATGCCCGGCGTTTTTGGTGATAACGGATAAATGTTTGCCCCAGGGTGCCCTTGCTGACCTTGAGAGGGTTAGGTTTTAGTATTTATTTATAAGCTGGGGGCTGTCCTATAAAAGGACAGCCCTTTTTACATATCATTTAAATTCAGCCCAAAAAGTCGAGTGGGCATTATAATGGTTCAACGCCGCCTTGGCGGTCGATTTTCCGCCTCTTTTCTAGGGGTGCATAATTGCATTCTTTTATTGTTGGAGAAATGATGGTATTTGATAGCAGATGTAGGTATGGTATGATGAAAGAAAAAAAGAGATGCTTAGCAGTGAGGGCTGTCACATTAAGTCATCTTAGATGGTGTGGTGTGCATGGGTCGAATGTGGTAATCCTTACAAACACGCCAAAGCCAATGGACGACAGAACGAAAGAGGCAATATTAAAAAGGGGGATTAACCCGTGAAAAGAACAGACATAATTACTACGGTTGGCAGGGAATACCTTGTTGGCAATATAGAAAATGATGAGTTTAGCTTTCAAAAAGCACTCAAAGAAATAGGCAAAGATTTTAAGGATTACCTTTCAGATAGCGCACCTCGACAACACAAGGATGTTGATTTGCGATTCGCCAACGATAAGGTTACTATTCTGATTGAAACTAAACAAAAGCTAACAAAGGGTAATGCCTTAAAAGATATGGGACAATTACAACAGTATGTTGATTTTGAGAAGCAGCTTTCAAGCAATAAAATCGTTGCTATTCTGGCAAGCACCCTCACGGATGAAATCCGTGTATGGATTGATAACAGCGGTATAATTGATGATGAGCACGAAAATAAAAAGGAGCGAGTTATCCGTCCTTTTTCTGAATACATCAATTTATTTTTTGGTACTAAAAACGACAAGCTTGCGATAATACAAAGCACATATGCACTAAACGAATTGCTACACAACTACGGGATCAACGAAAAAATACGCAGTCAATTTATAGGAACTTGCCTGTTGTCATTAAAAAATGGGTTGATTTATGAGGGCTTAACTGCTGCACAAATCCGTGGAGGCATCGAAGGCATACTAACAAGCCTGCTTGATAAGGATTTGAGTAAAGCTACCAAACTCACCATACTGAAAAACAAAGTAATTGACTCTCAAGATGTAAGAGATTTGAAAAACAAAGAGTTCCAAAGAATCTTAAACGATGTCAAGGAAAACATTTTACCCTATATAAATGAGGAAAGTAAAATGGGGCAGGACTTGTTAAATTTATTTTTCACTACATTCAATAAATATGTTGGAAAGTCTGATAAAAATCAAGCATTTACACCTGACCACATAGTTCATTTCATGTGCAAGGTCGTCGGAATAAACCGAAATTCCGTTGTTCTTGACCCCTGTTGCGGCAGTGGGGCGTTTTTGGTGCGTGCTATGACAGAAGCTATTGCAGATTGCGATACAGAAGGTGACAGGGCTAACGTAAAGAAAAAACAAATTTACGGAATAGAATATGAGGAAGTTGCGTTTGGACTTTCAACAACAAATATGCTTATTCATAGCGATGGAAACTCGAATATTGTGCAAGGGAACTGTTTTACCGAAATCGGATATTTGAGCGCAGGAATAAATGTTGTTCTAATGAATCCTCCATACAATGCCCAAAGAAAACATTGCAACCCTGATTATGTTAAGTCTTGGGGCGAAAAAGTAAAGGAAGACCCCTCGAAAGGTTTGCACTTTGTTTACGAAATAGCAAAAAAGGTAAAACAAGGTAAACTTGCCGTCCTACTCCCGATGCAGTGTGCTATTGGCACCTCATCAGCGATACAAGAATTTAAGAAAAAAATATTAGATGAACATACACTAGATGCTGTTTTTTCACTACCTTCTGATATGTTTTACCCCGGTGCGAATGTCGTTGCCTGTTGTATGATTTTCAATTTAGGCACACGCCATCAAAATTCGCAAATAAAGGAAACATTTTTTGGATATTTCAAAGATGATGGTTTAATCAAAAGAAAACATATTGGCAGAGTTGAATACAGCGTTGGGTCATGGAGCATGATTGAAAAGGAATGGCTTGATTTATACTTTGGCAGAAAGGAAAAAATCGGACTGTCTGTAACCAAAAAAGTAACAGAAAAAGATGAGTGGTTGGCAGAGGCTTATATGAGTACAGATTACTCCCTACTTACACAAAACGACTTCCAAAGAACGGTCAATGAATTTTTGGCCTATCTCGTAAAGGCTGGTGAAACATATGAAGATTAAGGAGTTATTCACCCCTTTGCAAGGTAACAGCATGGAACTTATGAATCTTGATATTTCTAATGATTCCCACGTTAATTTTGTTTCACGAACATCACAAAACAATGGCGTTGTGGCTCAGGTAGAAGAGGTAGATTTGGTTCAACCGTTTTCAGCAGGACTAATTACCGTTGCCCTTAGTGGTAATGGCGTTTGTTCCGCCTTTGTTCAAACGAAACCATTTTATACGGCGTACCATATTATGGTGTTAGAGCCAAAAGAGGAAATGACCCTTGTTGAAAAACTTTATTATTGCATGTGCATAAAAAGCAATGCGTACAAGTACTCTTGGGGAAGACAAGCTAATAAAACCTTAAAAGAAATGAATTTGCCAAACTCCATGCCACAATGGGCACATAATGTATCTTTTGACGAATTAAAGACTGAAAATGTTGAACAGGTTCCTATATTGGATACCAGCACTTGGAAGGAATTTGAGTATATAAAAATATTTGATATTCGCAAAGGATTTTATAACAAAAAACCTGAGCGAACTATTGAGGGTGCTATACCCTTTTTAGGAGCTACCGAGAAAAATAACGGTGTGACCGGGTATTACTCTATCGAGGATATCGAAAGCACATCAAAAACTGGCGACGATAACAATGCCCCTTTGTCCGAAAAAATTTTTCCACCAAATGCAGTTTGTGTGACAAACAATGGGTCTGTGGGGTTTGCGTATTTTCAGCATAAAGAATTTACATGTAGTCACGACGTGAATCCGCTATACAGATTAGATGGTGAGTTTAATGTTTATACAGGGCTGTTTATTGCTGCGGTTATTATGAAAGATAGATACCGATGGGACTATGGTCGTAAATGGCGGCCTGCAAGGATGGAGAAGTCAGTTATATCCCTACCACAAAACGCCCAAGGTTTGCCCGATTGGGACTATATGGAACAATATATCAAGTCAATTCCATATGGCGATATAATTCCCTCTGTCCTTAACAACAAAGAATCTGAGTAGAAAAAAACTGAATTTGGATTTACCGAACATTCAAATCATCTAAGTATTTTTAGCGTAACAGCCAGTCACTTTTTCCTATATTCAACCCCGGAATTATCCCCTGACGTAGTTTTACATGAGTTTTACGAGAGCAAGCCCCTACTGTAGCCACCAAAACTCATGTAAAACTACGCCAGGGGATAATTCCGTTCAACCCATCAATTCGCGAATCAACCCTTGAACATACGGCACAACATCATCATGCTTAACCATACATTTCACTGTTTTATCCCTAGTTGCAATTTCACAGCAACCCTCTTTCAAATTGCGCGGGCTTACAATCACCCTAACGGGCACGCCCAAAAGGTCTGCATCCGAAAACATCACCCCGGCACTGACGGGCCTGTCGTCATATATCACTTCGATATTTTGCCCTTGAAGCTGTTTGTACAATTCGTCAGCATACTCTTTAGCTTCCTGATCTTGGGCCCTAACACAGCATAAATGCACCTGCCAAGGCGCGATAGCCATAGGCCATATGGGGCCATATTCATCATGATGTGCCTCGCAAACAGAGGCGGCAAGCCTTCCCACACCAATCCCATAGCAACCCATTACAGGGTAGTTGAGCGCCCCGCTGTCATCTACATATTTCATTTCCATAGATTTTGTATATTTATCGCCCAATTGAAAAATATTCCCAACTTCGATGCCTCGGGATATTTGAAGGGATGGCTGTCCGCATCCAGGGCAAATTCCGTTATCCTTTGCCTTGGAAAAATCATGGTACACCGCTTCGCCAAAGTCCCGCTCTATTTGGAAGCCGGTGTAGTGATAGTCGGTTTCATTGGCACCGCAGCATAAATTGCCGGTTCCTTTTAAGGAGATGTCAAATAAAATACTTGCTTGCGCCATGTTTATCGGGCCCAAAAACCCTGCTGTCAAGCCACTGTTTTCCGTAATGGTTGCAGGCACAATTTCTTCTTTTAAATGGTTAGTTATTTTTGTTTCGTTTGCATCAAGGTCGCCGCGAATAAACAGCACAATATATTCACCTGACACGGCTTTTTGATACACAACGGCCTTGCAGGATTGTTCTATCGGCAATTTAAGATAGGCGCATACCTCTTCGATTGTCTTTGCATTGGGGGTATGAGCTTTTTGAAGGGGCTCAAGAATGCCAGGCAAATTATTTGTCACAATGCACTCTGCCGCTTCCAAATTGGCGCGATAATCACAGCTATGACAGGTGACAATGGAGTCCTCGCCCACCGGGGATAGCAGCATAAATTCATGAGAAACCTTACCGCCCATCATGCCTGAGTCGGACTCTACAGAAATCACGCCCGCGAGCCCAACCCGGGTAAATATGTTCTCATAGGCGCGCAGCCCCTTTTCGTAATACGCTTCCAAATCTTCCTGGGACGTATGAAAAGAGTATGCGTCCTTCATAGTGAATTCCCTTGTTCTAATAAGACCGCCTCTTGGACGGGCTTCGTCCCTAAACTTGGTTTGGATTTGGTAAATCATAAAAGGATATTTTGCATAGGTATTGCCGTACTCCCGCACCAAGTGGACGGCGGCCTCTTCGTGGGTCATGCCCAATAGTAAGGGGATGTCGTTTCGGTCTTTCATTCGCAACAGTTCGCGCCCAATGCCATCGTACCGCCCCGACTCTTGCCACAGGGTGGCAGGCATAACCACAGGGAAAATCACTTCCTGCCCCTGGATGGCGTCCATTTCCTCGCGGATTATGTTCTCTATTTTACGGGTGATTCGTTTAAGCGCCGCAAACGATGAAAAGATTCCGTTTGTGACTTGCTTAATATACCCTCCACGTATCATTAGAGCATGGCTATCTATGCTGCAATCTACCGGCCTCTCTTTGAATCTTTCGCTTACTAGGTTTTCTAATTTCATTTTTTTCCTCCGCTATCGTGGTAAACACAACTGGCAAACCACAAATTATAGACGCTCAACCTCTTTTACGGTAAGTCCCGTAGCTTTTGCGACATCCGCAACAGGTATATTCATTTCAAGTAGGTTTTTGGCAACGGCAACTATTCCCTCTTGTCGGCCTTCTTGTCGGCCCTCTTGTCGGCCTTCTTGCCAGCCTTCTTGCCTAAACCTGCGTTGCAAGGCCCTGTTATCCCTACGCTGTTTCTCTCTTGCTTCATATATTGCCCTTGCATAGGGATCATGATTTAATTCCATCAATCTCTCTACAGGGATTTTCATTTGGGGGCTTTTTTGTGCTAACACTGTTAGTTCCTCCTCGTTATTTGCTTTGATAAACTCCAACCAATCCCATAAATCAGTTCCATCTGTTTCTTTGGGAAGCTTGGGTAGTTCTAGGGTGTGTATCTCTACTATATCTGTGAATTCGGTTTTTGTTTCGGGGCTGTATAACGTAAACTTATCGTGATATTTTTCGTGTTCATTCATAAATTTTTCGCCAGTTATGACGATGTTTACGGTTTTCTTGATTAAATCATAGTCATCGCCGCTGCCTAACTGCTCCGTCATCATCTTGGCATTGTAAAACACGATTCTTTCTCTCATTTCGGGTGAAACATGCACTTGGATTTCGATATTGATGACCTTACCCGTCGATGTTTTGACTTTAACATCAAGTATCGCCAATTTGTCGCCCTTATATTTACGCTTAGAATGCGGGTCACTTATTTGAACATCGGCATATTCGTTTAATGGAAGCTTTAATACAGCCATTAGAAATTTAATCAACAAATCCTTGTTTAGTTCGTTACCGAATAAGAGTTTAAATATTATGTCGCTTTTGGCTGACATAAATTCTTTGGATTTGTTTGCTGCCTTTTTAACAGGTTTTTTAGTCGACATAACACCCACCATCTGTATAATTAGTTCGTATTATTTATATTCAGAAAGCAAGCTCCCTCAAATTTTCATAAACCATTCATCGTTTATAATATAATCTTTAATAATTTTTTCGGAAACTCCTAGCCCTAAATCCTTTAAACGTTCGATTAAATCATCTCCATCTATTAAATCCAGTGGAGGGGCTCCATCTCTAATAGCCTCTTTCTTCGCTTCAGATGTAAACGAGCCTGTTGTTATAAATAAACCTTTATCTGCTCGTCCTTGCATTGCGCCGCGAAAGTCTCTAATTTCAGACGGCGTTACACTTCCCTTATACCTCTTGCATTGAAAAATCATATGGAAACTCATAATGCCATGTAAGCGTATAATTCCTTTTCCATCAATGCCACGGTCGTTAGATTTACCTGTTACCTCAACTTGTGTAAATCCAGATTCTCTCAAAAGTCGCAATGTTAATCGCTCAAAAGCATCAGGCGTCATCCTTAGTAGCACATCTCGCAAATTATCACGCCAATTTATCGGCGCTATATAAAACTCACCATCATCGTCACTAGCAACAACATCACCGTTTTTGATGCGTTCAATGTTACTTCGTCTCACTGATTTTACTGTTTTAACAATTTCCTCAGGAGACAAGGCATCAATGTCACCATCAAAGGAGTTAGAAAATGACCATACTCCACGTGATGAATTATCTAATATGCCATATTTTTTCAAATATGTCCTAGCCCAGGCTAAACGGTATTCAATTTCTGTCACCGTTCCGTCTTCTTTATGCATTACATCCAGCATATCCTTAGAGGGCTTCATTATGTCAATAACTTTTGAGTTAAGTTCATCAATAGTCGCTGATCCACCAAGCAGATGTAAGGCCTTTACTGTAGGTATCATCATTTGGTGATACTTGATTACACTTGACTTTTTCATTTTAATTCCTCCCCCCATATTAGTGACGTTGCAAAATTATAACATAGTTTAGTGCTATTTGGTAAAAGTTATCGGAGTTATCCCCTTACGTAGGAATACACAACTATTTTCATCTTCATCTATTTTAATGGCTGCATCCGTTGTGTATTCCTACGTAAGGGGATAATTCCGAAAGTTATTAATCCAACAAAAAAGCTCCCTCTACTGTTTTATAGAGGAAGCTCATCGGAGATGAGGGGAGTCGAACCCCTGCAACCGTTGCCGGTCCTTCCGCATTTCGAGTGCGGCCCCTTCAGCCACTTGGGTACATCTCCTGGAGTTAGAGGGTAGAGATTAAGAGAATAGAAGTTAGAAAAACCCTACATTTTTGCATAAAAATCGCCCCAACGATACACCGTTTGGCGTATCGAAAGGGCGGCTCTTTAGCTTATTAAACTATGCACAACACAACGGCTAGGATCGCCAAAAACCCGCCGCCGATCTTGGTCCATTTTTCCAGTGAGCCTTCCATTGAGCGGCCTTTGTTTTTGTCCCAGTATGTTTCTGCGACATTGCCCATACCGGCAATACTGCCTACTCCACCGGCGTCACGCTTTTTTTGTAGCAAGATAGCGCCGATTAGGGCCAGGCAAGCTACCGCAAACACTACGGTAAAAATAATAAATGTTGGAGACATGGTAGCAGCTTCCATATACCCACCTCCTCTCTGATGATATCAATCAACGCGGCACGATAAAATCCTAATGCGAATCTACGATGAAACACCGTCATCCCGGGCTTGACCCGGGATCCTATCAGCTTAGGCGAAGCCAGGGGATTCCGGGTCAAGCCCGGAATGACAGGCATGAGAACTTCAGCTGTGGATTAGCATATCCAATTCAACCAAATAATAATAAGCTTGAAATCTTGCTTCGTCAAGCATAAATTGCAATCCCTCTAAATTAATTTTGTACGGAATTATCCCCTGGCGCAGTTTTACATGAGTTTTACGAGAGCAAGCCCCTACTGTAGCCACCAAGACTCATGTAAAACTGCGCCAGGGGATAATTCCGATTTGGTATTTCGCCGGTTGAGGGCTGTTATTGTTTTATTTTAGCCACAAACTCCGCCAGCACATCCTCCAAATTGGGCTGGCCTATCTCTTGCAGGCTATAATCTACCTTGGTGTTGGGCTTTGTTATCTTGATTACCCGATTTAAATCAATTGGCGTTGCGATTACTACGGCATCGCAATCTGTATTGTCAATTGTGGCTGCAAGGTCGCGCATTTGATCTTCGCCGTAGCCCATTGCAGGCAGCAATTTTCCTATATTAGGGTAAGTTTCAAAGGTTTCCGCCAGTTTGTCAACCGCTGTGCTGCGGGGGTCTACTATTTCTGCCGCGCCAAAGCGCCTTGCCGCTACTATACCTGCGCCGATTTTCATCTCGCCGTGGGTAAGGGTTGGGCCGTCTTCTACTACTAGTACGCGCTTGCCGCGAATCATGGAAGGGTCTTCTACCGTCAAGGTTGATGCCGCTTCAATTATTGTGGCTTTGGGGTTTACCTTATCAATGTTCGCCCGCACGGTTTGGATATCCTCGAAGTTGGCGCTATCGATTTTATTTATTACCGCAACGTCAGCAATGCGCAAGGTCACTTCTCCGGGATAATAGCTTAGCTCGTGCCCCGGGCGGTGAGGGTCTACTACCGTTACCATCAGGTCGGGTTTATAAAATGGGAAGTCGTTGTTGCCGCCGTCCCAAAGGATTACATCACAGCCGCTTGGGTCGTTTTCTGCCGTACGCAGTATGGCCTCGTAGTCTACCCCGGCGTATATTACATTGCCCCGGGCTATGTGGGGC
>Ga0123355_10017620_pt1 | contig 11296 bp, 10 predicted proteins | sample TergutEmb28metaG_3_FD_89872 | JGI IMG/M metagenome (GOLD analysis project Ga0123355, IMG submission 89872) | Embiratermes neotenicus P1 segment gut microbial communities from Petit-Saut dam, French Guiana - Emb289 P1 | ecosystem: Host-associated > Arthropoda: Insects > Digestive system > Gut ...
CAATACGAATTTGGTAATCAGTAAGTGTGTAACAGCTGTCAAAGTTTCAAACTTCACTGGCCATTATCTCCCAAACCGTTCAACTTTGGATATAGGTGTTTTGGGGTTTTTCGGTATAGTTTACCATAAGGAACACCCTCCTGAAGTCTGGTCCGTTCCTCCTGTTACACCCTGTATATACACACACCTCTGTCTAGCCCAGGCTGGGGATGGAGTGTCAGCCAATCCGGACAGTGGGTAGAGACAAGAGATCGAAAAACCTGACTAGGCTGTCTATCAATGGTTGTGTGGACTGTTTTAGTATACTGCCACGTTCAGCTTAATGTGAAGCCAAACGTGCCAGACGATTGTCTATATTAGTTTCAGCTTCACTGCCAATGTGTAAACTACAGATATCCAACTATCACAGAATTTCTCAAATTCTTTAATAGATGAATTACCACTTCCTTGAAGATATCACTATGTAGATCTAGTGCACTTAAAACTGTAGAATGTGATGGAGGGATGGCAGTGCTTTCCTCTTCACCAGCAATGGACTCATCACTGTCTCTCTCTGCCTGTATGTCACATACAGGGTGATTCTGTCACTATAGGTCCCAAACTATTGTCTATGTATACAGTTGAACAGTGTGGGTTTCTCGTTCGTAAATACTGGCAAACAGGTTCATTTAAAGCATGTCAGACGGCATTTCGAACGGAATTTGGTGAAAGACGTGCACCATCGAAGTGTTGCATCCAGAAACTGGTTAAAAAGTTACAGACAAGGGGAAGCTGATCTAACACCTGCCGACTTCTTTCTTTGGGGCCTATTGAAGGGCAAAGTGTACAAAAATACACCCTGCACAATCAAACAACTCAAAGACGCTATACACCAAGAGATTCAAGCCGTCAACGTCGACACTTTGGGAAAAGTATTCCAGAATTTGGTGAAACACATTCAAGTGTGCTTGGATGTGAAAGAGACTAGTTTCAGCATCGATTATGAGCAGGTCCTGTTTTGCATCGTTCCCAGTATGTGTATATAAATTTTCAAATCATTATCTCAATAACATAATTTTTTATAGATAATAGTTTGGGGCCTCTAGTGAATCACCCTGTATTATTTCATTCTGATTCAACTAGTCACAAAGTGGCAGCATCTGTCTGCATCTACATACTCTTGGAATGGGCATGCAGGATTTAGATCACTGACAATCTCCTCCAATCCTTGTGGTTCCTTCTGATTCATTTTCAAAGTTGCCTCAAGTGATATGGTCACTTGTTTCACTATCACCTTGCCTTATAAAAACTGTGTCTGAAGCAAACAGCAACGTATTCTCATAAAATTTTGTTCAAACAAACAACAAAAGTTTCCACTGTAGCCAGTGCATTCCATTTTGGTAGTGTGGTGTTCAGTGCCCACCAACTGTAGTGACACACTAACAGCCTCCCCTAACATTTTAAGGGTATTTAAGATGCAAACGAGTAAGTGGTTCTTGTTTTTAAGCTTTTGCTGTGTTCTAAATGTAATCTGTTCCTTTTTGGGTAATTCCCCGGCATCTGAGTTCTAACTGCCGACGTTTCAGAACTCACTGTTGGTTCCATCTTCATTCACCTGCCTATGAAGATGGAACCGATAGTGAGTTCCGAAACGTCAGCAATAAGAACTCAGACACCGGAGAATTACCCAAAAAGGAACGAATTACAGAGCAAGTGGTTGTTAGAGATTTAAGGCATCTGCTAGCACAAATACCCATTCAGTATTCCCAATTTAAAAACAGAAGGATGTGCAGGACAATGATCAATAAAGAATGTAAGTTTTATGTTCTGAACCCTGATTTTTGCATTGAATGCCTTTAGTTCCTGGATGGACAGTTTTGACATCATCCACGTTTCTTCATTTGCCTCATATAAACAGGGGAGGATTTTATTTCCATGGGAACAAACAGATTGCAACAATTTATCCAATAAGTTTCATGCTGTCCAAACTGTCCACATGTGCAAACAGCACTTCTTTTTCTACCCATACACAGATCATATTTCTGGTTAGTGTTCCATCAGGAAGGAGGTCATAATAAAGTCCACATTCATCTGTGCTGTAAGTGTCCCAAGCACCACTCAGCTGATTTCAGTTCTTTCTTATTTTGAACTGGTACAGTCACCCCTACGACCAGTGTAAGTTTCCATGTACATACATAGCACAAATTCATTAGCCTCTGCCTTGATCACTGGTCCTTCAATCGGTATGCCTGCTGACAATTCTAGGCAAAATAACTGGAAAAGTGAGTAGTTAAGTCTTCATGTTCTGCATTAAGGTGTTTTTGCGTTGCTAATCTCCCATCACCAAAACCTGTGATCACAATTTTCTTCAAAATAAATGGGACAGTGTCGAGGATGTGGGCCCACATTTCCTTCCTATTTTAGTGTGTGAAGAGCCACTGACTTTATAAAATAATAATTTGAGTTTTGCATTCAAGTCCAAGCATTCATCTTTCAATACCATAATTAGGTTTCATAGAAAAATTACTTTAAACTCCCAATCACAAAATAACTGGCACACAAACAATGCACTGACAATGCGGGACTGGACAGACACTTATGAGCAAACAAAAATAGCAAAAGTATTTACTGAGTTTGGTCAGGGAAAAGCCATGGCCCAGAAATGCACCCAGTTGGGAACAGAGCAATGGAATGCACCAGAAACAAATTCACAGAAGAAAAGAAAAAAATGTACAGGAAAGAAGGTAGGCTATGCCAACAAATCACCACTATGAGAAAGGCAATGACAAACTACACTTTTCTGCACACAATTTTCTAAAAGTAGTACTGGTAACGAGATAAGTGCTGGAGATTTTTATCACTAATATAAGGGCTGCTTATATGCTACGTATATCCACCTCAGCATCGTTACTATGTACTCATTCTGCAATCATATTTCTATGATTTCATTTTATACAGGTTGTGAAAAGTCTATCAAGAAACATTTTATAGCACAATTTAATGAACAAGCTATGCCATTCACATACATATCTCAATTTCCTAATCAAACAGTTCTGTCAAAATTCACGTACTTAACCTTGTTTTCCTCCCTTCACATGTTACAGGAGGTGTAGACCCATCCTTTACAAGTCTCTGTTCTTTTTAAGACAGTTTTCATCTACTGGTCCCTACATAATCCCTGCTAACATCAAATTTTTCTTTAAAAATTATGACCTCAAACAGATTTTAATACAATGTATCAAACAAGTGGCCCCTGTCATGAAAATCAAAAAGTCTGGGGTGAACACAGCCCAGTTTAAATGAATAATATTCATAAAACATTATACTGTCAAGAAATAAAGTTTCTTAATTTTAATAATATGTTATTCAAATCTTTGAGGGTCAGCGTCCCTTTACCTTTATGATGTCAACACCTGTAAGGTTCTTGACCACTTCTGGCACTTTGCTGACAATGCTCAGGACTTCTCCAGTTAATTTTGCTGCACCAATTTCTCCTTGCCCACTGGACACCATAGTGATCTTCTTGGTTTGGGACAGAGGGGCTGCAACCTCAGCAGCCACCTGGAAAAAGTGCCTCATTACATAAATTGCAGCCATGATATATTTTTTATACTGACTCAATAATTCCCCAGTAAGAGTCTTCAAATAACAACACTGCAGATCAGCTAAATGACAATAACATCAAAATGTCACCCCACCATACACAAACTGAGACCGATGAGATTACCTTGCATTCTCAACACCTACTTCCCTAATATTCATTTCAGTAGTCTGCTCATATCCTTATTTCAAATAAAACTAAAGAAAATGCTCAACTGTAGGCGAAATAACAAAAATAAATTATTCTTCGAAAGAAGACTTGTAAAGACATGTCAAATTACAGTAAGAAGCAAAATATGTAATCTGTAAATGAACTTGCATTTTCTTGAATGTATGAAACCCCTATTTTCCACATCAGTACGTATCACTTCAAACTGAATGTAAAATCAAGGAAAGTGTAAAATCAACAAAAGTGTAAAATCCAGGAAATGAAAATTATTCCCCTAAAAAAGTGTGGAATGCTGTATAACAAAAGTTGGCAATTGAACAGCGGCATCATAAATACAACATGGTACACACATGTAAATTGGAAACAACTTCCTCACAGTGTTATTACACCATCACCACACATGACACTATGATACCTTGATATACACATCAACCATACTACAACCCATAAACTGAAAACAGCAAAGTGGAGGGGTAGGAGTGGGTACCAGTCACAAGTGAAGAAGATAATGTAGTGATTTATTTTGATAATAATGTGAACAAGTGAAGTGACATGCACTACTTATTTAACCAGTCACTAAGTGGAATATGTTTTTTTTTTTGGGGGGGGGGAGGAGCTTTCCACCTGTGCACTTCATTTTCCAGTTTGCTGCACAGTACAATACTGTCTTCACTATCAAACTGGCATATGTACATTCTGACCACTTCAAGTCCTTTCAGTGCATCCAAAAATGTTACATTATCTTCTGCCACTCCCTCTTCTTCCTGTTCCAGCTCTTCTTCTGGCCTGGTCAATTGCTGGTCCAGCACCTGATCAACAGTGTGGATGCCAAAAACCTAAACAGCACCGTCACATGTTGTGTAGCCTTCTGTCTGCATTCCAAGAAGTTGCACCGTATGACAGCCACTTTCTTCATCTTCAGTAAGTTTCACTGACACTGTCGTCATTGTTGTAGAGATGATGCATGGGAAAAGCACACTTTGCAAAACAGCTCTTGATAGTAAAATTATCAACTGCTAGACTTCTGATATGAAATGCATAGCAGACAATATAACCAGCTTCATACATGAAGCATCTTGAAGCAGTCCACTGCCCATGCTGGCAACAGTCTCTCATATGAAATGTTTTTGTTAACTGTACTCGAATGTACATATTATTCCCAAATTTAAAGGCTGTAGCTGGTTGGTACAGTTAGCTGGGAAAAATGCACACTTTACTTTCCTGAGAAATGTTGTGTTCTTTGAGGAAGCAGCATGCTGATCAATGAATAACAGTTTTTTTTTTTAACTTTTGGTGTCCATTTTCCTGTCCAACTGTGTACACTAATCGTCAAATATCATGGCATTAACCCACAACCTGTGAAGATGCGTATGCCTAAACAAGCTGTGATTTGCAAAGCCTTCTCCCTGATGATAGTGCCATCCCTACGGATATCTTGAATGTGCTTGCTTGAACCATGCAATGGGAGCAGATTCCAGTTCTCCTAGCAGTGAGCATTTCAATGATGTCCACTGCTTGAACAAAGGCGACATGGGACATAACTCATTTCAACTGCCTTGTGGTTTTTTACAAGTGTGTTTGCTGTGAACAATGAAACCCTAAACATGATGCCAGGTCAACATGTGTTCCAATATGTGCATAAACGTTTGCAAAAACATCTATTTTATCACTTATAAATGATTTCCACTATTTTTGTCCTTATTTCACACTTTGCCATGAAATTAATTTGGTATATACAACAGATTACACAATCCCTGCATATAGCGAACATGAAGAATGCAATTCACTACACTAACTCTGTGGTAAACTGCACACACAAGGTGGTACAACAAAGTCCCATGGGTGTACAATCGATTGCTGCTGATTAAGGTTGATGAATTGAAATCTGATATCCTTTCTCACACAACCTACTGCCAGCTATACACACATACACAGTCTCAACTACTTCAATATTTAGTTTGGAGAAATATCACAGAAAGTTCGCTACCTACGCTACGCAGGATGCCATTTTTGCTCGTTGCTTCTATTTTTCACATTCCATTTCTCCTGCTGCAAATAAAAATTCTCAGGAAAAACTATGAAATGCAAAAAATTGCATAATTACAAATAGTCAGAACTAGCAAAAAGAAGTTGGAAAAATGTAAAAATACATTAAAATACAAACTGCTGCTATGTGCATTTGGCCAGGACCTAACAGAAGCGCATAAAAACACAGAAAACACAAAATTCAGGTATGTAAAATACGGGGTTTACTTATCAATAAGACCAGTAAACAACAAGCAGTCAACCTCTTTCAGAACTCTGCAATCCATCAGCTTTTGTATTTGCCACCTACATACATCTCCCCAACTAAAATAATACACTTTAATACCTTCAAAACTACATCACAGTTAAATTAATAATATAAATCCCAAAATCCTTTAATAGTCTATACCGAAAAAAATTTTTATGTTTTTTGAACTGTGTATTGATATACCTATGCAATAAGAACCAACAAAATGCACACTTTTTTACATTAGTGTTTTAATTTAATTTTAGTGTCTTCGACATGTTACAAACATCCAACTGTTCATCCTCAGGAAGACTTGTACATGCAGTTTTATTGTATTTCTTTCACACATCCATACAAGCAGTCTGGTTGATGGATTGACCACGCTGCTTGTACGGATGCGTGAAAGAAATATCATAAAACTGCATGTACAAGTCTTCCTGAGGATGAACACTTGGATATTCGAAACATCTCGAAGACACTATAATTAAATTAAAACATTAATGTAAAAAGTGTTCAATTAGTTGGTTCTTTTTATATTGAAAAAAATATAAAACTTAAATAATGAAACTACTATACAACATCTTCTCAAAGTGAAATTATACTCCACGACCAAACTACACAACATAAAATAACCTCAAATAGTGTAAACGGCAAGGCAATATTCTTGCACACCTTTAGGATAGATGGAATATATACAACTGTAATAATCATACCAAAAACATGAATCCTTAAGAATTACTGCCATTTATGTAAAAATGAGATCTCATTTATTCTTTTTGAGAGATCTGAATGTTGCACTTAACCTCCCAAGAATCTTGTATTTCATTGTATTGCCTGAAAATGGCCAGGCTAACCAAAATATGTTGTAATGAACTAAATACTGACAAAAAAAAATGAACTGTGAATGATGTTTTATTTTAATACAGTCCACATATTAACAAGGTTTGAGAAGTTAGACGTGTATGTAAAATTTGCCACTCAGAAACCCAACTGTACCTTTGGCAAAGTTTCAAGCAGCATATCAACCATGGCGGCTTCCTTGTAGTCCTTCCATGCATCTGCTTTCTTAGCCATCTGTTCTGCTTCTGCTCGAGCCTTTGCCTCAACAGCAAAAGCTTCTGCTTCTCCACGTACACGAAGTGCTTCTGCTTCTGCCTCAGCCTCTAGGATCACTCTGTTCCTGTTGGCTTCTGCCAACTTTTCAAGCCTGAAAACAAATATAAATATGAAGGATTGACAGAAGGACAAAACAGAATGGCTTTAAAATTCAGTCTATGATAAAAGACTCTCAATACCACTTTCATTGCTTTAAAATTAACACCCATTTCATTTGAACAAATTTTGAGGCTGAACTTTTACAGAATTCACAACAATAACAATGGCTGATGACATAAACTAGGACAGCCACTACCTGCTGTACTTGAATAGTCATACTTGTATTTCTCAGCCTCTGCAGGTCGTCTAACGGTGGCCTCCAACTCTCTCTCTCTTCTCTGTATCTCCTGTTCCTGCACAGCAATCTCCTGGCTTCGCTCCACAACTAGAATCTGCATTTGCTCCTCCTTGATGCGCTGCTTTGTCTTGGCAGCTTGCAGCTCATATGCCAACTCAGCTTCAGCTTTCTGCAGTGCAATGCACATTATTCCATCATTTAAAAAAAAACTATAAATTTCTCACTTCAAACTTTCACAGTAAACAAGATGACAAGCAGCTTATTTTTGGGTGCTGGAAAAACATGGAAGTGGGGTCTGTTGCCACCGCTTCCGAGACACATACTGCCTTCCTCTTTGGCGATTAAATGAGTACGGCTTATGATACACATACGGGTGATACAAGCAGTTGGCACCTCAGACCCTTGGTAGGGGCCCTGAATTTAAAGTCTCAACCTAGGCCAGTAGGAAAAATGATCAGAACTGCGAAACACGATCCTCTTCAGAACCACTACATGAAACATGATGGGCAATGTGCATATAACATAACACTGAGGTGCTTTCATGTAACTACAACTGCTGTGGAAAAGCCATAAGGATTGCATACTGTGAATGTCTCTCTGTAGCGTTAGTTATCCACCATGCAAAGCACATGTGCCACATTATATTGTCATCTATGGCCTGTCCAGATCTACCACATTTTTTGAAGTTACCTCATAAACGACACAATTTTTGGGAAAAAAGTGACTGAACATAAAATATGTGTTTAGATTTCATCTACAACTTTTGTCTGAAACATTTTTTATTCTAAAAGAATCTGAGATGTTGTCACATATGTATACAGATATTCACATGACGTAGTCATTATTCTTGTCAGATGTTAACAAAACTGGAATTTTCTTGACAGATTTTTGAAAAATACTAAAACATAAAATCTTGTGAAAATCTGTCCAGTGGTAGCCAAGCTGTTCTGCATGGATGGACAGATAGATGGACTTAGAGGCATACAGACAAAATGACAAACCTAACAGTCACTTCCCACACTTGCAAACATGCCTAAAAACCACTGGCATATGGTTCTCCGAAGTACCTAACACTTCACGGGCTTTGTCATCTGGAACACTCAGCAGTGGCAGAACACTTAGGCAACCAAGGCCACTGGATACAGTCTGACAATATGGTGGCATCAGACAAGGTACCTCACTACACCAATGGAGTCATTCACAAAACCATTAACATCAATTCATGTATCATCATCAAGAAACAAGGGGGTTACTGATAAGCCTGGCTTAGACAATCATTCACACAATTCTGCAATGGACAGGATACTCCACAACCTTCAGCATGGGTAGAACAGCTGCAACAACTTCTGGATCTGACTCTCCCACTCTCTCAAATTTGGGGTCCAAATTTCCCGATTAGTCACAATCCTCCACTTTTCTTCCCAACCCTGTATCAACCAGGGGTCCCAACATCACTGCTCAACTAACAGTACACAAAGTGCAGCCACACTGAACAATGGGATGGCTGACCACTTAGGATCACCATAAGAGTGTGAAGCTTTGGCCATATTGAGATTCAGGCACCTGGCTCATCAGTTCATGAAACCAGGTAACTTTGAAGACATCTCCATCAGCAAGATACTGCACTCTGTTCAAGGTGTAAGATTGCTCAATGAATGGGCTCAAGAGCTGCAGAAAAGGTCTATCATGGTTGAACTGCAAGGGGCACTCAGTGCCTGTTCTTCTGTATTCTATAACCTATTCTATTCTATCCTAATATAGGATCACCACACATCATACTTTGGTTCATGTGGTGGCCCTGGAAAGGGTCAGTTTTTTGCAGTTCACTGCTTCCGCCTCCATGGGGTCTGTATAACCTGAACACTTACTAACCATTATTTCAGGCTTCTGCTGTGAAGCAGATGAGAACCGCACTCTTCTGGGCTATTATGCAGTGCGTAGAGGTAATTCCTTGCCGACATTTTGGGACAGCCGATTGGTCTGTTGAAGACTGGACTGAGAGGCTGTCCCAAAACATCAGTACGTAATTACCACTATTCGCTGCATAACAGTCCAGAAGAGCACAGTTCTCACAATTAACCCCATTCAATTTGACTGTAGAACACAGGCCTCTTTTTTAACCCTTTAAATACCGAATTAAATCCCATCTGCCATTTGCTAGCATTATTAGGAGCTCACCATATTCTCCATGTTAGCAGGATAAGGGTTAATGTTATTCATACTGTGCATATTCTTATAGTTAACACATCAACCAACACATGCATGTAACAGACTCCCGGAGGATGGTACCCTTGTGCCGAAACATGCAACAGATTAATAAGTGTAATATTTGTTATAAACAGTATTTTATTAAGCGTATTTGTTGGATGACATATTAATTAACAGAGGCCTCTTGTTCTTCTGAAACATCGGGCAGCCACCACTCAAAAACAGGCATAACAGTTATCATATACAGTGATACCTCGGCTTACGATTGACCCTGCTAACGAATTTTTCGGCTAATGAAGATTTTTTTTGCTGTTTTTTGAACTCGGCTAACGAATATGGATTCGGCTAATGGATGTTTTAGGGGATGCGCGCGCTAACATAAAGCAGCAAACATGAACAGTCGGGCCATTCCAGGAGCTTATCGTCAGTTTTTCATTCTACTTTCAATTCTTTTATAGTGTGCTTTTTACTATTTTATAAAATATATCTTTAAATAGTGGGCAGCATCCAGAATGAATTAAACGATTTTCTATAGAAACCTATGGGAAATCACGTTTCGGCTAACGAATGTGATCCCGGAACGAATTATCTTCATTAGCCGAGGTATCACTGTATTTGACCTGCCTTGTGGTCTGGTGATTTTACTCCATGACTTTAGTTGCTGCAAACCATGTCTGGACACTGACATCAGAAAATTTGGAACAATAATCATGCTCGAACTAGTACAAGCTGTAACACTAAACTTTTAAAGTAGTGCAATGGAGTTTGACAATTATTACAGAAGTCTACTATCCTGCATTATGTCCAGTGGTTTTCCATGTTCATGATAAAGGTTTACAGACTTTTTAGACATTATAACTTTACCACTACTCCATTATACTGCCTGAACATTCTTCTGTGGCAATGAAAAACTCATGTCAAAGCCTACCTTTGTCTGCACCTCCACATCGTAAGCTGCTTTCTTCAGTTCAAAGTCTCTTTGAGCCTTTGCAATTTCTGTGTCATTCAAAAACCTGTCACAAACAAAAACAAATAAAACATTAGCAATGAAAAGTTGACCGTGTCTTGCGATCAGAACGCAGGACGAATCCACAGTATGAAGACTGATAATAGTTCCATTGAGAGGGTGGAAGAGTTCAAATAATTGGGAACAATGTTAACAAATCAGAATTCTATTCAGGAAGAAATTAAGAGCAGGCTAAGTCGGGGAATGCGTGTTATTATTCAGTGCAGAATCTTCTGTCAACCAGGCTGCTGTCCAAAAATTTAAAGATCAAGATATACAGAACTATAATCCTGCCCATTGCCCTGTATGGGTGTGAAACTTGGTCGCTGACACTGAGGGAGGAACGTAGGCTTAGGGTATTTGAGGACAGGGTGTTAAGGAGAGTATTTGGGTCTAAGAGGGACGAAGTAACAGGGGAATGGAGAAAATTACATAATGAGGAGCTTAGGGATCTTTAGTCCTTACCCAATATTGTGCGGGTGGTAAAATCGAGTAGAATGAGATGGGCGGGGCATGTGGCGCGTATGGGGGAGGGGAGAGGTGCACAGGGTTCTAGTGGGGAAACCTGAGGGAAAGAGACCATTGGGGAGACCTAGACGTAGATGGGAG
>Ga0123355_10017621_pt1 | contig 11296 bp, 6 predicted proteins | sample TergutEmb28metaG_3_FD_89872 | JGI IMG/M metagenome (GOLD analysis project Ga0123355, IMG submission 89872) | Embiratermes neotenicus P1 segment gut microbial communities from Petit-Saut dam, French Guiana - Emb289 P1 | ecosystem: Host-associated > Arthropoda: Insects > Digestive system > Gut ...
ATGTGCTCGAAACATGTAGAGGCATGAAATAAACTTATTGTAAAACAAAAATTTTGTGCATCAAGTTGGTTAATTACTGAGATAAATATACTGAGATGCACGGTCAGCAAAACGTCAAAATTTCTAAATTATGTTCCAGGCAGTATTTCTTACAGAAGATATTCGCACAATCTTTATCTTGAATTCCCGAAACCTTCTTTTATTTATAAAATCAAGAAAAATGTCTAAACGTTTTGTGTTTGAAGTAATAGGATCATAGCCGAAGGCTTCAGCAACATAAATGGTAACCTCTTCCCATGCAAGTCGCAGGAAAGACTTCATTGTCTTTTAAGGCGCTGTTTATTTGCGCAGCATGAAAGGAGGTTTTGCTTTCACGTTTTTGGGTTATCATACCAACATAAATCACTGGGAGTGGTTTAAAAGTTATTGTTAATTGTACGGACTGACAGAAATGAAGGGATTTAGCGCACGAAGTCAAAAATATACTGGGTATTTTAGGAGGAGGTGTCAATGTTAGGAGTATTACCCTTCACAAAGCTTTTGTACTTGTGGATTCAAACAGCTTTATCTCGGTAACCATTCGTAATTAGACACGTGTTCATATGAACTTTTTTTTCTTACATTGAGCGATAATGTCCCTTGTCAGAATATTGACCTTCCCTCCTGAATCAGCCTGTATTTATCTTTAGGTTGTTTTGACATAAGGACTGCATTGCAGACGTAGTTAAGATGTACACACAGGGTTGGAGTATAAATAAACTACCCTTGGGCTGAAGAGTGGCTATATATTTCCTCTAACACACGCTTGGAGTAAGTTCAGGTCCTCTTCTACCTCTTATGGCATTACAGTCCATGATGGACCTTAGCCTCTTCCAGTTTTAGAAGCTTCTCAACAATTATTTTTATGGGATGTGCTTGTCAGCCTCATGCCCTGGCCCAAATCTGCAGGACCAGGGAATCCCTTTTTGTCTGGGCCATCAAATTTGAGCTGTCTGACATGGGAGGCCCTATCAGTAGCTACGCTACCGCCAGCATAGCTCTAACGATTATATGAACACACAAGCCCCACCACTACATAAAATTATGAATACCTTCGGGGATATGTTTTGGTTACAAAGAGCAAATTGAGAAAGCGCCTTACAGTACAAGAATATTACAATAATATTCTTTCCCAATTTTGTGGTCACTCAGTTTCATAAAAAGGATACCGGATGTTAAGCGCCTATAGCTGCAACATATCTAGGGAAATAGCCGGGTCAACCTGTCTCCGGGGATCATAAATACGGAGATCTGATCTTCCAGGTTGGGTGGGAAAGGGTTGACATCTCTCCGTAAAACACCAAATACTTCGAAACCGGAAGAAAAGCTACAGAATTTGAAGTCAACGGAAAATGTATGGGCAACGTAATGAGGGAATGTATTTTGGTACATGGACTGTCAGAACAAGAGACAAAGCTGGAGTCATAAATCTCCTAATATAACAACAACAACAACAACAACAACAACAACAACTTATTGCGTGTAAAATAAAAATTACAACCCTACAAGAGATACGAGAGATAGGAAAATGTTGTAATGAATTTAAAGACTCGCACAATTTGCGACAGAGGAAATGGGGCGGGGGGCTACGGAATTTGCTGTAGCCTTTCAGACAGTTAAACAGTTGATAAATGACAATGTGAGTTTTAAACCTGTCTACGGGAGGATCTGTACTGTGAGAATTAAGACAAAATTCTTTACATAATTTTTTACAGTGATTAATGTCAATGCTTCTATGGATGATATGTAAAACGAAGTCAAGTAAGGGTTTTGTCAATAACTGGAAAGAGCCAATGATTCAGCACCAACCAGTGACACAAAAATTATTTTGGATAATCTGAATGCGAAAGTCGGAAAAAAATAAAACACAGGAAATTCAAGTGCACACAGTCTGCATTATCTAACAAACGGTAGTAGAAAATATTGACTTCGGAACCAGTAAAAACCTGGTGATAAGCTCAACACGTTTCCCACATCAGCACGTCGCAAAGTAACGTGGACAGCGCCAGATGACGCAAGTTTTTAATCACAGTGAACGTATCTCAATAAATAAGCACTTTGCAACTTATATATTTGAGGAAAGTCACTTTGAGGTGCCAACGTTGAGCCTGACAGATACAGGGCCCGATTTAAATAGAAATAAAACCAAAAATAAAAGTCGCTTCAAGGTAGAAGATATTCCGAGCTTGACGCATGTTGTGTCAAAGAGAATAGAAAGTTAGAAAAAATGCAATCTAAAATTTCCGACAGACTCGCGCAAAAAAGTTCCTCTTTGAGGATTCTTTTGAAGAGGCGCGGAAGAGAATAAAGACTAATGTTGTCACAACGGTCAAAGAGACCTTAGGTTACCCAGGAAAATATAATTGTAATCCACAGGAATTGTTTGACAGGGACTGTCTGGAAATCTTAGATTTTAAAAACAAGAAATGTGGAATATATAGAAAGAGCAACTATAAATAGGCAAAGAGCATACAAAGAAGCAAAAAATATAACAAATAAAATATGTAGGAGAAATAAGCGTGAATTTTTTAAAAACCAGCTACTTCAAATGGAAGTAGATTTTAAAACTGGCAACACAGAACAAGCTTATATGCAAGCCAGAACCCTAAAAAAAGAAGTACAAACCCATGACAGACTGTTAGAAATAATAATAGGGAAATAATTGGGGAAATAATCAGAACATTGATTCAGATACATAGACATAGGAATAGATCTGAGGGGAAGAAGTGTGAGATGGAACCACCAAACTTAGAAAAGGTCCAAGAATATGTAGAAAGTAAAAAAATAAACAAATTACCAGGAAGTGGTGTTATACCATTTAGATTATTGAAGGCAGAAGGAGGGGAACTGTAAATAATTCTGCATCAAATAATGATCACGGTACGGGAGGAAGAAAGCAAACCAGATGACTGGAAGAGAAGCAACATACGCCCCGTTTGCAAAAGGAATGATGCATTTTTATAGTAATTATGCATCTTACAAGATTTTAAATTCAATTCTGAAAATAATGTTAGATTTATTTTGTATAGCTTACTGAGAAAACGCTATGTTGGTTGCCGATTAGGAAGATCTACAGCTGTTACTTTGTATTAAGACAAACTGTAAAAAGTGTTGGAAATGTGTGGTATAAAATGAAGGTACCCACATGATATTTGTAGATTTTATAGACGTACGATTGCATACTAGATAGAATTTACAGACAGCCTTATTGATACTTGGATTACCAGTCAAACTAGTCAGTTAATAAAAGTCGCCATGACAGATACGTCTAGTCAAGTCAAAATTTAGGAGGAGCTAACGGATATAATTCTTACAACACAAAGGTTACAACAGGGTGACAGACTGGCCGCACTCATTTACTTTTCAAAACTGAAGTATGTTGTAAGACAGATTACCTTAGAGAAAAATAATAAAATATCCTACAAATCATCTACGATCGTGACATATGCTGACAATGCAATTATTATACCCAGGCACGTAGCTTTGGGTGGAGAAATTTTCGGTGATTGTATGTGTGTGAGAGAAGGACCATCAATTACAAAAATCTGGAATGATCATGGATTGTTCTGATTGAACGATACTGAGATGAATATAGAAAAGAGTAAAAAAAAAGACAGAGAATAAGACATATCCTAATAATGAACTCTACAAACTGTATAATAAGCCACGCATATCTGTTGGTGATACGTTGAAACGGTTACTGTAGGCTGGACGTTCTTAAAGCATGGATAGCAAACGCATGCCAAGGAAGATACTATGCCATACATTCGGTGGCGAAAGACCTTTAGGTAAACCTAAAAGAATATGGAGTGAGGACGTAGAGGGGGATCCCAAGATATTGGGCATAAGAAATTTGAAAAGATATGCAATGGACAGACAAGCGTGGAGAATCTGTATAGAAGAGGCCAAGGCCCGATATCAGGCTGTTGCACCGTACAAGAAGAACAAGACCAAGAAGCGGCTACAGGGTAAAGCTCGCCATTTACTTCCGCCAGAGCAGCGGTTAGCTCTACCCTCAATTGTACGGTACGGTATTTTATCTCAGAGAATATTTTGTCATATTTCACGTGTACTGAATACTTCGTGGTCACGTTGTTTCCAATACGAAACAGCAGTAACTACCAGAATAACAATAGTAGTGGCAACAACAACAACAACAACAACAACAACAACAACAACAAATTACTTAAATCAAAAATCTTTCAGTTTACATTTCCAGAAATTTTTATTGAAGAAATATTCAGATGTTGATACTGTCAGTTCTTTTACACAACTGGTCAAATACGTCACCAGTTCTATAAAAGAACGCCCTTGTCCTGTCAGCATGTAGGACAGTCCGCAGTTAGTGGATGCTATATTCTACGTAAAACAGCGATTTCTTCCATCCGAGTCACGGCAGCACACTGAAATATGTATTTCACGTACCGTTGCTGAAGGCAAGTGACACGCGCTGTAACATGCGTATAAACAATGTAAGCGTTGTAAATAATGTATCGGGCAATGAAACATGCAGCAAGCAACAGCGTAACATACTGGACAGTATTCTGATAATTGATTGCTACAGTGTTACTGAATAAAGACTAGTGTGCGTTGGCGGTGGCAGTCTTCTTCTTCTTCTTCTTCTTCTTATTGCCGATCTCAGTCGCCATGCGCTTCAAGGCGTAGGTCTCCGGGCGCTCGATTTCTCGGACTGCGGGTTCGAATCCCGCTGAGGCCATGGATATTCGTCTCTTGTGTTTGTTGTGCGTTGTGTAGGTAGCGACCTCTGCGACCAGCTGATCATTCGTTCAGAGGAGTCCTGCCAGGTGTGTGTGTGTGTGTGTATGTATGTGTGTGGTGTGTGTATGTGTGTGTGTGTGTATGTATGTGTGTGGTGTGTGTATGTGTGTGTGTGTGTGCGCGTGCGTCCGTGCATATGTGTGCGTGTGCGTGCGTGCGTGCGTGTGCGCGTTATCTAGAACTTCAACAACGAAGCGGCCTAGGACCGATCTGGGCTGTTGAGCCACATTTGTTATTGTTATTATGGTGGTGGTGGTGGTGGTTGTGGTGGTGGTGGTGATGAGAGGTGGGAGTGATAATAGGAGAGATAGGGGGAAGTGGTCGTTAAAACAGGAAGGAGGCAATTTTAAAATATATTTCCTTGCAAGACCTGAATAGGCCATAAGAATTTTTCTGTTTCGGTTGGAGAATTAGCTTCCAGAAGAAAAACTACCCAATAAATATGACTTCATCCTTAGGTAAGAATCTGCAGTTGCAGAGAAAATACTGTATTTCGAAGATGCTTGATTTCAATTTAAGGGAAATGTGGTACAGTTTGGTTCTTCCAACATACGACACTGTAACGACCTCGTAGGTCATAAACTTTGTGCCAACGAGAAAGTGAATTGCCCAGAAATTTAGTGAGAGTGTCTAGATTGATTTGGGAACTTCGGATCCTTAATTCTTTACGGATTTTTTATTTTCTCTGCTTCCAGTAAACATATAGAAAACTGTCAAGAAATTTAGATTTGGTCCAATTTTGGCCATGATAATTCTTCCTTAAGTTTTGAAAGGAAAGTCGTATGGAAAACTTTATAAAATCTTTAGGTCCCCATTGTTGGTGTAAATTTGGCAAGGTTTTTTTTAGAACAAATTCTCTGTTGCTATGACATCCATATCCTGTCAGGAGAGGGACAAACGTATTTCTCAGGAAACTTGTGTAGTGTAGATATTAGCGTTCATTAATACCTCCATGAGCGTGAGGCATGTGTATAGAGAAACGTGAAAATGTGCACCAAACTGTGACTTTGTACGTGCTGTGGGTCAGCAAAGGCAAGCTGTGGATTTTGTGAAGGCCAAATTCTAAATTTTTTTTTTCTGAAATTCTCCTTCCACACGGAAGTTTAGCTGGGATTAAAAACATGAGGCATTCCCAATATCCGGGTTTTCTTCAGTTTGCAGTCCACAATCGTTTTCATCAGTTTTACCTTTCGCTTTTGCGTTCTTCGATAACTGCTGCCTCAAACTTTGTATGAAAACGACATGTTTTTTTTTTCTTGCATTACACTTTTAGAGCGCTGCTTGCCGTGGTAAAAGTCGAGTACTTTGTATCGGACTTCTTATTATTGACCCCACTCTTTCATTAATAACATTTCTTCAGTATAGTGCTACTTTACGTCCCTTTGCACATTAATTACGTACACATTTGCGTTTTTTCAAACTGAAAACGTGGTAAATATTATTACACGATGGTGCAATACAAACCAGAAATTCCTAATGATACGCAAAAAGCCGTCAAAAGAACAAAATTATTTACGACAAATACCCCTCTTGTCGACCGTGCACGACGCTCTCTTGAAACTGAGTTTTGCTTAGTCAAAAGTACTCGCGTACACCTGATGTGTGTGAAAGTTTCCTGTTATTATTTTCAGTAAGAAAGATTTATTTTCCTAATAGCAGGTACATTAATTACTTATCATTGACCTATGTGACCAATAAAAATAAAATATTACAATTACATTATAAACACTATAAGTACTACAAACAACATTCAAGGTAAATATAAAGTCCTAATATTAAGAAGTAGTCACGAAAATAGTAATAGAAAAGAAGCAAAGTCAGTTTTCCATAATTTTTATCCTGGGATCCCAGTATCGCTCACACTCTGGCCTATTAAACAGTGCGGTACATTGTCCTAAATGGTTTTTGTCCATGGGTTCGCGGAGGCTGCTTAGCATGCAGTAGGGGTCGGGGCGGATTCCAGTGCGGTGAAGGTGTGTACCCAGACAGTAATCATACCCAACGCACAATCGAAATTCTGCAACTACATTTCTACTTGGCCAGCCTGGTATTTTGGTTATTTCTTGCTCCTGTGGTGTTTGGGATAACTTTGTCTCTAGTTCTTGTCTGTGTACACTTTGGAACTCCTGTTTTAAGTGTAGTTTAATAGAACGGTAAGATGTTTCTCTAATATATATTTGCGTAATTTTGGCACCCTTTTTGGTCAGTGCGTCGGCATGTTCATCCCCTACGATTTGGCAGTGTCCTGGTATCCACTGCAGTGCAATTTGTTTGTTTTGCCGTAAGTTGTCATATTAGGGCCCGGCAGTCTCTGGCTTCTGTTGATATCACAGTTACTGTTGATCCCGCAGATAGTAATTGCGGCCTTTGAGTCGGAAAAGATAACAGCTCTTTCAAATTTGTTCTGGTGTAGGTTCAGCAGACGTAGTGCAGTGCGTATGGCTTCAATTTCTCCATCAAAGGCAGTCGAGTGCTGTCCCAGTGTCATATAGGAGGAGAAAAATTCACAGTAAATGCCAGCACCAGCATTTATGTATCCATTCATTTGAGAGCCACCTTTGAAAATATGCAACCACTTGTCAACAGGGTACCTGGTGTTCATTGTTTCCAGAGCCAGGTGCCTAAGTGTGTCTGTTCCTATTTCTCCCTTTACTATGCTCTGTCGCAGGTGTAGGTAGCATTTAAATTACGTAGTTCACTCACCAACAAATGCAGTGTTTATTAACGTGTTTAAAAGTTTTAAATTTACATTAAAATACACAACAACATCACTCCTACATGTTTCGTTCTGTAATTACCATCATCAGGGAGCTTTATCTATACCTAACTAAAGTTATATTTATGTTAAAACACTCGGTAAAATAGTTTTACCTAATTTATATAACGACGTAATTTTACCGAGTATTTTGCCATAAATATAACTTCAGTCAGGTACAGATAAAGCTCCCTGATGATGGTCATTAAAGACCGAAACATGTAGGAGAGATACGAGATACGAGAGATACACGTATTATTGTGTGTTTTAATGTAAATTTAAAACTCTTAAGCAAGTTAATAAATAGTGCATTTGTTGATGAGTGAACTACGTAGATTTCAAAATGCACGGTGCAACATTAAACATTAGCATTCAACTTGCTTGACGTCGAATGCTACCTACACCTGCAACAAAACATAGTAAAGTGAGAAATAGGAACAGACACACTTAGGCACCTGGTTTTGGAAACAATGAATTTACGTTAAATACAAAGTAGTTGTATGGTATGACAATTACCCTGCACACTTGGATTGATGTCTATTTTTTCTCTCCATATTCTCATTACGGTTATTAGAAGTATGTTTTCGATGCTCTCAGGTACATATTGCAGGGAATTTACCTGGGAGATTAGCTCTGGAAATAATGGCACAACAATGATAAAAGTACTATGTAATTGTCGAACCCAAAGGATCAAAAAGTCTGACGTCAGCAGTTACTCAGGGCTCTACAACCAGCCCCATTAAGGTCTTATACGTAAATGTCATTTCCTCATCTTTGTAATCTAGAAATGTATTGATGATCTTCACAACTATAAGACAGTAAGTTATTTGAAAGTACTCTGAAGAAGACACGTGAAAAGCATATAAGAGATGCAATAAAAATATGAAAGAAAATACAGATGAGGCGAAAAAATATCTGATTGTACATCATAACGCTTGAAAGAGCCTAGCCTTTATATGAGAATAATTTAACACCTTAATTAACAATTAACAGTGAACAGATTACATTTAATGGCTAATTACTTAGCAATTACGCTAATCGTAACGATCTTTAGCCACTGTTCCACTTTCACAGGCAATATCAACCTGGTTTTATGTGCGACTACGGCAAGCACGAAGTTCCGTATGTTGTGAAACATTCCAGGAGAGGCGACAAAACCACACAGCTACATATCTACAGAACACCTGCTTGCTTCCACATTTCAGTGCACTAATCCTTTTGAAAATAAAAACACATTCCTGGCATCCTGCGCCTCAGTGTAATATTATTAACTTCAAAAGTAATTTATGAAGGTTTGTTACGTGGTTTACGAATTGTGTTCACGAGGCGAAACATTTGAACTGTGCTCTGTGCCATTATTTTCGAGAGAGGTCTGCGAAAGTTTTACATTAGCCTCTCACTACATTTTTACTGTAATCACAACGCTTATTTGCTCACAAAATGTAGACAATACCGAATTTATTCGCCAGTTATTCATCTGCTTCATGAATGCTCTGCTTCTTTCGACAGGTGTCGTCTAGCTGTAACTGTTCATCAGTTTCTTGATTGATGAGACAAATTAAATAATATATAATTAAGAATTCACATCATTACAGCTAAAGCAGCATTGTAATTTGGAAGTGAAGCCTGGATACTGAAGAAAAGAGAGGAACAACTTTTAGAAGCAACGCAGATGAAGTTTTTGAGACACTTACGTGGAATAAAAAACTAGAGTAAGAAAATAATCAATGCATTAGGGAAAAAACGGGAGCACAGAACATGGTAAAGGAAATAAAATAGTACCAGGAAAAGTGGCTACAACACGTACAGAGGATGGACACAAATAGAATACCAAAACAAGCACTACAATATCAGCCGAAAAGACGAAGGAACATTGGACGACCGAGGAAGAGATGGAGGGACCAATTTCATCTTGATAAAGGAACAGGAAACACGCCTAAACCTTCATGAACATGATGATGATGATGATTTTGATATGTGACCATATATATGAGCACCATGAAGGATATATTTCTCTACCTCGCTAACGGGAAAGAAGCGTGTTATTTTAGCAGCAAAACTAAATTCAAAATTCACTGACATTTTAAATGTTGTGGCATCCCCCCTCCCCCTTACAAGACACAGAAACAGCACTAAGCAGATAATCAGGAACGTCGGACTTCATTTCTGAAATGTGTCAATTAAATGCCAATTGAAATTTTATACAACATGTGATGTGGTCTGATCATGGGCACAGGCGAGATTCGAACACGACCTACGCACAGAACAGAGATTGAAACCTTCCCGTTAACAGAAACACGGAACAAGTTTTTTATGTTTATGAATTTTATGTTTTTGGTTCCGTGCATCGCTGATCTGTATTAATAATTGTCCAACGAGATGCAACACAAAGCAGTCTATTTATTATTCTGCAAGTTCACTCCACATGTTTCGGGTGTCAACCACACCCATCGTCAGGAGTACACAAAACTGTAACTACAGCCTCCGGTACTTGTGCAGCTGCTTCCCTCCAACGTGGCCAACTTGGCCACTTTGGAGAGAGATAGCTGCACAAAAAATATGATCATTACCGGGGGATGTAGTTACAGTTTTGTGTACTCCTGGTGATGGGTGTGATTGACACCCGAAACATGTGGAGTGAACTTGCAGAATAATAAATAGACTGCTTTGTGTTGCATCTCGTTGGACAATTATTAAAATGGAACAAGTCTGCACGTAACGTGTCTTTAAAATTATCCGATACGAAAGAAAATTGAAAGATCTCGACAGATTTTTTAAAGTTCGCTAATGTGGTGTGTGTTGAAGAAATTTTAGGTTGTTAGGAGGCAAACTTGATAGGCATTCCGCAGGGTTGCAGGCATTGCAAAAAGAAGTAGGCTGGATTAAGGAAATTTCATGACTATGCTGCAGATATTCGCAGGCCCATTGATTAAATGTAAAGGATTGGATGACCTAACCCCCATCGGCCTTACATAAACATGTTTATATGCATTGTTTTGCTATATATAAATTATTGTTATTCTGTTTACCTTTGGTCTCTGTATAGGTACCAACTGCAGATATCACAAGCTGACGATACTCCTCAAACTAGACCCCACTGTTTTATATAAAACTGTTTTGTTTCATTCTATGGGACATGAACGTTTAACGGGGTCTGTTTCTCTCTAAATGCAGCTATCAAATTGCAATAGCCTATAGCACGATAACAAAGATAGTTATGGGCGAGGCATTTATGTGTCCACCAATGAGGTTTATTTCATATCGAGACTGCATGCATAAGTGGCCTGAAGAAAGATAAAAGTTTAGAAAATATTGGCTTGTGATCCTGAAGTGTCTGAATCGAATATCTCTGTAGCAAATGATATCCTAATTTAGAAGTCATATCAGAACGACACAGCAAAATGTACCACTGCTGCTTCCTACAGAATGGTTTTCAGCGTCGCCACACACACACACACACACACACACACACAAAAAAACACACACACATATATATACACACACACACTACCCACACATACACAAAAATACACACAAACACACATATACACACACACACACTACACACACAGATACACTACACTACACACACACACACATATACACACACACTACACACACACATACACCACACTACACAAACACACACACATACACCACACTACACACACACACACCACACTACACATACACACACATACCACACTACACACACACACACAC
>Ga0123355_10017622_pt1 | contig 11296 bp, 8 predicted proteins | sample TergutEmb28metaG_3_FD_89872 | JGI IMG/M metagenome (GOLD analysis project Ga0123355, IMG submission 89872) | Embiratermes neotenicus P1 segment gut microbial communities from Petit-Saut dam, French Guiana - Emb289 P1 | ecosystem: Host-associated > Arthropoda: Insects > Digestive system > Gut ...
GCCAACCCGATGTTCTTCTACGGGCATGGGGGTGAAATTGCATATAACTATCAATGTATCGGCCGGATTATCGGTTTTGCGAGAGAAAGATATGATTGAGCGAGAGGCATCATTGGCATCTATCCACTCAAAGCCGCCAAAGCCGAAATCGTCATGCCAAAAGGCTCGGTTGTTGAGATATAGATGGTTTAAATCTCGGGTAAAGCTCTGCATTTGCTGGTGATGCTCAAAATCGAGCAAAAACCAATCAAGCGGCCGCTTTTCATCCCATTCAATAAATTGCCCAAACTCGCCGCCCATAAAAAGCAACTTTTTGCCGGGATGGCCATACATAAAGCCCAAGGACACGCGCAAATTGGCGAATTTCTGCCATAGGTCGCCGGGCATTTTGTTGACAAGGGATTTTTTGCCGTGAACCACCTCGTCATGAGACAGCACCAGCACAAAATTCTCGGAATAGGCGTACATCATGCCGAAAGTGAGGAAATTGTGATGATAGCGGCGATATATGGGGTCGCGGGACATGTACGCCAAAAAGTCATTCATCCAGCCCATGTTCCATTTCAGGTTAAAGCCCAGCCCGCCGTGGTTTACGTCACGAGTTACGCCCTCGTATGAAGTGGATTCTTCCGCAATCATCAGCACGTGGGGATGAGCACCCAGCACCACAGAGTTCATGTGCTTGATGAATTCAAGCGCATCAAGGTTGATATGCCCGCCGTATTGATTGGCAACCCAGCTGCCGTCATTTTTGGAATAATTCAGATACAGCATTGACGCCACGGCATCCACCCGCAGGCCGTCGATGTGGTATTCTTCAATCCAGAACAGAGCATTGGCGATAAGGAAATTTTTGACTTCTTGGCGGCCATAGTTAAATACCAGCGTACCCCAATCGGGGTGCTCGCCTTGGCGTGGGTCTTCGTGCTCATATAGGGCAGTGCCATCAAATTTTTCCAGTCCGTGGGCATCCCTAGGAAAATGAGCCGGAACCCAATCCAGAATAACACCTATGCCGTGGCGGTGGCAATAATCAACAAAATACTTGAATTCATCGGGATTGCCAAAACGGCTGGTGGGAGCATAATACCCCGTCACCTGATAGCCCCAGCTGCCGTCAAATGGATATTCGGACACGGGCATAAGCTCTATGTGGGTGTAGCCCATCTCTTGTACATATGCGACAAGCTCATGAGCCAGCTCCTTGTATGTCATAAATTCCGCGTCATTTTTTTTCCACGAGCCCAAATTTGCCTCATAGATGTTTATGGGGCCGTTGAGTGGGTGGGCGGCGGCGCGGCGGGCAAGCCAGTCCGTGTCATTCCACTTATATTTGCTAATGTCGTATATCAAGGAATTTGTGGAAGGGCGCAGCTCGTTGAACTTGGCATATGGGTCAGACTTTTGCAAAAGTATGCCATCGCGGGTCTTGATTTCGAATTTATATCGGTCGTTGTTTGCCAAGCCGGGGATAAAAAGCTCCCATATCCCGGAATTTTGCCGCAAACGCATGGCATGGCAGCGGCCGTCATAATTGTTAAAACTGCCGATGACGCTGCAACGGGCGGCATTTGGCGCCCACAGGGCAAAAAGTACACCCTGCGCGCCGTCCACTGTCATTACGTTAGCTCCCAACTTCTCGGCAGCCTTGTAATGGGTGCCCTGTCCGAAGAGAAAGAGGTCAAAGTCCGTAAGGACGGGGGCGAAAGAGTATGGGTCACGGGCGGTGAAGCGGTCGCCGTTTTCATACTCAATTTCCAGAAGATATTTAAACCATTTGTCCCGCCCGGTTATCTCCCCTTCGCAAAAACCATCCGTGTGGATTTTGACAAGGGGGAAACGGGCGTTAGTGGCAGGGTCCAGCACGATTACACTTTTCGCTGATGGGACAAAAGCACGGACGAAGAGCTTGTCCACGCTGTTTATTTGCACCTCATGCATACCCAGTATGCGATGAGGATCCGCCAGCGAGGCGTTTATGGTTTGTAGGACTTGGGTGGTGCTGACGGTGGATAGCATGGAATCTTCCTCTCTTATCTGATGTATTTCCCATCCAAAAATTTATCATGAACCACATTCGCCGCCCTATCCGCATCCTTTGTGTCAATCAGCACGCTGCAACGGATTTCGGACGTGGAAATAGAGTCGATATTAATGCCAGCGTCAAACAACGCCTCAAACATCAGTGAAGGTACGCCGGGGTTGGTTGCCATGCCCGTGGAAACCACGGAGAGCTTGGCTATGCCGTCCACATGGTTGATGGAGGTAAAGCCAAGGCGGTGGGTGTTGTCGTTTAGGACGGTCAGGGCGTCTTCCAGGCTGGTTTTGGGCACAGTGAACGAAATATCTTTTGTGCCTCCGTTTTTCTTGGCCTGCTGGATAAAATCAATCGCGATGTCGCCCTTGTTCATAATGGAAAAAACCTTAAACCACACGCCGGGCTCGTCTTTTATGTCCCCGATATTGATACGCAAAATGTCTTTGTCCACGGTCACGCCACTTATAAAGATGCCTTCCATCCTTATTTCCTCCTTCACAATGGTGCCCTCGGTTTTGTTTAAACTGGACTTTACCATCAGCTTCACACCATATTTTTTGGCCAGACCGACAGAACGTTTTGCAAGGACATTCGTGCCCAGCGCGGCCAGCTCCAACATCTCAAAATAGCTTATTTCCGGCAACTTTATGGCAGTCGGCACAATTCTTGGGTCGGCGGAATACACACCATCCGCATCAGTATATTTTTCGCAGATATCAGCATGTAATGCCGCCGCCAATGCCACTGCCGTGGTATCAGAGCCGCCGCGACCCAATGTGGCCAAATCCCCTTTGGGATTAACACCCTGAAAGCCCGTTACAATCACAATTTGGTTGTTGTCAAGCTCTGTTTTAATGCGCTCTGTATCAATGGCTCTGATGCGGGCGGCAGTGTGTGCCGAAGTGGTCGTTATGCCCGCCTGATAGGCATTCAAAGAAACGGCGGGCCAACCCATGGCCTGCACCGTCATGGCTAAAAGAGCACCACTGACTTGCTCGCCGGTGGTCAGCAGCGCGTCCATCTCACGTTTTGATGCATTGGGATTGGCAATACGCGCCTCTTCCATAAGGTCATCGGTAGTGTCGCCGCGAGCAGAAACCACCACAACCACATCATGGCCATCCTGCTTTGCGGCGATAATGCGCCCGGCCACATTTTCCATTCGCTGTGGGTCTGCGACAGAACTGCCGCCATATTTTTGCACAATTAACAAGTTGCCCCACCCCTACGGTTTATTTACATCATCATATTAAATATATCATCTAACCGCGCCAAAATCAAGAAAATTTATTAGTTGACATTTTTTTTGCCGGGTGTTAGACTGTATTGTACCGTAGTTTTTGGGCGAATTAGGAGGTATTTTGTGGATAATTACAAGCTTTCGGGCGTTGATGTTGAAGCAGGCTATAAATCCGTTGACTTGATTAAAAAGCATGTGGTATCCACGAGGATTGACGGCGTTTTGGGCAGCCTTGGTGGTTTTGCAGGGCTATTTTCTTTGTCCAAATTCAAGCATATGCAAGAGCCTATCTTGGCCAGCGGCACTGACGGCGTGGGCACAAAGACCAAAATCGCCTTCGTAATGGACAAACATGATACAATCGGCATAGATTGTGTTGCATATTCTGTGAACGATATTATTTGTACGGGGGCCGCACCCCTGTTCTTTCTTGATTATATTGCGTGCGGCAAGGTCTTCCCGGAAAAAATTGAGCAAATTGTCTCCGGCATTGCTCGGGGTTGCGTTATGTCCGACTGCGCGCTGATAGGCGGCGAAACTGCCGAACATCCCGGCATGATGCCCGAGGATGAATATGACTTGGCTGGGACCGCCGTTGGCATAATTGACAAAAAGGATATCATTGACGGTTTAAAAATTGTAAAAAATGACGTGCTGATTGGCATCGCATCTTCCGGACTGCATTCCAGCGGGTTTTCGTTGGTGCGCAGGCTTTTGCCGCCCACGAAAGAGAACTTAAACGTTCACATTGATGATTTTGGCAAGACCTTGGGCGAGGAGCTACTTACTCCCACTAAAATTTATGTAAAAACAATTTTATCTCTCATAGAAAGTGTTGAAATCAAAGGAATTACAAACATCACCGGTGGCGGCTTTCTTGAAAATGTCCCCAGAATGCTGCCCGATGGCCTGTGCGCCGTTGTGAAGATTGGCTCTTGGGGTGCCCTGCCCGTCTTTGAGTATCTGCAAAAAGTCGGCAGGCTGGACAACTTGGAGATGCATAATTATTTTAACATGGGCATCGGTATGGTGGTGGCAGTTAGCCCGCAAAATTGCGGCAAGGCTCTGGAGATGTTGCACGGCTTGGGCGAAAAGGCCTTTGTTATCGGCGAAGTTACAGAAAATCACCGCGAGGTTTTTGTCTATGCTTAGAATTGCCGCCCTGGTTTCCGGGGGCGGAACAAACTTGCAAGCCATAATTGACGCTATTGCCGACGGCAGGCTTAAAAATACAGAAATTACGGCGGTTGTGGCCTCCAATCATCGGGCATATGCCTTGGAGAGAGCAAAAGCTAACAACATACCCGCCGCTGTGTTTACCAAAAAGGGTTTTGTGACCGTTGAAGCCAGAGAGGACGCGATGCTGCGCTTTCTGGCAACACACAATGTTAATTTTGTGGTGCTGTGCGGCTCTTTGATGGTTTTGGGCAAAAAATTTCTTACAACCTATGTAAACCGCATCATCAACATACATCCTGCCCTTTTGCCAAATTTTGGCGGCAAGGGCTTTTATGGCCTTGCGGTGCATGAAGCCGTATTGGCAGCGGGCGTGGGCATAACAGGTGCAACGGTCCATTTTGTGGACGGCGGCATAGACACAGGAGAAATCATTTTGCAAAAGGAAGTGGTGGTTTTGCCTACAGATACACCGGAAACGTTGCAGAGGCGCGTGATGACGGAGGCCGAGTGGCGAATTTTGCCGCAAGCCATAGCAATGTTCGCAGAAGGGAGACTTTGAGATGAAAATTTTGGTAGTAGGCGGCGGAGGCCGCGAACATGCCTTTTGTTGGGCATTATCAAAAAGCCCCAATGTGCGACGCATCTATTGCGCCCCCGGAAATGCCGGAACCGCCCAAGTCGCCCAAAATGTGGACATCAAGAATACCGATTTTGCCGGATTGATAGACTTTGCCAAGAGCGAATGCATTGACCTTACCATTTGTCCCATGGACGAACCGTTGGTCAAGGGCATCGTAGATGACTTTGCCGAAGCCGGTTTGCTGATTTTCGGACCAAGCAAAGCGGCGGCACAAATTGAGGGCAGCAAGGTTTATGCCCGGGATTTTATGCTCAGATACAACATTCCCACGATGGCACGGGAGACTTTTGATAACTATCAGGATGCGATGGCTTATGCCTCTGCGCAAACCAGATTTCCATTATGGATTAAGACGGACGGGCTGGCGGCCGGAAAGGGTGCCATTGGATGCTATAATATGGAAGAAGTCGAAAGTGCCCTCCGTGAGATACTTGTGGACAGGCGTTTTGGGGATTCCGGCAACAAAGTTGTCATCGAAGAACATTTGGACGGGGTCGAATGCTCTGTTCTGACTTTTTGCGATGGCGTGACGGTTGTGCCTATGCCTGGCGCAATGGATCACAAGGCCATCTATGACGGGAATAAGGGGCCAAACACCGGCGGCATGGGAATCATAACGCCAAATCCCCATTATGATGAAAAAATGGCCAAACAATGCATGGAAGAAATTTTTTTGCCGACCATGGCAGGCTTGCGCCAAGATGGGCGCGAATTTGTTGGGGTGCTGTTTTTTGGGCTGATGCTTACGGCGGACGGGCCAAAGGTGCTGGAATATAACTGCCGCCCCGGTGACCCTGAAACCCAAGCCCTTCTGCCACTTTTAGACACCGACCTGCTGGAAATTATAACGGCCTGTCTTGACAAAAATTTGGATAATTTGGAGATTAAATGGAAAGATAGTGCCATATGTTGTGTAATGGCAGCATCGGGCGGATATCCCGGAGATTATGAAACAGGCCGCCCCATTTCAGGCTTAAAAGATTTTGGCGAGGATATTTTGGTTTTCCACAGCGGCACAAAGTGTGTTGGTGAAGACATTGTTACAAGTGGCGGCAGAGTGCTGTGTATATCAGCAATGGATGCGGATTTGGCGCAGGCCAAAGCCAAGGCCTATGCGGCTTTGTCTAATATACGCTTCGATGACATGCATTTTAGGAATGACATAGGGGGCTAGGCTTCCATGAGATTGCAAAAAATTAAAATAGTCGGCATTTGCATCGTCGTTGTCGCGGTGCTTCTTTTGGTGCTGTTTTTTGCTCTCAGAGCAACTGATGACCCGGCCTCTATAGACTTAGAGACCACCGGTGCCAATGCAGACACCTCGCCGGAGATTGCATTTGAAATGTTTGTTCGACAAACTGCCGAAGATGCTGTGAAAACAATTTTGCAGCCGCTGTTTGACGATGTCAGAGTGGCACCGCATGTTTATATCGACTGGGGAACAGTGGACGAATTCGCGAGAATATTCGAATCCCCCGAAGGTCCCGGCACGGGCGAAGGTCTTATTGATTGGATTGAAACCATTGACAGAAACGAGACGGGTTTTTTTCCCGCGCCCGGCTTGCAAGAAGCGGAGTACCGCGCAAGCTTTCTGCATAACATGACCGAGACCATCACTACAATGGGTAACATTCCCGGACGATTTATTGCGGACAACTCTTCTGTTGCCATCACTTTGACGGCGTACAGAACGTATTACCAATCTGAAGTGGCAGAGCTTGGCCTTTTGGACAACATAACATGGCTGCACTTTCGCAGCGAAAAAGGTACAGGCAGCATGATGGAACTTGAAAATCGTGGTACCATCATTGCGTCCGTGCAGGCGGCCACGGGCATAACCAATGTTCAGATAATAGCCCAATACAGAAACATCTTTGTGAACGAAGAAGCCCAATGGCTGCCCATGGCAGATATTATTTTGGTTACGATGGTGATACTGTTTGTGGGGCTGCTGGTGATTTTGTTCATTCGTCGCGCCGCTCCCGAAGTTGTCGAAGAATTTGAGCCGGAACTGACCGTGGAAGAGATGCTGATGCCCGGTAAGCCAATGGAGAAAAGCTTGCCCCTGCTTCAACCTAAATTCGATTCGGCGCTAAAAGATCAAATTTCCATATTTGCGTCAGAAAAACCGGAGAATGTTGTGCATCTGTTGCGCAGCATAAAAGACGTAAAAAAGGCGGCCACTTTGCTTATAGCACTGGGTCCGGAAAAAAGTGCTTCTGTTTTCAGGTACTTCACGGAGGACGAAATTGAAGCTATCAGCACGGAAATTTCCAACACTAACATGGTTACTGCCGACACAAAAGAAGCCGCCTTGAACGAGTTTTATCAGATGTGTTTGGCGCAGCAATATATCATCGAAGGCGGCACTGCTCATGCTAAGCAAATTTTGGAAAAAGCCCTTGGCGAAGAGAGAGCCGCCCAAGTCATCTCAAAATTGACGACAGTGGCAAAACCTAAACCAAAGCCCTTCGACTTTATCAAGAATGCCGACGCTGACCAAATTTTGGGCTTTATACAGTCGGAACGTCCCCAAGTTATCGCGCTTATTTTGTCATGTCTGCGACCCCGGCAGGCCAGCCGCATTTTGGCAGAGCTAAACCCGCAGAAGCAAGCCGATGTAGCCAGACGAATCGCCTTGATGAACAAAACCTCCCCTGATATCATCAACCAGGTGGAAAAGTCCTTTGAAAAGAAGCTTGCCGACCTTGTGTTGGAGGATTATGTTGCTGTTGGTGGTATGGACTCCATTGTTGAAATACTCAATTCCGTAGATAGAGATACAGAAAGAAGTATTTTAAAAATTTTGGAATTTGAAGATGCTGCTCTTTCTGACACAATCCGCAAAAAAATGCTTTCATTTGACAGCATTGTCAATGTCAGCGGAATGGACATACAGCGCGTTCTGCAAGAAGATGTCGACAACAGAGATTTGGCAATTGCGTTGAAGGGTGCATCTGCGGAGACTCAAGAACTTGTATTCAGCCAGATACCCAACCGATTGGCGACCATGCTTGAAGAGGAAATGCAATTTATGGGTTCGGTGCGCCGCGCCGAAGTGGAAGCGGCGCAGCAGAAAATTGTGGGCGTAATTCGCAAGCTGCAAGATTCCGGCGAAATTATTGTCGCCCACAACAAAGGGGGTGGCGCATTTGCCTAAGTCACGCCGACATTTCCGTAATATACTGATTGTGGTGTTAATTCTGATTGTCTGTGGTATTGCTTTTGCCTTTAACGCCTTTGGCCTACGCAGCAGAGTGGTCGATTCAAGAAATTATGCCGCCATCATCGCTACTCTGGAGATACAGGTAAACACATTGTTTGCCGAGAATGCTTGGCTTAGCACAGAGTTAACTGACTTATATTATCGTCTGCGACCAAGTCCGGAAGAAATTGCCAACTTGGCGGTCACGCAGCTTGAAGACGAACTTTGGCGCAACTATTTGGCTACTTGGGAGGCCATGGATCCCGTTCAAGTGGCGCGAATTATCGAAACCATGCTGACTACTGATATGCCGCTTATTGTGCGGGTTATGGCTGAATTGCCGGAGGCCTTTCGGGGTGATGTGCTTAACAACCTGGATGCGGAGGCAGCGGGGGCTGTGCTTCGCCATATGGAGCCTTAGGGGGTGCTTAATGGATAAAAAAGTCAATAGGGGGCAGCTGCGTACCCTGCGAAGCATATTTGATGACTATTGCAGAGTGCTTGCCCCACTTTTGTCGGGGTATTTACGTGTTGCTGCGACAGCGGAAGTCATTTCTGTGGAGGAAATGTTGTACAGTGAGTTTGTGGGCGACCTGTCAAACCCATGTTTACTGTCCGTTGTGGAACTCGAACCCCTTAAAGGATTGGCATTAGTGGAGTTATCATCCAACATCGGCAACACCGCAATTGACAGGCTTTTGGGTGGATCTGGTACGGACGATGGCGGTGCAGGTGGTTTTTCCGAGATTGAAAAAAACTTGTTGAAGCGGATTGTGATCCAGATGTTACGGCCGTTGCCGGAAGTGTGGTCAGGTGTGGCAACAATCTCTCCGCGTCATTTGCGCATTGAGACAAATGCAAGACTGGCGCAGATAGCACAGCCCTCAGACAATGTTGTTCTGGCCGCAACATCCATAAAAGTGGGCATGTCGGAAGGCTTGCTGAATTTTTGCATGCCGGTTGCGGTGATGGAACCTGTTTTGTGCAGTCCGGGTATTTCGGACTGTGACGAAACGGAAGACGAAAATGTTGATGTGACTGCGGTTATCGGCAGGGCGTTTATCGCCGAATCCGATTTTGCAAAGCTTGCGGTGGGCGATGTTATTCCATTAAATGCCCATGCTGATTCTGATTTAGAGATTTTTGTCGGGTCGCTGAAGAAGTTTTATGGTAAGCCGGGGGTCAGTCGAGGGAAGAATGCGGTGAGGATTGCGGCGGTCTCAGAAAAGGAGTGAACAACCATGTCCAACATAAAACTTTCGCAAGAAGAACTTGATTCCTTGCTGGATCTTGATGAGGATATCATTGACAAAGACGGGGACGAGGCCGAAGGCGAAATCGAAGATGAAGTCCCTGCAGAGGAAGAGACACCGCCGCCCAAGCGACAGCTAAAGACCGGGGAAGTCGAGGATTTTAAGGCAAAAGTAGCCATGGTTCCGCAAGCTCCCCGGTTTCAAGATTTTGCCGCGCCGCAAAAAGAGGGCATCATTATTGAAGTCACGGCAGAGCTGGGTCGCACGATCAGAAAGATTGAAGAGATTATGGAATTCGTCCCCGGAATTGTTGTTGAATTGGACAAAATGGCCGACGAGCCTGTAAACATTATGGCAAATGGCAGGCTTGTGGCTAAAGGTGAAGTTGTGGTGGTTGATGAACATTTTGGCATAAAGCTGACAAACTTTGTTGACATATAATAGAATATTACATTTAAGCTACAAATCATTGACTTGAAATTCTAAATTATGTATAATGTACAGCGGAGGGCAATATATTCAGATATTGGAAGGAACGCAGCCCATTGTGAAAATTAAGAAATTTACAGCGTCTACAGAGCAAGCGGCTATAGAAAAAGTAAAACAAGAACTGGGCTCGGATGCTCTTATTGTTAATATCAAAAAAATACAGCCGGGCGGGTTTTTTGCGTTTTTCAAAAGGCCCAGCGTGGAAGTTATGGCGGCATATGAAGAAAAGGCCGTTGCTGTTCCGGATGTGGCCTTGACGCAGCCTGAACATGAAGCACAAAGTTTCCAGTCGACTAATAAGGATGTTCAGATCGCGGCTCAGGAAGAAAAAATCCAAATGCTTCAGGACATGCTTTTGGCGACAAGCGATATGTTAACAAAGGCGCATGGGCATCTTTCCGTAAGCAAGCATGTAAGCTTGCCTCAAGACAGGATATATCAGAACAATCTTTTGCAAATTTTTTACAATACGCTGGTAGAAAATCAAGTGAACGAAGATTTTGCCCGGGAAATTCTTGACGAGCTTGATACGGAAGAGCTTGTGGAAAAAATAGATATCGACTTTGTTGTGAAAATAGTATATAATAGTATTGTCGAAATTATTGGTGCGCCATCAGCTTTGCAGACAACCCGCGCAAAAGGCAATCCGCAGATTTTTGCCTTTATTGGGCCGACGGGGGTTGGCAAAACCACCACCATTGCCAAACTTACGGCAGATTTAAGCCTATACCGCAACATGGATGTCGGTCTTATTACGGCGGACACCTACAGAATTGCTGCCATAGAGCAACTGAAGACCTATGGCGACATTTTGGGCATTGACGTGGCTGTAGCATATAAGCCCGAAGATTTACTGGAACACATAGAGGCCAAAAAAAACCACTGCGACATTATTCTTATTGATACTGCGGGGCGCTCTCATAAAAATGCGGACAATTTAAGAGAGCTTAGCGAATTTATTAACGCCTCGGATGCAATTGAAAAATTCCTTGTGCTGTCCCTTACCACAAAGTTTGACGACTTGCTAGATATTGTGGCTACTTACAGCACGATTTGTGACTACAGAATAATTTTTACAAAGTTGGACGAAACAAACAAAATGGGAAATATTGCGAACATTTGCCATAAAACGGGACAAAAGCTTAGTTATATAACTTTTGGACAAAATGTCCCGGATGATATCAAAACTATTTCGCCAAATGAGGTTGCAATGCGCCTGTTAGGGTTAGGAGAAGAGGATGGACCAAGCAAA
>Ga0123355_10017623_pt1 | contig 11296 bp, 14 predicted proteins | sample TergutEmb28metaG_3_FD_89872 | JGI IMG/M metagenome (GOLD analysis project Ga0123355, IMG submission 89872) | Embiratermes neotenicus P1 segment gut microbial communities from Petit-Saut dam, French Guiana - Emb289 P1 | ecosystem: Host-associated > Arthropoda: Insects > Digestive system > Gut ...
GTAAATATTGACTCAATTATACTCCATTCTTTATCAGTTAAATCACTATCATATCTCAAACAGTTAACCACAACATGTTATGCACACCGCTAGTTAAAAATTTATTGAGGACAGGTTCTAAAGTCCCAACTAAACAGTCCGATCAATAACCAAGAGAAGCATGACTCTACGATAACGCTAATCAACGGTTTCACACAAGCGGTAATGCATAAGCATATGGTTGATGTGTGTTCATATGGTTTTAAATGCTAAACGGTATGCTGAAAAAGGCGGTTTAGGGTACGGCTGATATTCATTGGTTTAAACCGCTTTATGTGACTGTGGTTTGTTGCTTAGTGCTAACACTACAGCGTTCGTTTTCGTTTTATCAAAAGTAGATATATTGAAAAACTATATATGTCGCTAAAAATAATTCTTTACCCCCTTAAAACTTTAAGGAGAAAAAATAAATGACAAAAATAAATAAGAAAATCTTTTCATTATTTGCAATTCTGATAATATCTTTGCTTACTTCATCTATAGCACTACATCAAGTTAACGCTCAAACCACAAGCCGTACTGCATCATACATCTATGTCGGTGCAAGCACTGGACTCATAGGTGTTGGACAAGAGCTGTCTCTTGTTTACTGGACTGCTGATCCTCCCCCCGATATAGGTGAGGAAACCGGCGCCATCCCCAGTCCTACCGGCAGAGCCGGTTGGGATGGTGTAAAATTAATCATAACCGATCCCAACGGAAATAATGAAACAATCACGATGCCCCGAAGCGACCCCGTAGGCGGCGGCTACCAACTCTATACACCCCAAACAGTAGGTACCTACTCCTTCTATGCAGTATTCCCAGAAACATGGAAAAACTCCACCAATACCCGCATCCTCTACTATGCGTCTGAGAGCACCCCTGACACTTTTGAAGTCCAAACCGACCCCGTGGGAACCTGGCGCGAAACTCCACTTCCAGACAGCTACTGGGAACGACCGATAAACAGTTTTAACCGAGACTGGTATGTTCTTGCCGGAAACTGGCTGGGCGGTCCAGCTGTGTCTCCTCCGGGTTCAGCAGGTGGCACAACCACACGCTTAGGTTATGGCCAAGGACCCGAAAGCGCTCACATCGTTTGGACAAAACCCTTCTATGCAGGTGGAACCATGGATGAACGCTATGGTAACATAGGCTTCCAAACCTACCACTACCAAGGCCTCATATTTAGAAACCCCATAATCATCGATGGAATCATCTATTATGCCGCAAGAGTAAACGCTCACATAGAAGAAGGATACTACGCAGTTGACCTCTATACTGGTCAAACACTCAACTATTACAACTCAACTCCACCCGCGTTTGGCGCCATATACAACTATGACTCACCCAACCAACACGGCGGTTTTTCTTATCTGTGGCGAACCTCCGGTGTCACTTTGCCCCCTAATTCTACAAGTCGATCCGGTACTCAAACCTGGGAAATGATTGACGCATTCACAGGTAACTCTATAACTAAAATTGCCAACGTTTCTGCCAGCGGCACCGCTGTTTACGGCAAAGACGGCAGTATACTACGCTACAACATAGCTAACCTAGGAACCAGCTCCAACCCCGATTACTATTTACAGGTATGGAACTCTTCAGCAACCCCCACTCTGCTTTTGGGAACCACTGGAACTAACTATTGGCAGTGGAGACCCGCCGGAAGAGCAGTACACAATGGCGATAACGGCTTCTCATTAAACGTCTCAATACCCCAAGAATACGTTAACGGACCACGGAACTCTATTGTCAATCAAACCGGTATTATCCGAACTGTCCGCGAAGGCGATCAAATAATCATAGGCACCGCAGGCCAAAACAATGAAGATGGAACTACCCCCGCTCGTTTGGTGAGTTTAAGTCTTGAAAAAGGTCAAGAAGGCAAAAAACTCTGGGATCTAACCTTTACCCCGCCCTCATCGGCTGGTAATAAAACAATCGATTTCCAAGCGGTTGACCCTGAAGATGGCATCATATTGTTTGGATGCGCTAAAACCCGCCAAAGCTATGTCTATAGTCTCTCAACGGGCAAAGAACTCTGGGTAAGCGAACCTGAACCTGCATACAACTACTATTACTGGACCTCCTATGACTCACACCGACAGATCTATGACGGTAAACTCATATCTGCTGGCTACAGCGGTGTTTTGACTGCCTACAATATCACTACCGGCAAAATCTTGTGGAACTATACAGCTGAAAACTCTGGTTTAGAGTCATTCTACGGTAATATTCCCACTGTTATCAGTGCTATTGTGGATGGAAAAATTTATGTAGGCTCAAGTGAACACTCGCCACAACAGCCTATGTGGCGTAATCCTGACACACTGGCCTGTATTGATGCGGAAACCGGAGAAAAACTATGGGGATATCCCATTTTCGGTGTTTCAGGAACTTCTGGAACCGATGCGGGCGGTGCTAGCTATGTTATCGGTGATGGTTATCTGATAGCTCTAAACGCTTACGATGGTCAACTGTATGCTTTCGGTAAGGGAGCAACTCAAACTACTGTTAGTGCTTCACCAAAAACTTCTCTGCAGGGCGAAACCATACTCATTGAGGGTTCAGTAACTGATATCTCTCCAGGTACAACTGATTACGCCATAGCGGCTCGTTTTCCAAATGGTGTGCCCGCTGCTTCTGATGAGACTATGAATGAATGGATGATGCATGTCTACAGTCAACAGCCTGCTCCCACTAATGCAGCTGGGGTCTCAGTGAAGCTATATGTAACTGATGCCAACGGTAACTACCGACCTATCGGTCAAACCACAAGCGATGGCACTGGCTTATATAGCTATCAATGGGAACCTGACATAGCAGGCAAATACACCATAACCGCCATGTTTGAGGGCTCAAACTCTTATTGGAAATCCAGCGCCACCTCTGCTTTCACAGTCTCTGACCCCAAAACACAAGAAAACCCTCCGTCCCAAACGCAATCTATTGCTGACTTGTACTTCGTTCCCGCAATAGCTGGTATAATCTTAGCCATAGCCATAGTCGGCATTGGACTAGCCTTGTTACTGCTAAAAAAACGTCCCTAAAACCAAAAAATCAACCCCTTTTCTTTTTTTATAACCAAAACTCCCATTTACACCAGATATTAGGCAAAGCTGAACGCATCCGCTCTGTTCTTTTGGAAATCGCGCATAAATGCTCGATCGCTTTACTCAAACCCTCTCTACTTGATAAGCTCAAACAAGCTTCCCTACTGCTCCTTTCCCCCAAAACCCACTTCTGCTTCAAATGTCTGTTTGGTGCTTTTTGTAGAGCTGGTTGGGTGATGGGTGGGGTTGTTTGTTTTGAGTTTTTGGGATTGTTTTTGGGTAAACTATAAATGGTTAATTGTAGTCGTGAAACTGTACACCTCACGCGTTCGAATAGTTCCTTCGCCGGGACATCACTTAGTCAGTTAAGAGTAAAATCTTAGTTGTGATACGGAAAGCCATATAAATTGCTTTTACGTGTTTGTTTGCGCATCGGAGATATAAAAATGCCAAAATGGGGCTACTCAATCATCGAAGAAATGCTTAATCCAGAAAAAACAGCGAAAGCCAGCGGAAGAGAACTTAAGGTGTCTCATAAAGCCGCCCGAGAGGTTGCTAAAGCCATCAAAGGCATGGAACTCTCCCAGGCAAAAGAATACCTGCGTGATGTAGTTGCCAAGAAAAGGCCGATTCCCTACACAAGGTACATTAAAAAGTTAGGCCACAAAGGCGGCATGCAGAACCGTTTTGTCGGTCGGTACCCCATAAAAGCCGCAGGTGCGGTCCTTAAAGTTTTGCAGGCCGCTCAAGCTAATGCAGAAAACAAGGGCTTAGATGTTGAGCACCTTCGAATTATGCACAGCGCAGCATACCCTGGTGTTAAACTAAAGCGTTATACCCCCCGAGCACACGGACGCGCTTCACCAAAATATGAAATAACCACCCACTATGAAGTTGTGCTCGAAGAGAAAGCTACCTCAGGAGAACAGTAAATGAGCATAGTCAAACGGTTTATAACAGAATCAATTAAACGCACTGAAATCGATGAGTTTTTACAAAAAAAGCTTGAACGTGCAGGATACGGTGGAGTTAACTTATCTAAAACCCCGCTGGGTACTCACGTAGTCATATATGCCATGCGTCCCGGACTTGTTATCGGCCGAGGCGGCGAAACCATAAAAGAACTCGCCGGTCAGCTTGAGCATAATTTCAAAGTTTCCAATCCTCAAATCAGTGTTTCTGAAATCGAAGTTCCCGAATTTAACGCGCACGTCGTTGCCAACCGCGTTTCTTCAGCTCTTGAGCGCGGAGTCCACTTTAGACGTGCAGGCTTTTGGGCGCTAAACCAAGTTATGGAAGCCGGTGCTTTGGGTGCTGAAATTGTCATCAGCGGCAAACTCACCACTGAACGCGCCCGATTTGAAAAATTCAAAGCCGGCCATTTCCCAATCGTTGGGGAACCCGCAGCACGCGCCATGCGAACCGCTGAAGCCCATGTTCAACTCAAACCCGGCATCATAGGTGTGCGTGTAAAGATCATGCCCCCAGATGCTCACTTCCCCGACAAAGTCACAATCCTGCCCGCTCAGCCCCCTGCAGAAGAAGCCCCCATCATCGTTACCCAAACAGCTCCTATTCCCGCTCCTACAGCCGCGCCAGCAGCTCAATCACCAAAACATGCTCCAACAGTGCAGGCCCAAGAAGTCACAGACACACCCAAACCTGTAGAGGTTTCTAAAGCGGAAGTCCCTGTAGAGGCTCCCAAAGCGGAAGTCCCTGTAGAGGCTCCCAAAGCGGAAGTCCCTGTAGAGGCTCCCAAAGCGGAAGTCCCTGTAGAGGCTCCCAAAGCGGAAGTCCCTGTAGAGGCTCCCAAAACAAAGACTCAAGCGGCTGAAACTAAACCTGTGGAGGAACAACAATAATGCCCATTATGCGACTCAAAGAAATCGCTGAAATGTCTGTTGAAGCTCAGGAACAAAGATTGATTGATCTGCGTGTTGAACTTGCGCGCATAAGAACTATGGTTAATGCCGGTGGTGCAGTTGATAACTCTGCGCGTATCCGCGAACTCCGCAAGACCATTGCACAGATTCTTACCATTCAAAACGAGCAGAAACTTGGCCTACGTAAAGCCCCTGAGGTAAAGAAAGAAACCAAAGCCAAAAAACCTGCCAAAAAAGACTCTAAGGAGAAATCGCCTCAATGAAAGTAACACCCGATATAGTTCGATATGAATTCATCGGTGCACAAGGCTTAGTTGCTCAAAGCTCCAACATGGCCTATAGGGGTGTAGGCGGTTTAGTGATAGGGGAATCTAGAAACACCTTCACTTTCCAAGATCAAAAACAAACCCGCAGCGTAATAAAAGACGTTGCAATTTTCGATTTTACCTTCAGCGACGGTACTGTCGTTGAAATTGACGGTAAACTTTTAGTCGGCCGTTCAGAGGACCGGCTAAAGAAAAGCGTAAAGAGGTTATGGTAATAGTATGTCAATGACTTTCAAGCAGCCAAAAAAGACCTGTGACGATGCTAACTGTCCTTTCCATGGTGAGCTCGCTGTCCGCGGACGCATCTTGGAGGGTATCGTTCACACAGCCAAGATGGAGAAAACCGTTATCGTCGATCGTGAATTTATGCAGTTCTCCTCAAAATATGTACGGTATGAACGCAGACATGGTCACATTCCATCCCACAATCCCCCTTGTTTAGATGTCAAAGAAGGCGACCGTGTAAAAATTGCTGAGTGCCGGCCTCTTAGTAAAACTGTTTCCTTTGTTGTGGTCGAAAAATTAGGCGAGGAACGCTAAGATGTGTGCAGCAAAGGCAAAACAAAGAGCTCTAACATCAAAGGGTATGTTTAGTCATGGCCAAAAAATCAGCCGAGGTCTTGTCGCTGGTTCTGAGCTTAAATGTGCCGATAACACTGGTGCACGTGTGTTGCGCTTAATCCAGGCTATGGGTTACAAGGGTCGTCTCAGACGTTACCCCTCAGCCACAATTGGCGACAAAGTTACTGTGTCAGTGCGTCAAGGTTCGCCTGATATGCGTAAAAAAATCTTCCAGGCCATAATCATTCGGCAGCGCAAAACCTTCCGAAGAGTCGATGGCGTCTGGGTACAATTTGAGGACAACGCAGCTGTTATCATCACCCCTGAAGGTGAAATGAAAGGCTCTGAAATCCGCGGACCAGTCGCACGTGAAGCTGCTGAACGCTGGCCCAGAATCGCAAGCGCCTCAAGCATTATAGTGTAGGTGTAAAATATGCAAAAAACAACTAACCCTGGTAAACAAAGAAAAAAACTCTTCAACGCCCCAGCTCACATACGCCATAAACATATGGCAGCCCCCCTATCTAGTGATCTGGCATTCTCTAAGGGTGCAAAAACCCTCCCCATCCGCAAAGGCGACACTGTGCGCATCATGCGCGGAGACAACAAGGGCTTTGAAGGTAAAGTTTCCCGCGTTGACCTCAAAGCATACCGCATCTACCTTGAGGGCCTAACACGTGAAAAAGTTGACGGTACAAACATCTTTCTTGCCGTTCATCCCTCAAAAGTCCAAATCCGCAACCTAACTCTTGACGATAAATGGCGCAAAAATATCATCGAACGCAAGGCCGCGCCTGAAAAGAAGGATAAAAAGTCAAAAGATAAATCGGCAAAGACGAAAACCGAAAAACCTTCTAAAGCCAAAGCACAAATCGCAAAGGAACCTGAATTCGAAGAAGAAACCTTCGAAAACGAAACTGCAGACGATGAAGAGACCAACATAGACAAGGCTCCAATCCAAGCAGACGAAGAAACAGAAGAGACCAAAACCTCTCAAGAAGATGAAGGAGACGAAGAATAAATTGGGTAAAAAAGGAAAAACCGCAAGGCTGAAACGTAATCCATCCCCCGCATTCTGGCCTATCCACAGAAAAGAATCTCCGTGGGTTGTGAAGCCCTCACCCGGTTCACATTCACTCCAGAAAAGTGTCCCCCTAACCCTAGTTTTGCGTGATATGCTGGGTATAGCGCAAACTCGTAGAGAAGGCAAACTTATCATTACACAGGGTAAGGTGATAGTCAACGGTAAAGTCTGCAAAAAAGACGACAGTCCAGTTGGCTTAATGGATGTTATTGCCCTGCCTGAGAGCAATAAATACTACCGACTCATGCCCTCGCACAAAGGCTTGTATTTAGCGCAGATAAGCAAAGACGAATCAACCGTTTCTTTGTTACGCGTTGAAAACAAATCCACCGTTCACAACGGAGTGCAGGTCGCAGTTCATGACGGGTCTGTTTTGCTAATCAAAGTAGCTGATCCTAAAAATCCTGTTGAGGTAACCTATGATACCTTTGACATCCTTAAAGTCAGCTATCCCCAAAAGCAAGTCACTGAAACACTAAAAACCAAAGAAGGCAACCTAGCCGTAATTACTGGTGGGAAAAACATTGGTAAATTCGGTAAAATTGTTGAAATCGAGAAAACTGAGGCTAAAAAGCGCCGCCAAGCCCTAGTTATGATTGAGGCTGCTCAGGGTCAACGCTATCAGACCATCTTGGATTTTGTCTTCTCCATAGGTGAGACTGCTCCAATGATTAATACCGTGGAGGCATTTGTAAGTGTCTAATGAGCTGATAGTTAAAACTTGGGCCGAGCATCCAATGCTCAAACCTCGAATCGAGAAAGTTGTTGTGAACCTCAATGCAGGAAAATCTGGTGAACCCCTCGAGAAGGCAAACTCGGTTCTCAAAGAAATCACCGGTCGCAATCCAGTTAAGCGGCGCGCTAAAAAATCGGTCCGCGATTTTGGTATACGTGAAGGTGAATCCATCGCGGTCGTTGTCACTCTGCGCAAGCAGCCAGCTATTGACTTCCTAAAAAAAATCCTGCCTGTTGTCGACAACAAAATCTCCAAGCGTTCCTTTGATGTCCGCGGAAACTTTAGTTTCGGACTAAAAGAACACATAGACATCCCCGGTGTCAGGTATGACCCAGAGATCGGTATCTTTGGTATGGATATCTGTGTTACCCTTAGTCGTCCTGGTCACCGCATAAAGATTCGTAAACGTCAAAGCAAGCAGCTGGGTCCAAAACATGTGCTAACCCCTGAAGAGTCTATTGTCTTTGTAAAACAAACCTTAGGAGTCGAAATCGTCTAAGAGTGTGAATGTATGGGAAAACAGCAAGTCAAGAAAGAACGGAAATACGGCAAAGGTTCACGTCCATGCGTAAGATGTGGCTCATTTGGTCCAGTTATTCGACGTTACAATTTATATTTGTGCAGGACATGCTTTAGAGAGGCTGCACCCAAATTAGGTTTCAAAAAATATGAGTAGGAGCTAAAAGATAAAATGGATACCTTAACTAATGGTCTTGTAACCATAATCAACAACGAAACCCGCAATAAACGGGAATGCATTATTAGCCCTGCCTCTAAACTGTTGGGACGCGTTTTGCGTATAATGCAGCTTAATGGTTACATAGGCGAATTCGAATTCATCGATGACGGACGCCAAGGCAAATTTAAAGTTCAACTTCTTGGGCGAATAAACAAATGCGGACCGGTAAAACCCCGCTTTGCAGTTAAAGCCACAGAGTATGAAGACTGGGAAAAACGGTTCCTGCCTTCACGTGACGTTGGCATCATGGTTGTCTCAACCTCCCAAGGCGTCATCGCACACAAAGATGCAGAGCAAAAAAGCATTGGAGGAAGGCTACTCGCCTTCGTGTATTAGGAGAGAAAATACATGCGGCTTCCAGAAGTATCCCGAACTGTCGAAGTTCCAGAGGACATAACCCTTGAAGTTGTAGGGAAAACAATCAGCGTTAAGGGCGCTAAGGGCAGTCTCACACGTGACTTCTCCTATGCACCAATAAACATAGAAGGCGAAGGCAAAAACGTCCGCATATCCGCCAAGTGGCCGCGTAAAAAAGAAACCGCCCTGGTCGGAACCATCCACTCACACATAAACAACATGATCGTGGGCGTTACCAAAGGCTACACCTACAAACTAAAAATAGTCTTCTCCCACTTCCCCATATCTGTTAAACTCCAAGGCAAATCTATCCACATCGAAAACTTTACCGGAGAACGCAGACCCCGAAGCGTCGAAATCATAGGCAACGTAAAAGTCCAAATCGAACCCGAAGACATCATCGTCCAAGGCATAAACCTCGAAGACGTCAGCCAAACCGCAGCAAACATTGAACAATCCACCAAAGTCCGCAAAAAAGATCCCAGAGTCTTCCTTGACGGCATCTATGTCTATGAACGAAACGAAGGTATGGCATAATGAGCGAAAAGAAAATTTCCCCCGCACGAAAAGCACTCCAAGTCCGAACACGCGCCAAAAACAAAAAACCAAAATTCGTACGCGCAGAAAGCTGGCGCTTTGCACGCTTCAGCCTTAGCTGGCGCAAACCCCGCGGACTTGACAACAAAATCCGCCGAAAAATCAAAGGCTGGCCACCCGGACCAAGTACCGGCTACAAAGGACCCAAAATCGCCCGCTACCTCCACCCCTCAGGCTACCGAGAAGTCATTGTTCACAATGTCGATGACCTAGCAAACATCGACGCCCAAACCCACGCCATTCGCATCGGACACACCGTTGGCAAACGCAAACGCGCCGACATCATCACCAAAGCCAAAGAACTAAACCTCAAAATCCTAAACTTTACCCTAACACCAAAACCATCCGACGTAGAAGAACCAGAAGACGAAAACGACGAAGACAAAAAAGAAGCAGAAGCCAAAGCCAAAGCCAAAGCCAAAGAAAAAGCAAAACTCAAAAAAGAGAAAAAACCCAAAAAAGCACCTAAAAAAGAAAAGAAACCCAAACCCAAAAAAGGAGATAAAAAGCAATGACCAACCTAAGCGGACAAAGACGTTTGGCAGCACAGATCCTAAAAATCGGCGAGAATCGCGTATGGATAAACCCTGACCGCATCGATGATGTTGATGGCGCGATCACACGCGAAGAAATTCGCAAACTCATTCACGAAAAAGTCATCGTTTCCCTACCTCAAAAAGGCGTAAGCCGCTCACGCGCAAAAACCATCCGCGCAAAAAAACGCTTAGGCAGACGTAGCGGCCCAGGCAGTATCACAGGAGCAGGATACGCCAAAGTCACCCAAAAAGACGCCTGGATGATAAAAATCCGCTCCCTACGCCGCAAACTCCGCGAACTAAAAGCCAGCCGCACCATAACCGAAACAACCTACACCCAATACTACCGCATGGCCGGTAGCGGCAGATTTGACTCCATCGCAGAGTTAGAACGGCACCTAAAAGAAAACGATCTATGGAGAAAACGTTAAATGGCAAACAGCAGCAACTACCGCGTTCAGCTAAGACGCAGACGCGAAGGAAAAACAGACTACCAAGCACGCAAAGCCCTAGTCATATCCGGACGCCCGCGGCTTGTCACCCGAACCTCACTTAAAAACTCAAACGCCCAAATAATCATCGCAAAACCCATCGGCGACCACACCATAGCCGCCGCCAACAGCCGCGAACTAGTCAAAAAATACGGCTGGAAAGCACCCACCGGCAACATCCCAGCAGCATACCTCACAGGCCTGCTCTGCGGCCTAAAAGCCCAAACCGCAGGCATAGACAGCGCAATCCTAGACATCGGGTTAATCCCCCCAACCAAAGGCGCCAAAATCTTTGCCATACTACACGGCGTAATAGATGCAAACATCACCATCCCCCACGGCGACCAAAAAATCGTCGAACACCGCGCCAAAGGCGACCACATCGCATACTACGCCCAAACCCTCCAAGACGAAGAAGAACCCCAAATATACAAAACCAAATTCACCAACTACACAACCCAAGGCATCACCCCCCAAACAATCCCAGAACACTTCAGCCAAGTCCGAAACAACATTATAAACGCCTTCAAAAACGCCAAAGTCGCCCCCGAACCCCCAAACGCACCAAAACCAAAACCAAAACAAAAACCCAAACCCGAAACCAAACCAACACAAAAACCCGAAACCAAACCAACAACAACCGAAACCCCAACCACCCAACCCCAAAAACCCAAAGAACCCAAACCCCAAACCCCAACCCAACAAACCCCAAAAACCCCCGAAACACCAACCCCCAAAACCGAAGAAACCCAAACCAAACCAAAAACTGAAGAAGAACTAACAGCAAAGCCAAAGGTTGAAGAAGCTAAATCTAAGCCAAAGGTTGAAGAAGCTAAATCTAAGCCAAAGGTTGAAGAAGCTAAATCTAAGCCAAAGGTTGAAGAAGCTAAATCTAAGCCAAAGGTTGAA
>Ga0123355_10017624_pt1 | contig 11296 bp, 11 predicted proteins | sample TergutEmb28metaG_3_FD_89872 | JGI IMG/M metagenome (GOLD analysis project Ga0123355, IMG submission 89872) | Embiratermes neotenicus P1 segment gut microbial communities from Petit-Saut dam, French Guiana - Emb289 P1 | ecosystem: Host-associated > Arthropoda: Insects > Digestive system > Gut ...
AGTGTTAGTGTAATGGTACTGACAGGGGGATGGAATTGTGAGATTGTGTAGTGTGGACGGTGGTTATGGTGTGAGTACGTAGTGTTAGTGTAATGGTACTGACAGGGGGATGGAATTGTGAGATTGTGTAGTGTGGACGGTGGTTATAGTGTGAGTACTTAGTGTTAGTGTAATGGTACTGACAGGGGGATGGAATTGTGAGATTGTGTATTGTGGACGGTGGTTATGGTGTGAGTACGTAGTGTTAGTGTAAGGGTACTGACAGGGGGATGGAATTGTGAGACTGTGTAGTGTGGACGGTGGTTATGGTGTGAGTACGTAGTGTTAGTGTAAGTGAACTGACAGGGGATTGGAATTGTGAGATTGTGTAGTGTGGACGGTGGTTATAGGGTGGGTACTTAGTGTTAGAGTTAGAGTACTGACAGCGGGTTGGAATTTTGTAACGCTATAGGTTGGACGGTGTTTATAGTGTGATTACTTATTTTTAGTTTAAGGGTATTGACAATGGGATGGATTAGTTGACGCCTAACGACTACTATAGTGGTCGTACCGCACCACTAACTTCTAAACGTTTCATTTTATATATTAATTCAACAAATACCGTTACTGAATATTTTAAACATGGTATATACTCTCCGTTTTTTCTCTTCAAAATGCAGTTTTTTCATAATTCCAACATATTTTGTTCCTGTTTTATTCACATTTTATATACAGGATGTGCTAAAATTTAAAAAATAATTCCGGCGCCAAAAGGTTAATAGCATATTGTGGACCGTGGTTGAAGTGTGATTACATAGAGTTTTTTAAGAGTACTGAGATGGGGAGGTTCTGTGAATTTGTGTAGTTTCGACGGTAGTTACATTTTAAGTACGTAGTGTTAGATTGAAAATACTGATAGGTAGATGGAACTGTGAATTTTTGAAGTGTGGACGGTTGTTATGGTGTGTTTACTTAGTGTTATTTTGAATGTACTGTCAGGGGAACGGATTTGTGAGGTTCTTTAGTGTGGAAGATTGTTATATTATGTGAATTTGGTATTAGAGTTAGGGTACTATCAGGGGAAAGGAATTGTGAATTCGTGTAGGGTGGACGATGGTTAGATTCTGTGTGCGTGGTTTTAGTTTAAGGGTATTATGAAGGGAATTGAATTGTGAGTGTGTGTAGTGTTGTCGGTGATTATATTGTGAGTTCGTTGTTTTAGTGTAAGGGTACTGTCAGGGGAATGGAATTGAAAGTTTGTATAGTGTGGACGTTGAATATATTGTGTGTACGTGGTTTTAGTTTAAGGGTACTCTCAGGGGAATGGAATTGTGAGTTCGTTTAGTGTTGTCGGTGGTTAATTAGTGAGTACTTAGTGTTAGTGTAAGTGTACTGACAGGGAGATGGAACTGTGTGATTGTTTAGTGTCGATGTTACTTATAATCTGAGTACATGGTTTTAGTGTAAGTGTACTGACAGAAAGATGGAACCGTGGGAAAATATAGTTTGGATTTTATTTAAAATTTTGGATACATAGTGTTAGTGTAATTTTACTGACAGGGTGATGGAAATCTAATATTGTTTAGTGCGGACGTTACTTGTAGTTTAGTACCTAGTTTTATTGTAAAGGATCTGACATTGGGATGGAAATTGAGATTGTGTGGTTGGGAAGGTGGTTATATGTCGAGTACTTAGTGTTAGTTTAAGGGTGTTGACAGGGGAATGGAATTGTGAGATTGTGTATTTTTGACGGTGATTATATTGTTGTTACTTAGTTTCAGTTTAAGCGTATTAGTAGTGGGATTGAATTTTGAGATTGTGTAGTGTGGACGGTGGTTACAAAGTAGTTACTTAGTGTTAGTGTATGGGTACTGACAGCGGGATGGAATTGTGGGATTCTGTAGAGTGAACGATGTTTATATTTTGAATGCGTAGTTTTAGTTCAAGGGTATTGAAAAGGGGATTGATTTGTTTATTTTCATATTGTGACCTGTTTTTAAATTGTGTGTACATTCTGTTTGTGTAAGAGTACTAACAAGCGGTTGGATCTGTGAGATTGTGTAGTTGGACGGTAGTTATATTGTGAGTACGTAGTGTTAGTCTAAAGATACTGCCATTTAGATGGTACTGTGAGATTGTGAAGTGTGATTACTTAGTGTTAGTGTGAGGGTTCTGACAGGGGCATGGAATTGTGAGATTGTGTAGTGTGGACGGTTGTTATAGTGTGTGAATTTGGTGTTAGTGTTAGGGTACTATCAGGGGAAACGAATTGTGAGATTGTGTAGTGTGGACGGTGGTTAGATTTTGTGTACTTTGTGTTAGTGTAAGAGTAATATCAGGGAAATGGAAGTATAATTTATTGTAGTGTGGTCCAAGGTTATATTGTGAGTTCTTTGTTTTAGTGTAAGGGTACTGTAAAGGGAATTGAATTCAGAGATTGTGTAGTGTGCCCGTTGATTATATTGTGTGTACGAGATTTTAGTTTAAAGGTACTCTCAGGGGAATGGAATTTTGAGTTTGTCTAGTGTTTTCGGTTGTTATATAGTGAGTACATAGTGTTAGTGTAATTGTACTGACAGGGAGATGGAACTCTAAGATTGTGTAGTGTGACGTAACTTATAATTTGAGTACATAGTTTTAGTGTAAGAATACTGACAGAGAGATGGAACTGTGAGATTGTGTATTGTGCACTTTACTTATATTTTGAATGTGTAGTGTTAGTGTAATTTTACTGAGAAATAGATGGAACTGTAAAATTTTTAGTGTGGACGTTACTTATAATTTAATACCTAGTTTTATTGTAAAGTTACTGACAGGGGACGGAATTATGAGTTTAATTAGTATGGAAGTTGGTTATAATTTGATTACCTAATGTTAGTGTAAGGGTATTGACAGGGGGATGGAATTGTTAGTTTATTTAGTGTGGACTTTTGTTATAATTTGAGTACGTAGTGTTAGTATAAGTGTACTGACATATGAATGGAATTGTGAAATTGTGTAAAATGGAAGGTGGTTTTAATTGTGGGTATTTATCGTTAGTGTAAAGGTACCGACAGTGAAATCGAAAGTAACAGGAAAAATTGATGCAAAGTGCCAAATTATAGCTTGACGTACGAAAATATAGTTATCCATGCCCCAACAACGAGCACTTGCTGTGACTGACCTTCTGAGACATGGTAGAGCGACTGTTTTGAAATTGTATGACATGAGTAATCTTGATGGTCTTCACTTCATTACTATCTGTTGGCAATAAAATATTAGTGTGACGTAGCTTTATATTTTAGATAAAATGACACATATATAAATTAAAATACAATTCAAAGAAGAGAATATCTTAAAACATTCAAGTAAAATAAGGACAAAGCACAAAATTTCCCAGCTGTCTCACAGCAGGAAATTATTCATTAACTTACAGCGACGGTCATTTTTTAATTAGTTTTAATTAATAATTAATTGTAAAATGTAGAGAAAGATATGTACATATATCGTGTGAAGGGAATGAATTTTTTGTTTAGCGGTTCCGCCAGCACCACAATTTACTGCAACCCTCCATAACGTCTCTACTCTACACTCCGCCACACTCTCAACACCAACAAAGTAAATTTAATTATCAGTTCCACTCTCTTTCTCTGTGCAGATCACAGCAACTCGTCATGCCATCAAGATTGACTGCCGTGTTGGTGTCACTGCTGTTGGCTACACCTGCTGTTGCATTCTGGTTATGGTTGGTGATCGTGCCTGCAAGAGTGGCAATACTGTGTCCTGAGGAATGCCGGTGTGACAGATTGGGATACGACGTCGGCTGCTACAGTGAAACATTAACAGCTGTTCCCGTAATCCATCTCACAGACGTGCGAGTGCTCAGTCTTTATCGAAACAAAATAAAGCTGTTGGAGAATAACAGTTTTGTTTCACAAACTGAGCTGCAGATATTGCAACTACGTGAAATTGGACTGATTAAAATAGAGCTGGGGGCATTCAACGGGCTTACAAAGTTGACAATACTGACATTATCGAGTAATAGTATAAGTGAAATAATTCCAGGCACATTTGAATGTACGAAAATCCTCGAACACCTTGACTTAGGTTTCAACAAATTACAGCACCTGGGCCCTGGTGTGTTCAGTGGGTTGTTTAACTTACAGTATATATATTTGTCTCAAAACAGACTGCAGTACATTCACCCAGATACATTCATAGGGTCAACAAACCTCCAAAGCTTAAAATTAGATTTCAACCCCGACCTCCAAATACCAACTGACCGTAATTTCATTAATTCAAAATCTTTGTCACGTCTTCGTGTATCAGCCTGCAATATAAGTTCAGTGTCAGTTGAAACATTTGCAAATGTCAGCGCACTGCAACGGCTTGACTTGAGCAACAATAATCTGTCGACTGTAGATATTAAGATATTGAAAGCATTGCCAAAACTGTCCGAACTGCATCTGTATGGTAACCCGCTACAGTGTGACTGTCAGCTGCAGGAAGTGTGGCGATGGTGTGAGGATCGTAACATACAGACAGGGACTAGGCGGAAAGTGCCGCATTGCTACACACCGACAGAAGTGAAGGGAATGTGTTGGAGGGTGTTGGAGAGTGGGCAGTGCCTAGAGGGTAATATAGACTATTATGGGGACTACAAAATTGGAAGTTGTGGGTATCCTGTCTTTGGGATTTCCAAGAAAGATTTTGATGGTTCTTTTTTAAAGCAGTACAAAATACCTGTATATGTAATTCTCTTTATATTCAGCACAACCGGCAACGTCATCCTTCTCGTCATTATCATATGCAACAAGGACATGCGAACTGTTCCCAATATGTACATCCTTAACTTGGCTATAAGCGATATCGTTTATTTAACGGTACTTTTATCCGAAGCTTGTGTAAGTAGAATGAATTACACGTGGATATACGAGGAAAATTTGTGTATTTTTTTTTTATTTTCCCGCCGCTTGTCAGTCGGTCTGTCAGCATACTCTGTAGCTTTGTATAGCATCCAGCGATACAGAGTAACAGTGAATCCGTTACAAGTCCGTCTCTCTTCACCACCAACATGGCGAAATATTGTGGCTACATTTTGTGGAGTGTGGATTGTGGCTGCATTATTCGCTGTTCCATCTACACTCTCAAGATATCTGTGTCTAGAAATTGTGTTTACTAAGCTAGCGTACTATCAACGTGTGGTTATTTTTGAACTCTTAGTATCCTGTGTACTTCCTCTGATTGTGATTGCCTTCACTTACACCATGACCGCCCGCCATCTTGTGAAAAGCTCACGTTCTATATCTGAGGGCATTCAAAATCCTCATCATGAAACACGCAGATATACCGCAAGGATTGTGGTGGGACTGACTGTTGTTTTTTTGATCAGCTATATGCCCTATCACGTCTTTTGGACCTATTTCATTTGGACTCAAGATGACGTTATTTCACCAACATATATCTTTTGGTTTAGTTATTTTTATTACAAATATCAATACCTAATTTCAGAATGTTTCCTTTTAATCAATCCCTGTCTCAATCCTGTCGCTCTGTTCTGTACCAGTTCTCAGTTCAGACGGCATCTCAAACGCTACTTCTCCTGCTTTTGCAAAAATAATTCTCCTCCTACTGAACTCGAACTTGCAAGGAGAAATTGAGTTTGTATCAGTTGTATTTATTTTCTTCAGCTGCAAGCAAGACATAGTATTATTACCAATTCTTATCTTTAAATTACAGTAATGATAGTGATAATAACGTGGCTGTAATATAATGCACTTTAAGTTTGTAAATGTTAAATGTATGCATTTTGACTTTTCGCTATATTCATAAAGGACTTCAGAAAATTTCAGCAATAAAATGAATTACAGATATTGCCTTATTTTTTTTTTGAAACAACAACACGTTGAGGATAATATTAAAGCGGATCTTAAACTGCATATATCTTACGTACTAACTGTTATCATTTCTTTGTTTTTGATGTGAATGTCTGATGTTACTTTTGCCTCTGTTACAGTTCCGAAATAGATCCCTGTTCACAGACTTTATGTGGACTGGTAGCTCAGTTGGTATAGCAAGTCTCTACTAGCTGGACCGTTCGGGATCGTACCCTTTTGGGGACGAGGTTTTCCTCCTGTCCTGACCGGCCCTGAGTCCCACCCAGCTTCTTTTAAAATGGTTACTGGGTTATTCCTGGGGGTAATTGCGGCCGTGCTTTGCTGCTGACCACTCACACACTTCTAGTGCCGCGGTCAAGAAAGAGTAGAGCTATAATTCTCCTCTCCCTATGGGACTAAGCAGGCCTGTAATTTTATCATTCACTTACACATCCCCTATAAATTACTCGGTTTTAATTTGAAGACAAATGCAAAATTTTCAAACTTTTATAATGAAAATAGAGTTTAAGTTGTCTGTCTACCAGTCCAGCAATGCGGTAAGTAAGGAATGACTAAACAGACAGATGGACGTCTCCGTCTTCAGTTAGACATTTGTTTGTTTGGTTGGTTTTTGTACAGGCACAAGAGGCTGAACTTGAACGGTGTTGTAAGTTATTTTGTGAAGAAAGGAGACATAAATGTAGAGCAGAAACGGAATGTGATGGCACACGGAAACGCACGGGTGGAGAAGTGAAGGGGAAAAAGGCGAATGGAGGGGGTAGCCAGCAGTCGTGCAGTGTATCGGACACGGTCTATCCAGCATTACTACCGCTGATGGGCACACTTCGGCTGCCAGCAGCCGACTGAACTGACGCCCCCGCCGATATAAATGGACTCGTCCGTTTCGCTGGAAAACCAAATCTGGTTTCTGCGCGTGTGCCATCACGTTCCGTTTCGGCTATACCTGAAATTAACCTATTTTTAATCAGAGGAACAGAAACAATAAACCGTCCAAAGGAAACGACGGCTTTGATTTATTGATGCACGTCCATTCCCTATCTGTCCTCACAAAGTGTGGCTCACGTCTGTCTGGACAAACCTAGTATAGTGATGAGAACACTGGATGATATCTGGGGGATTGTCGTTAGATTCCTTACCACAAGCAAGATATTTAACTCTTATGGAACACGTCCAGCGCGCTTCAATGGACCCACTTAGCCTCCTTCAAACAGCAAGGCCTACTGGAGAATATTTTCCAGTAGCTAAGGCTGTCAAAGCGCAAAGCTGAACACTTAGTCCAACAAAGGTGATAAAAATAAATCGAATCGAACTGACGTCAGACGGTCGATCGGGTGATATTCGGGAGGTACGTGTTCAAGTCTCTGCCATAGCACCAAACACCGTAAGACATATCACAGAACTTCCCTATAAATAAAGATGGAATAATTCTAAATAAAGTGGATCAAAATTGAGCTTTCAACAACATTTCACAGTTTAACACTCACTTAACACCGTAACATCGCACACAGAATAGAGCAGTCCTTACAAACTGTTATGTTGCAAACAGCGTAACGGGAAATTTCAGCCTGCTAGGTTGGTACGAACAGTCGTTACGAAACGGAATGATGTGCCGTTGGAGGGTAAAGATTTTAGTAAGGACCGGAGGGATGGAAAGGGAAGGGAGATTTGATATAGGATAATATTCAAATGGAACATGAAGAAATGGAAAATGTGGGGCCGCGGAATGGATTGATCGGCCTCAGCATACAAAGAGGCGTGGGACTGTTGAGAAAACAGTGATGAACTAACCCACAAGGTGTAACAAACCATAACGATAACAGTTCTACACAACACTACTTCCCTCCGACACACCCACCATGTAACAAACATTAACGCTAACTGCAGCACACATCACCATTTTCTTCCGCCCCCCCAAGCTGTAATTAAACATAACGCTAACTGCAGAACACAACATAATTTCCTTCCCTCTCCCCAAAAACCGAAAAAAACAGAACGCAAAATGCAGCACACTAAAATATTTCCTTCCAACTTCCCTCAGGGAAAAAGACCATAACGCTAAATGCAGCACACATCAACATTTCCCTCCCTCTCCACCAAACTGTAACAAACCACAAAAATAAATGCAGCACACAAAAATATTTACACCCAATACCCCAACTTGTAACGAACCATAATCTTAACTGCAGCACACATAGAAAAATTCCCTTCATTTACACAACACTATAAAAAACCATAACGATAATTTCAAAACACATAACCATTTTCCTCCCTCTACCTCACCCTGCAAAAAACCATAACACAAACTGCAGCACACATCAACATTTCCCTTCCTCTCCACCAACCTGTAAAAAACCATAACGCTAAGTGCAACACACATTACCATTTCTCTCCAACGCCCACAACTTTCAACAAAACATAACACAAACTGCAGCACACATCACCAATTCCCTCCCTCTACCCCACCCTTTAACAAACCATAACACTAACTTTAACACACATCACCATTTCCCACGCTCTCCCCACCCTGTAACAAATCATAACACTAACTGCAGCACACATCAACATTTCCCTCATCTCTCCCCAAAAATGTAACAAACCATAACACTAATTGCAGCACACATTTCCATTTCCATTCCTCTCCGCCATCCTGTAACAAACCATTACGCTAACTGCAGCACACATCACCAATTCCCTCCCTCTCTCCCTCCATGTAACAAACCATGACACTAACTGCAGCACACATCACCATTTCCCTCCCTCTCCCACCTGTAACAAACCATAACACTAACTGCAGCACACATTACCATTTCCCTCCCTATCCCCCACCCTGTAACAAACCATAACACTAACTGCAGCACACATCACCATTTCCCTCCCTCTCCCCTACCTGTAACAAACCATAACACTAACTGCAGCACCCATCACCATTTCCCTCCCTCTCCCCCTCCCTGTAACAAACCATAACACTAACTGCAGCACCCATCACCATTTCCCTCCCTCTCTCCCTCCCTGTAACAAACCATAACACTAACTGCAGCACACATCACCATTTCCCTCCCTCTCTCCCTCGCTGTAACAAACCATAGCACTAACTGCAGCACACATCACCATTTACCTCTCTCTCTCCCTCCCTGTAACAAACCATAACACTAACTGCAGCACAAATCACCATTTCCCTCCCTCTCCCCACCATGTAACAAACCATAACACAAACTGCAGCACACATCACCATTTCCCTCCCTCTCCCCCTCCCTGTAACAAACCGTAACACTAACTGCACCACACATCACCATTTCCCTCCCTCTCCCCCGCACTGTAACAAACCATAACACTAACTACAGCACACATCACCTTAAGTGAAGATTGGAAGATTTGTCACATTTGATTGCTCGTTTCGCCTGTATAGTTTAGTGACTGAACTGTCGATTTTCTGTGTCAGCAGGCAGACAGACCCTCAGACAGAAGTACAGCTGAAACGACGCACATTTCCATTCCCACACCTTCTCACAGCACAATATAAGTCCACCACTTTCTACGAGGAGTGGATAATAATACGTGGAATATTTAGATGTAGTTAGTTGTTGAATTTACAAGTATTTACATGTTATATTTTCTCTCTGTGTTTATGTCCATAACAAACTGCTCGCCTTCCATATACCAATAACAGGCCTCTTAACATTCCCTGATGTGCTGTTCTGATTCAAAAATTACAGTAAATGACTCCCTCTACGAGCCTTTTTATTTTGAGCTACACTCGCTTTAACCGCGGCACTACACTGAAATGTGTGTTCAACCTCACGTACCTGACACACAACAGACCGAAAGATCCCCGATACCTATGTCTTTGCGATACGTAACAGCGTTAATTCTCAGTTAAATATTCTACAGCTGCGTTTATTGATTTATTTAGTCTGTCAGTTTTAAAACAGACATGACTCACAGGAATTTCTAAACACAATATCCTTCTGCAGTTTCCTCAGCAAACAGCTCTAAAAGCCACGAAAACACCAGATGACCGCACTCTGCTTGATAGGTTAAACTGGTATATCCTCTGTATTTTCCTTTTCCAGGATGCATCCTGTGTTATGCTGTGCAACTCATTCTACAAACTTCGTAATTTCGCTCCTCCCACACGATCAGTTACCAATCAATTCCATTACCAATGATCATACTCTAAAGCTGTAAAAAACCCGCTTTATATATAACTAGAACAAACGTTCAAGCATTTACGACTGTTCATAGTTTTAAGTATCTTTATAAATAACTTTACATTTCTTCCGTTATATGAAGCCACGTTCCTGGGTATGTGGTTAAAGACGTTTGGACAGACAGTATTGGTGTGGCTTTGGAAAGGAAAAACGTCGAAGCCGATTCCGCCTGTTGAAAATATAACCAAAATTTTATTCGAAAAGTGTGGGAAACCATTAGTAAGAGGCGAGGGGGTGTAAAGAGTTCGTTGTGTTGAGGAGGAGATTGGCTAAAAATAAGTCGAAGACAGCAATTGGATGAAAAATGCGTAGAAGGGACGATAGTGTTAATATGGTTCGTATTGATGTGAGAAGTTATGATAAGACCTGCAGTTATCGACAGTGTAACATGAGTTAATGTCAGGTTGTTTTGATCAAAATATTGCATATTTGGTTGCTTAAAATGCAAAATATTTGCACTAAAATTCGCAAGGTTTCAGTTTGCATTACCGAAAAAAATTTGGTGTAATATTTCCGTAAGAAATAAATCTATTTGTTCAAAAAGGAATCTAAAGGAAAGAATGCAAGGAATATTTCAATTGCAAGATAAAACGGCTGCTTATTTCAAATCATGAATTTCCTAAATTTATTTGTTGATAATTTTGAAATCTGGGAAAATCTAATTTGTTTAACAAACAGAGGTTGTTCACGAACGAGAAGGAATTTTTGTAACATTACAAAAACATTCCATTTGTGCAGCTAACAGGTTCAAAATCAAGAACTATAATTAAACAAATAGTTGAATAATTAATCAAGCTGTTGTGAAACGAAGAGATGCACAGCGAATTATACAGTGACGGGGTGTATGGAATTTTGAGTAGTGACAGAGAGAAGTGAATTATGGTGTACAGGATCTGATAGAGTGATTGTGTGATGTGAATTTTAGTGTACAGGGACTGATAGAATGAAGATGTGTTTTGAAAGTCGGTGTAAAGGAACAGAGAGAGTGACGGTGTGCTGTGAATATAGGTGTACAGGAACTGATGGAGTGATGGTGTGTTGTGACTGTCGGTGTACAGGAACTGAGAGAGTGACGGAGTGCTGTGACTGCAGGTGTACAGGAAGTGATGGAGTGACGGTGTGCTGTGACTGTCGGTGTAAAGGAACTGAGAGAGTGACGGTGTGCTGTGAATGTCGGTGTAAAGGAACTGATAGAGTGACGGTGTGCTGTGAATGTCGGTGTAAAGGAACTGA
>Ga0123355_10017625_pt1 | contig 11295 bp, 6 predicted proteins | sample TergutEmb28metaG_3_FD_89872 | JGI IMG/M metagenome (GOLD analysis project Ga0123355, IMG submission 89872) | Embiratermes neotenicus P1 segment gut microbial communities from Petit-Saut dam, French Guiana - Emb289 P1 | ecosystem: Host-associated > Arthropoda: Insects > Digestive system > Gut ...
CTGGAGATCCATCCTAATATTATCCACCCATCTACGCCTAGGTCTCCCCAGTGGTCTCCTTCCCTCCGGTTTCCCCACCAAGACCCTATACACCTCCCTCACCTCACCCATACGCGCCACATGTCCAGCCCATCTCATTCTTCTCGATTTTATCACCCGCACAATATTGGGCGAGGAGTACAAATCATTTAGCTCCTCGTTATGCAATCTCCTCCATTCCCCCGTCACCTCGTCCCTCCTAGTTCGAAATATTCTCCTCAACACCCTGTTCTCAAACATAATATGGACCGGAATTTTGTAAAGTTGCTTGGAAGACAGCAATAAATTTATGAATATCTGCAGTAGCATTGTAGGCTTACAGCTTACCTTGGTCCTCAGTAAGCAGTCGGTTGCAGACAGGCTGCAGGCCTCTCCCACGTATAATGTAGATCTATGGCAGCTAATTAACAGCTTTCATCCCAGCGGTAACACATAAATCCTACCTTATATTACGAATAGTGTCAAAAGCAATAACCAAGAGAAATAGCGTCTAAATGCCAACAGCGCAGTATAAGAATAAAACTTCTGACTTTATGCAGATGTAAAAGAAGGCCCTATATTTAACTTGTTCTCTGTTTAGTTTTGTACGGAAAATGTTATCCGGTAGGACTTTGGCTGATTAAGGTCTTGTTAAAATCTTAGACATATGAAGATTGTCCCTGCCAGCACAGATAAGCATACAAACAGCAACATTTAATGTTTCAGGGTTAAGATAAAGCCGAAGTCGCTGCTATGATATCATCAAGGCGTAAAGGTCGCGTGGAGGTACAGATACACACATTCTTGACTTTGGGGCAAGATTAACGTGCTGACTACGTCACGCCTCTGCCGCGTTACGCCAGAGGAAGAGACGCGGTGTGCAATGGACACGAGTAGGCTGGATGGGCACAGAACCCGTCTGGACGGTTCGGTGAAGACAGACTCTTCACCGAAGCGTCCGGAAAACAAGCCACTCTCTACCTACCGAGTCATTGCGTCATCAGGAACTTTGCTTAATAAACGTTATTTACGAAATACGAAAGGCCTTATTTGGAAAACGTGTCCGTCCGTCCGTCCGTCCGTCTGTGATCTAGTATCAGCGATGAATGATTGCAAGTTCCCGCGTCGGTGTAAATGGGATCTTCACTCTTCTGAGATGTTATGCAGCGTTGATTGATATTTACAGACGTTTCGGGATAACCTATCGGTCTCTTCTTAAAATGTTCAGCAATCCACGAAGACTGATTTTATTTGAAGACGGAACCGATTGGTTTCAGAAACGTCGGTAACCAATGACCACCTAGTATCAGCGAGATGTTCCTGGGATTCGGTACAGGCGTTCTTTACATAAAGACGTCACATAAGAGCAAGTTTCTTGAAAATCGGATGAGTGTCGGTCTTAATTTATCTAAGAGCGTAAATGAATTTTGCCCGTGGTTTAATATTATTCCTTCTGTGAAATGGGATTCCTATCACGTACATATACCAACACGTACGGAAATTATATACAATTACAAACTATACGTATACATGAAATCCCCTATATGTTACTAGGATAAATCGCCATCTACACGCTGATGTCAATTCTTGTACTTTTTCCCATGCGCAACAGCCCCTAGCCCTTATTCTGCTAACGTGGAGAATGTGGTGAGCTCCTAATAATGTCAGCAAATGCAGATGGGACTTAATTCGGCGTTTAAAGGGTTAGTGGACAAGGGGCTGCACATTATCGAGGCTTCACGATCACACTCAGACACACCACAGTCGGTAAGGCTCCTCTGGACGAGTGATCAGCCCGATGCAGACAACACATAACGCTCTCACAAGAGCCATCTATGCCCCCGGCGGACTTCGAAAACGCAATACCAGCAGCCGAGCGGACGCAGACCTACACCGTAGGCCGCGCGGCCACCGGGATCAACCCTTTGTACTGACGTCTCCGTGAGGATGTCGTTCTATTGCTGCAACGTGAAGCAGAATTTATTTTTAACATTGATAATTTCTAATTTTATAGAATGAAGTGCAAGTGTTGGTGCAAATAAAGGAATGTTCATCCTTACTGCCTGATTCGATCAAAGTTCGACAAAAAAAATCTGCAAATAATGTTGTATAAAACTTAAAAGTTTGTTGCGAAAGGCGCAAATAAAATTGTATCCGTATTTTCTACACATTTAAACAGATTTCAATAAATTTTTGTAGAGAAGTTTTCTGAAAATGGAGGCATTAAAGACAAACTTTTCTGAAAACCGTAAATGAAATTTGTTGACACTTTCTACATTATTTGCCCGATTTACATCACACTGAGCACACAAGACAACACACAAAATGTGAGTTCAACGACCAACGGCTCAGCGCAAGCCCCAGTTCACGTGGGGGCTTCTGACCCTACACTATTCATTTATTGTCCGACTTAGGTGAGACTTTTTACAAGAAGTCCGCATAAAATTCTTTGAGTTATTCGAGAGTTACGTCAAAAGACGCAGCGAAGCACGCTCTTTTCTTTTGACCGTAAATAGAATTACATTTACCTCCTTGTCGTAACACTGTGTGAAGCTTAGAAAACAAAAATCGCCTTGGAAAATTCTATAAATCTGTCACGGAGTCGACAGTCCCAAGTGTTATTCATTCTATCAAGTTTGCGTGACACATAAAACTGCTAAACCTGGAAACTTCTACGGCCATTTGTCCGTAGATAAGAAACATTATTCCTACGCCTTTCAAATCTTAACATAAATAAAAATTTCTTACGCGTATTCTACAAGATTGTTTCAAGTAATGACAATGTTTGTTTATCTCGTATACAATAAAATTAATTATATACGTCAGCACTACCTTTATTGTTAATATACAAGGCTACAGGTTTCGACCCATCAGTCGGTCATCTTCAGGCCTGCATAACATACTAAGTCATTGGTGCTGTGTTCACATTGGGATCCCAATATGTTTACATTAGTAAAATACATAAAATCTGGTAAGTTACTTACGAAACTTACCAGATTTTATGTATTTTACTAATGTAAACATATTGGGATCCCACTGTGCACACAGCACCAATGACTTAGTCTGCTATGTAGGCCTGAAGATGACCGACTGATAGGTCGAAACATGTAGCCTTATGTATTAACAATAAAGGTACTGCTGACGTATATAATTAATTTTATTATATGTATTTTAATATATATAATTTTATTATATATATTCGCGATGTCTTCTTTCAAGTTGTTTATCTCGTGTTCTAAGTTGATACAGTCTGCAGCTTCCGTCTGTGTGTCCAGCAACTGCATTCCGACTACATGAAATGAACGACCATACGAAAGTCGGATTTTGATGCACTAACTGATATTTTCATCGTGACTGTCCCCCTTGCTACGGACAGAATTTCACGAGCTGCTACATGTAATGTCACAACATCTCCCTCTTTGCGAAGACATAGATTATTTAAAATACTATAATATTTCATAAAGAAGCGATAGTGCTCGCTGTATCAGCTCCTAAGTCTGCTAGTTCTAACAACTGTAACAAATTCCTACTTACACTTAAGCCTTCAAGTTTTTAGGTTGTATTATTCTAACGTTTGGCCTGCCGATCTCCTCGATATCAACAAACAAACAGTACCCTGACACCGGACACCGCCAACACAACTTTTAATATTGCCAAAATAACTTGTCACTTATTTTAGTAACATGTTTCGACTTTGACTGGCAATCCCCAGGCTAACCTAATGGGTATAAAAATTTTAAAATCTACATTTCACACTTTTGTGCTTACCAGTTCGGCCTAAAGACGATAAATCAAGGTGCAAACGTGTTGCTGAAGTAAATGACAAGTCATTTTATCAATAATAAAATTTGTATTGACCGTTTAGTACTGTTTATCAACACTTTGAAACTTCAGAACGTTGCAAAGTGTCAATTAACATGCAATATCCAAAAACTACAGAACACTAACAACCTACGGTTCTTTTCGTGGTTTTTTTTCCGCTATTTCACTCCTAAATAATGCGTGTGTGTGTTTGTGTGTACACGTGTGTTTAAAACTTTCAGAGGGCAGCACTCGATCTAAACCGTACAGCATAACGTCATCCTGAAGATGGGAATTCTAGGTTCCCTCAAACTGCTATCAGTTCCCCAACAGGTAAGGCATCACATCTTAGCACAACGCAATCTGAAAATCATTTCTCAGTTATAAGAATACTTTCCCTTCGTTGTGTTTTCCAGAAACTCCCAGAAACTTCTATAACACCGATGCATATGCTCTGTGTACAGCTAACAGACATATCCGGCTTCTAAATCAGATTTCTTGTTTCTTACACAAGAAGTATCATCCCCGGCCTGTGTGTTGAACGTGCGCATTAGCGGCCTATTGTTACATGTTAACAGCAGACTCCGCTTCCAAATTTCTGCCGCGCTGCATCACCCGTCTGCTTCGCTATTTCGTCGCACAAAAAGTAGCCCAATTCTTCCCACGTCACAATTCGCGGTGCAACAAGCTCAGAAAATGTGACGTATTTTGTCACAAAACAGGTCATTACCAAGTCCTTCCCGGACACAATGTCACGTACAAACTAAAGTGTTGCCAAATGGACGATCTGTTGGCCTCCGTAAGTTGCTGCCAATTACACGCAGCCGACATAACCACATTCCCAGTTTCAACTAATGTACAATGATAAGCCCGCCTCCATCACAACACCAGCACGAATTCTGGAGGTTAACATTACTCGGGCGAGAGTGAGAAGCTAAACACGGTGAAATATCTGCTAGTCCCACCTTTAGGAGGTGGTGAAAGTGTCGTGGTCGCTTCATCGACATCCTTAAACCTACTCAGAACACAACTCACCATGAGAGGCCGCGGTGGCTGCGTAGGGTGACGGATGCATCTGCTGGTGGTAATACCGAGCAGCGGCCGCGCGGTGGTGGTGCGTCGCGGTGCCTTCTGCCGCCACAGCCGCCAGACTCGGGTGGTGGGCAGCGAAAAATGAGGACATGTGCTCCGCTACCGCAGACGCTGTCATGTCTGCTTGGTGATCACTTCCGGTCGAGGCGCCGCTATTGGTAGCACCCAGGAGGCTGTTTGGGTCCAGACCTCCCGCGCCCATGTTGCTGGATTGCCCGTTAGAGCCTGCGGATGGTGATGATGATTGGTGGTGATCAACTCCCAAACGCGATGGAGCTTCATACCACCTATGGTGGTGGTGGTGATGACCGTTCTCGCTTGCAGTCATATCCATATCTTCCTCTTTATAAAACGGTCACTTTAGTTATAACACAAACTCTCAATGTCTCACACTGTGTAGTTCAAGTGTGTTTCTACCACATTCGGTTATTCGCACAGCAATTCTATTACAAAGTACTTTCCAGCATTATTAATGTACCAACAGGCGATGCCACTAACAATTGCGGAACGCGGGTAGCAACGTTTTTTGCATGGTGATCCCTGAAAATGTTTTCTTAGCTAACGATATCGGAACAGTTCGGCAGTAAGGAGACAGTTCTATCGTGCAGCCAGAATATCAGGAGATGTTCCTATTACAACGGACGAGTCTTCAACAGTGCCTTCATCATATAATGTCTTGTCTGCAGAGAGTCGTTTTCATTGACGAGGTTATGGCGTTGTGACCCGAGAGCTGACATAATGGTGCGGGGAAGATTTGTACCATGCAGCGGCAGGAGAGCCTCAACTAGCCGCGAACAGAGGAGCAGCAGGCCGCGGCTGATGATACACCAAACTCATCACCAACTTGCGCGTCCATTTCTGAAAATAATTACATTCCAGTTAAGGCAGAGACATTAAATGTTGATTCTGAACTTGTTTTAATAAGCACTTAAATTCGTCGTAATTTAAAAGAAAAATGGGATGCAAGGAATAAAATAAAGAACGTGACACACGAAGAAGTCATTTAGTGACAACGTTATTAAAGAATTGTCTTGTTTTGAGGATGTTACTAGCAGCCACAAATGCGAAGCAAGATTTGGTTGGTCTATATAGGTTTTTCGCTGAAAGGTCTGATTACAACAGCTAGGCCTATAGGTGAATGGTGGGCAGGAATATAATGTGGCATTTATATGGATCAGGTACAGTCGATTTGAAACTACAAAAATAGAACGCTTTTAGACTCCTTTCTTAAATTACCTCCATGATGTATCAAGATAACCCAAATATTTAGCTCCAATATCAGTAATTTTTAAGGCAGCGGCTGTATATTTGCCTGAGTCACGAAGCTGGTGTCCAGATAAAGAATCGAGTGATTTTACGAACATGCGTTAGGCCTAAATATGTTAAAAGCAATTTAATTCTAAAATTTACAGAACTGCGAACTTCTACGCTGATAAAAACCTCCACATTAAATTAACGGAATTTTTAAAGTAGGGCTTGTCTTCCTCGAAATAAAATGAAATATGTTAATTAAACGTTTGACGTAAGGTGGTTATCACATGTACAGTGCAGTCTCGATGCTTCGAGTCCCGATTTTTCGAAGTTGCTTTTCGTTCGAGCCACTGTCTTAAAGATTTCTGCCTCATACACGAGAAGGAAGGTACTGATTTCTTTATAATCCAACTGAATAGTGTGCCTTCTATTATTACTGTTGTAGTCACGTGCTACTGTATATACAGATATTCTAATGCAGTGTCATATACGTATTACTTATAAACATAATTTGCATGTCATATTGTACAGGCCACGTGATCGCGTGTTCTAAACTGTCGTAATCCGTGTAATCCGAACTTTTCCATAATTCCAGACAGCCTCGGGCCTTATCATCTCTAACTATCGAGATTCAACTGCGCCACCTTCGCCACTGCTAGAGAACTTTGAATGTTTCCCACGCAGTCTATGGTTTATGCGTGTCGTATGACTCATAACAATCCGCAATTACTGCGCCGACAGCAATAACTGATTGGCCTTTGTAATGGAGAAGCAGCGTGTTTGTCTCTGATACGTATACACCATTTTGTATATTATTTAGCTGCATTTAAAGATCCACGGTGCTAACGTCGGAATATGACGTATGCCTAATGCAGGACGCAGGATTGCATTACGTCAAACACTCACTGTTGTGTCTGCTCGCGGCCTGGCCACTACCGATAAAGACACAACACCGAAATTACATAGGGGCACCTACGAAAGCGGACAAAGAAATCGCGCAATCCAGTAGACTTGTATATTTCATTTTCTGTACGTCAAGCAGTAGCACTTGCCAAATTTCTTCTCAGTTTTAATCACCAAACAGTCCAATTTTTATTACCACAGCAATATGAATTAACAAAATCATTAAATAATTCGGTTTTGTGTATATGTCTGACCCTCCAACGACGAAACATAATCTGAAGTTTTAAAGACCCAGTCCGTACCGCGCAGTAAACACCGGCTCAGTTATAAAAACCAGCCAGTTAATGCTGTATAGGGAAATTATCGCTGTCCGTTCTGACTTCCACACAAAACACATGAATATACTGTGTGGGCAGAACGTAGGGTTTCTTTCTGTTAAACCCGGTAGTTCGTATTGCATAACGCAAACGCCAGGCCTTGAAACTTCAACAAGAGTCTAGTCATTAGATTCATATCGGCACGCAAATAAAATGGGGAAATAAACTGTTGATCGGGCAGTTAGGCCTATTACGGAACAAAATCTAAGTCAGAAGCACATGTAGACCCTCAGCTTAACTGAAAGAATTTCATTGCCTCAGTCGATTTGCACATCAGACAGCCACACATAAAACAGTCTAGTTCCTAACAAAATGAAGAGTTCGGAAATGAACCGCAGCGAGATGAGTCAATGAATCCATCATCAGAAACTCATAAATGTCAATTCAGATCATGATTATCACACTGCAACTTTCCAAGGAGAATTGCAAACTACAGGCGTCACAGTCATCTACCGCTCGATCAAGGCGACCTATGATTGCCCGGTTTGGTGGAGACTTCGCGATGGGCCGATCCCTCATCCAAGGAGTCCTGCCATGAGCGTATACATCTAATAGCACAATTCTGGAAACCGGTAAATGGGCGAACCTCGGCCGCGTTAGCGTGTAGCACCAAACATGAGGAATACATGTATGAGACATCAGAGCTTATTCCACTAAGAAGCCATTGCAGCACGTACAGCAAGGCAGAAAACACAAGAGACTTGAGAATATTTCAGTGATTTGGCCTCTACTTCCAACGATCACAGACCATCACAAGAAAATGAGATTTTCGATCTTCTGGTATGTTATGCAGCATAGACTGATAGTTAACGACGTTTCGTAATAATGTATTGGTCCCATCGTCAAGGATCATGACTGCTTGAACCTTAAAGAATTTATCGACAGGTCGTCCCGAAACGTCTGTAACAAACTACCAAGATATGCTTGCGTAACATCCCAGAAGAGCAAAGATCTCATTACGTAATCACATTTACATTCCACTATACAGTAACGCGTTACTGTAAGTTGCTTTCAAGATAACAACGTAACTTGAAGTACATCCAGCATAGCTTTTCAATAACAAAAGACCCAGCAACAGACTGCAGGAGACTGTCACAGACAAGCAGCAAATTTGTCACAGATAAGCAGCAAATCAGAGAACGTGATAACATATCGCTGCTGATAAGGGAGGACATCACACGACCTTCCTATACTCCGACTAGACGGGAGGGGCGCAGTCCCCAGTAAGTGTTGCAATGTTAAACTGTTGCCAGTTTTAGTAGGTTTCTCATAGTACCAAAACAAACGTTGCTGAATTATTCGGGTGGAATCGTTAGCTAATTCCATATGGTAGTCTTCTTATGACGCAGCATGTACAGCTGATATGAAAAGGAATCGTGGAGCAGAGCAGAAACTAAGCAATTAACAAACACAGGATTTTAACCAGCTAAGAAATCACCCTCTTTTCGTGAAACCTCTAGGTTCAGGAACGCGTTCACAAAAGCAAATCACTACTAACATGAATCCAGTGCAAAACTCCACTCCCTGTTATTTTAAGTTGCAAGCTTGTATTAGGCCGTATGAATATTATTCCATTATCAGTCCACACTTCATGCACAAGACCAGTTCTATTAAAACTAATGGAATACAGTCAAACCTGTATGCCTATAAAAGGAATTACAAGATGATCAAATGTAAAAGCAGATAAGCAGACATACCTTTAATTAAGCGCAATTAAATATCCTCATTTATTCACTGCATATGATTTGTCATTAGGCTACGTTACCACTGATAGGTGCACAATGGGACATAATAATTTGAGTCGGCTCGTTCGATTATTTTAATTTATGTTCGATCGATTAATCGTATCACGCATTACCCGCACACGCAGAAGCAGATAACAATAACAACAAAAAGCACTTGTTATATCACTTCCGTTGATATATTTTTAAACTAACCCGTTGAATGGTTCAAACTGACACTACATTGATGACTAGCAGACAAAGAAAATTAGCATCCCATTTCCTATTAAATATGATGTGTAGCTAGACAGCAGCTGCAACCACTACTGGTTCGGAATTCAGTCAGTCCACCCGGACGATCGAGATGTACCCCGCAGCCTACAACGCGCATGAGCTACCGCGCAATACTGACTGATCGGCAACAGTTTCGCTGCTCGCGACACACAACACACCAGCCTCGGTTACGTTCGGCTACTTTCGGCTTCGACAGAAAACGCCTACTGGTGTAGAGTACACTAAGCCACAACCTACCAGAGGGGGAAAGGATATTATTTTCCTATCCCCAGGTGGTTCATGTGTTAATGTATGGTCACAGATGAAGATATCTCTTTATCATAGACGACCTTTTGTCTAGTTTATCCCATATCATTGCAACACACCGATAACATCAAACAAGGTACGCACTAGAGTCAAAATACAGATCATGTATCAACAGGCCGAAGAGCCGGTGCGAATTAGCGGGGCCTGGCGGGCCGGAAGGGGGCCCAGACCCCAAATTTGTTTCATGTCTGTTTGTATTTCTCCGCATTACCGTTATTTGTCGACTGTACAAATTAACCCCTTCGCACCAAGCGAAAGTCAGTAGGCAACTGAGAGTCAGTGTAAGGTTTTCTAGCCGTGGCGACCTCGGAGGAGGAGGAGGAGGAGGAGGAAGAGGAGGAGGAGGAGGGGTAGAGAAGGAAAATAACTTTTTTTTTACCGGAGCCCGAACCCACTCTCGGCGGTCCTGTGCCGTGACAAGAAACAGATTAGAAATGAGTTCAAGAGATTACAATTGGTGTACTATCCTTTTCCTCCATTTCAAATATGAACTGTGATTGTTTGACCACTTATCAATTTAGGAAATTCGTTAGGTATAAGCGTGCTAAGGCGATTAGTGTTTGAGATCTCCGTTTAACCAACACCGTACAGAAAAGTTCGTCTGGAGTCTGTTGGAGCCTTATCAGTCTACAAACTGGTCGACCGAAGAACAGGTGGGCAGACAAATCTAAAGAGAAAAGCAGGGCTCAGGTCACGAACAGCCATAGACTGGGGAAAATGGTGCAGAGACACACAACATTCGTAAAACCAATGTCACAGAATCTGCAGACACAAGCAGAAAGTGGCTATACCGGTGCAGTTAGTGCAGCAAGTGCCAACCTACCAGGCCGATGTGAAATTGCATTACATGTTCCTGGTGTCATAACGACTCGTTATTTGTACTATCTCACACGGTTTTATTTAGTTGATATTAACAGCATGCCCATTATACAGTAATACTACATGCTTTACATAACTTAAGGTTTAGTTTTACAATAACTTTTACATTTAATAATCACAAAACTATAGTGGAGATTCATTATAACGTCGATAACAATATTTTGACGTCTAGTCGTACAATTAATAATATTTACATACATTCTCTGTGATCTATCTATATGTCTACCTAGCTACCTTTTACAGTAAAGTGTCATTGCAAATCTGTAAAGTCTATAGAATTAACAAATTTTACAAAAATTTGTAAACAATATTGACAAGTGTTTCATTCGTTGTAGGCCAATTGCTACCAGTGTTTTGTGTTTGTTTTATCACTTCATTCTTTGGTTACGTAATTTCTTACACTGAAATATTAAGCGGTCTGTAGTTTGTATCTCACCTGGAGATAAAAATGTTTCCGTCAGAAGGTCTTTGCCCACAGGGAAATAATTATCCTTATTTATTTATTTATAATTTATCTATTTATTTATTTATGACCAGCCTCGTGGTCTAGTGGTCAGAGTCTCTGGCTACTAATCATGAGGTCCCGGGTTCGATTCCCGGTTCTACCGTGGGAATTTTCCCTGAAGGGGAGGATTCCCGCGGTGACCATGGTC
>Ga0123355_10017627_pt1 | contig 11294 bp, 8 predicted proteins | sample TergutEmb28metaG_3_FD_89872 | JGI IMG/M metagenome (GOLD analysis project Ga0123355, IMG submission 89872) | Embiratermes neotenicus P1 segment gut microbial communities from Petit-Saut dam, French Guiana - Emb289 P1 | ecosystem: Host-associated > Arthropoda: Insects > Digestive system > Gut ...
CCCATCTACTCCTAGGTCTCCTTCCCTCCAGTTTCCCCACTAAGACCCTATACACTCCCATCTCCTCACCCATACGTGCCACATGCCCAGCCCATCTCATTCTTCTTGATTTTATCACCCGCACAATATTGGGTGAGGAGTACAAATCATTTAGCTCCTCATTATGCAATCTCCTCCACTCCCCCATTACCTGTCCCTCCTAGGTCCAAATGTTCTCCTCAACACCATGTTCTCAAACACCCTCAGCTTCCTTTCCTCCCACAGTGTCAACGACCAAGTTTCACACCCATACAAAACAATAGTTCTATATATCTTGATCTTTAAATTTTTGCATACACATTAGTTCCATTAACTGTTTCATGGTGAGCAACAGAATACACTTGGGCACCTGCTGGCTTAGGTCAGAAAACACAGCTGTGTGCCTAGTAATGTACATGTACATTACTTGTTCCACATGTAAACCTCAAAATGTTGCACCCATACATTGTAATTTTCTAACCTGCAGGCCGGGTGTGGTACCAGCACATTACACAAAATGTATAACATACCCAAGAGTTAATTTTGCCTTGTATTTTAATAAAGCAGTTCAGGCTCAAGTCAACTTACATACAATAAAAAAAAATTCCCGAGTGGTATTATATTAGATGTGAAATGAACTTGAAAACCATGCACATAATCCGATGTTAGTGCTAAATTGGAGAAATCGGTTCTTAAACTCTGCTACAACCCACAAAAAAATAACCTGCAGTATTCTATATTCTCCCTACTTCCAGCTGTCTTGAACACCCCTCATGTTAATCAGAGGACCCATACTTGCCAACATCATGATGATGAATATCACCTAACTTTTTTCATTCACAACAAACCTTTTATTAGAAACCTTCTGATTATGACATATGGCCATCCCTACAGCAAAAAATCTCTGTCCCTATCAGGAATAATACCTCAGCAGACTTATCCCATCTCACAGAAAACAACATTAAATACATAAAAGGACAGCAGGTGGTAATTCCATTACACAATTTTCATTCTCGTTATATTTTATCTGTGAGGTTTATGCATTCCACATCAGTTCATGAAATTATACTGACAGACTGAACAAATAAAACAAGAGACACCTCAGGCCAGATGCTTGACCTCATGGTTTAATCTGTAAAGATAAAGCAGTCCCATTACAGGCCTGGAGTGGTCCAGAGGGTTCCAGGAAGTTAAGGTTCCCAGATTTCATGACAATGGCACAGGATGTTGGTAAGGTTGTCAGGCTTACGCACCGGCTGCCTCTACCCCCAGGAAATGCTTCTGGTACTCATTTCTGTTAGAGGCTGAGTCAACCCCAGGGCCATAGTGTGATCGGAAGGATTTTATGTCAATGAAAAATTCCAATGACACCAGCTAGGATCGAACCCGCAACCTTTCGATTTGTAGCACAGCACCTTAACCACTGTGCTACCGTGGTCCCCAGTTTAATCTGTAGAACACTGAAATCAGTCAAAATTGTTACAAGACAGAATTTTCAGTAAAATTACATGTTAAAAGCTTCTAACCTCTGACGATATGCTATGAGACTGTAGCATATTCTGACTTCTAAAGAGAATAGCATCTTGGAAATGGCTGATGGCACCCCACTGTCTTGAGATCACAGGAAACCACATCATCACCTTGCTGGCATTCAAGATATCATCTACACCTGCATGCAGCTGCAGACCTGTAGCACAAAATGACATGAGAATTCTGCTTTCACATTTATCCTGTAAGTTATATCAAGGTACAGAAGAAGTATTCTACTGAATTCTGGAAGCCATTCTCACAGTCTGCATATATATGTATGTATATGTTCTAAGATATGTTACTCACCTGTATTAATGTGACGAGCAAATAGAAACAGCTGAGCACCCAATATATAATCTTCCTTTTCTACAGCACTCCACATCTGTTCCGGAATATCCATTAATATTTTTATTTGAATGGCAACAGAATAATATGCTTTATTCATTGAAACCCTGAAAATTTAAGTACAGGACACATACATACATATTCACATCACCAGCATCAACTCAATGATGTTTCTGCAAACAGACCTCATACAAAACTATTCTTATTACTCAGCATATCTTGTTACTAAGAGAACAAAAGAAAATATCAACTCCAAACATTTACTTGCAAGTAATTCTAAAAGTTACACAATGGAATGGATATTAGACCTAAGGGGATATGATGTTCAGACATATACACCAAAGGTATAAAAATATTTTTAAAATTCTGCATAGGGTTCCCCTCAACACATGCATGCAACAATAAACACAAAATTAAATATCAAACATTTGTGCAACCTTTGCTCATCAGATTAAGTTCAATCGTATACCCTGATTATTTGCATACAGTTCACTACCCAAATGAATACAAACCTTTCACTATCCTTGGGACCGTTTGCATCCAGTTTGAATCCTAATAAGTGTTTCTGCTGCAACTGTAGGCACTTAGTGCTCACGTTCTCAATGTGTGTAATTATGCCCTGTGCAGTTTGTTTCATGTCAGCAATTGTATCTGCAGCTTCAATTAGATCTCTGTATCTTTCACTGAAATCAAATGTATTGTAATGTAGCCCACAAGACTGCCATTCAAGAAATGAATAATTTTTACAGTAAAATACTGAGGTAAGGAAGGCAAGATTAAAATGAATATATTCTATTTAAACTATTAACACCGTATCCGATAATATACTGTTAAAATGACATCCATCACACGACTTTTAGGGTTACTACAGCTACGACTTCAATTTTGAGCAAAAGTTTTTAACTTACCCCACCATAGTCCGTAGTTCTTCTCTTTTTCTTTCTATTTCTGTCTGCAACTTCTTCTGTGTCTCTAAAATTTCTGAAATAGTATGATCTTCAAACAATTTATCAGGGTTAATATCCAATAAATTTTGCCCAGGCATTTTAACTGATACTTCAGTTACAATATATTAAATAGTACGAACTCTAAACCAATCAAAACGTTTAATCTCACATTTTAATAACACACGTGTCCTCGTATTCACAAACTATTAACAGGTAGGCCATATCACCGTTCGCCTATATACACACGCCCACATCTTACGTACATGTACACATTCTAGCATGAACCAGAGCATACTACATAGCCACAGATCATACCACAGAATACACGGCCAGCTACACCGTCATAAATGACCTGTGGCTACATCACAGATGCAACCACAGACCATCTAGATGCAACAAAACTAGTACAACTGTGACGTAAATGGCGTTTGCCAACATTACCAATTCATTTATAGTTACTTTTATAAGCGTAAAATTTAAGAATCTATGATGTAATTACTACCTCAAACTATTAGTTGTAGTTGCAGAAATTAAGTCTGTTTTCTATACATTACTGAGAGTGTTGGTCAAATACTGATATATTTACAGTTTACTGGCACAGGATTTGATATAGGTGTTTCGTACAGTTGGTATCGACGGCATAGGAAAGAGAGCCATGGATTGTACGGTGGCGACCCATACGTCTGTGTTCTAGATGATTTGTGTCTGCGACAGTCGTCGCCGTAGGTTCGATAAAACAACGTTGTGATGGTAACAGCGTACAATAATGCGTATTGAGACGTGTTATTTTTGTTCTTCCCGAGTATATCCTGGCCACGGGATTCAGTTTGTAAGGAATGACTGCAAAGTAAGTCATTGTTGAGACTGTTGAGGTACACTTTGGAAGTAATTTTTGCACGTGGTGTCCATTGAACATAATCGTACTGTGCAAAGCCCATACAAGGTATATCGTAATTTAATCTTTTATAGGTATTTAAATTTTGTCGACCCAAATGTCACAGAGCTTTCAAAAAGAAGAAAAATCCCAGGAAAGTTAAGTGGACAAAAGCGTTCCGGAAAACAGCAGGCAAAGAGCTTGCTGTTGATCCATCATTTGAGTTTGAGAAGCGACGACATATTCCTGTAAAGTATGACAGGGAAACGTGGGCAAAAACCGGTACGTAACTGTGTTTCAAATAGTTTGTATTTTCAGCACATTAATTGCAGAATTACCGACATAAATTTGGAGGTATATCTGGATACTGTTATAGGAACTGATTGAAGAGTTTCCTTTTTATACGTTGTGCAATACACTTAGCACTTATGTTTAGCGAGTGCTTGTGCATATACAAGATGCTTCAGTAGAAGACCGCAAACCTTTAAGAGTACATTAATCAAGTTATCTGGAATAAACAGTCCTATTTGCTACTCCCCAAGCTGGAAAGTTAAGGAATAATAGCTACCTGAAAGTAAAATGAAGACAAGGGAGTAATGGTTTATAATTGAAGATTGAAAAGTACGTTTAATGTAGAACGAAATCGTTATTTAGCAATGGAACATATTAAAAGAGTTTTTAAAAGTGGCCACTCTAAGTTGAATGCACTGTGGTGTCAACCACTGCCATAATACACTATATTCAGAAGTGCTTTTGCAAGCAGACATTTTGAACAATTTTTGTAAAATACTTCCTGGTTAAATATAATGTTTTCTGTCACAATGAAGTTACTGTGAAAATTGTCATTAAAAACTTTCATTTTTGTTACGTTTTCATTCTGATATGACTGCATAATTGCAAGGATGTGAATTATCCCATGTGAATAGGAATTTTTGCTCAGATTTGTGTGATTAATGTACTCCTGAATGTTTGGCAGGCCCCTTTTGAATCAACCTGTATTCATGTATATTATGTATATTAAATTAAATCTGCCAGTTCTGTGTCAGGTTTTTGGCATATTGCATTACTCTTCTGTAAGTTCTGTAGTAAGGTATGTAATTGATGAATTGCATGTTACCATCCTGTTACTAGTGGAAGCCATGAAACGCGTGGAGACAATTCGCCAACGCCGACAAGGCCAATACATGATGCAGCGATTACGTAAAGGCCGAGAATTGGAAACACAGCGTGACATTAAGGAAGTCCAGCGAGACTTGGCATTGATCCGGTCCCCAGCAGCTGGATTAAAGGAACGAAGAGCAATGGAGGAGTCCATCGTTGAAGAAATTCACGAGTCTGATGTAGAAATGGAAAGAGAAGCAGAATAAAGTGGTTAATTTTAAAAACATCTACAAGATTTGAGGTCCCTGTGGCAGTCAGTGACTGTGGACATTACTGTCTCGTGGGGCATTATGCTATTTAGTCAGGCAGGAAATTACAAACTTCTTGAGTCTCCTCTACCCCAAAGATGTAGGCATTAAGTTTCTCCAAAATGGCAAAATGAATACAGCAAGTAAGATCTATCAGGCTTACCATCTATTGGAAAGGGTCGCCTGGCCCTGAGGTTAAATGACCTTGTTCACTTTCCCATTGTACAACCACGTGACCTTCGACCAAATCTACGAGATGCTGTCGAGACATATTACCACATTTATACAAATATAACATGACCTCTTTCACAGTATTCCATATTCAGAAAAATGTCTATGCACAACATGTTTAACTTTATGTGTAATTATGTGGCAACCCACAATTTTTCAGACAACTGGGAAAAAGTTGTAACTTTATGTAGGGTGAGGAGAGAGAAACCAACAAGGTGCAACTAATCTGATGTTTATTATCAAACTTCTATCTCAACATGTGTCAGACATCATTATGCCCATCATCAGGAGAACAAGACCGTTTACTACCGCATATGGTGTTTTGCACTGGTTGTGCTGGCTGTGGTTGTGTGGAGCTGCGTCGTGAGCTGTGTGCACTGTGTGAAAGTAACTGTTATGCGGCACTTCTGTTACTGTTCGACTTTCGCACAGTGCACAGCTTGCGTCCCGGCTCCACAAAACCACAACCAGTGCAGAACACCATATGCGGTAGTACACAGTCTTGTTCTCCTGATGATGGGCATAATGATGTCTGACACATGTTGAGGTAGAAGATTGATGATAAACATCAGGTTAGTTGCATTTTGTTGGTTTCTCTCTCTTCACCCTACATTCATGATGTATGGTCACAAGAACCTAAAACTTGTAACTTTATGTTCATATAAATATAATTTGCTAGCACAGCCATTATTTTACTACATTTTAACATTTTCTCTTTCAAGACATACTGACAGCCCACGCCTGCTAGAATTATTAACTGGGAGCATATTTCTGTCTTCTTTAAGGCACTGTATCATGGAAGTGACTGGGTACAATAAAATGAGGTGTGACACCACCTAGTCTTGCAGCTCCATCAGTGCTCCTATGAAACCTGCTGTCTCCACTTCCAAGCAGCAGGTTCATACAACAACCATAATGCGCTATCAGATACGTGGCTTTACATATCAGAAGACAGCAATCTAAACATACAGGCCTGACATGTGCACAAGGATATGTACAGAACACATTCCAGGACAAAATTTGATGTGGCTCATAACCAACAAACTACAGTAAAATCTTCTTGGGCTGACAGCTACTGATTTCAGAACTACAACACCTGCAGATGTGGGACCCTGAAAGCTGCTGATGTCAAAACTCTCACAAATGGTGTTATCAGACCCTGACAGTTACTGATTATTGGGCCCTACCAGCTGTGCACATCAGACCATAACAACCACTTGTATCAGAACCCTGACATTTCCTGATACTGGGCCCTGATGGCTGCTGATACTGATAACAGCTGGTGTCATGGCATAAGCACAGCTGTTATCAGACCCAGGCAGCCACTTATATCAGAACTGTGATGATGGAGATTAGAGTTGGTCTCCGAAATGTTTGTTTACTTGAACCACCTTACATAGCTGTCAGCCCAAGAAGAATAAATTGAATTCTGTTCCCATGTATGTTTCAGAACATACAATCAACATAGTGCTGTGGTGCACAGCAGTCCACTGTCAGTGTTGCCTCTCAAAGTTTGTATGAGCCTGTAAACCCTATGCATGAGTCAAAGGAAACGAAAGGAGCTGACTGGGGTAAACTGTAGGCACCATCCTGTCATTTGCCTGGACAGACTGAGAAATGACGACGTATCTCAGTCAGGATGGCTTGTACGTTGGTTGAGACACAGCAGACTTCATGAGATTTAAGTGTGCCTTCACTATTCGTACTCAACCTTAAAAACTTCTCCTTGCCCACTCACCATGTCGGCTGTAACTGGAAATTAAGCGGACATACGTTAGTTTCCACAAACATGAACCTGTGTCAACAGAGTTGGTCTTTATTTAATTGTTGCAGCTCTGTACATTCTTGGTGTGTTGTGTATATATTTACATCCAGTGTGTGTGTGTGTGTATATATATATACATATATATGTGTGTATACATATATATATATGCAATTATATAGTAACCTTCACACAGAGGAGGAGGTGGGTGGGGAGAGACAAGCACTACCAGATGGAAGGTAGACTAGACAACATTAGGAATATGGAAGATTGATTTAAGTTAGCGTGCGAAAGAGCTTGACTGTGGACAAGTACAGACAACCACAGAATAACATAAGGAGCAGTCTTTGTACACATCAGAACACCATTAAACTGGAATCGTATAACTTACATTCCCACTGCCATAATAATCTCTAACCCTGAACCCAACTACAAATGGGTCTCACCTATAAAAAAAAAGTCCCTATTGAACACAAATGTGTCATTTCATTGGACAGCCCTCATTAAAAACACACAACAAACAAGATGGGAACCAATCATGAATGCCACGTAGCTTATTCATTAAAAAAAAATGAAGGCCTTGGCAGCAGCTGAAGTTTCATTGGGCACAACTTTGTTCCATAACGGTATTGCTGTCACATAACACAAATAGTAACGCACGTGCCGCTGTGCGGTTAAGCCCCGACACATTATTCCTGTGCCAACGAATATAAAACCGCCAAAAGTTGAGCTCAATGGACCGATACACGTGCTGCCAAGAAGGGGCACTTGACATTTGGAAAGACAAAAAATTGTATCTAATAATTCAGTAGCATAGATATAATGTAATTTATATTTTTTTCAAACACTGTATTGTCCTCATAAAGTAGTGTGTGTATATGTGTGTGTGTGTGTGTGTGTGATTATTACAGAATAATATGTACAATTCTTCAACAACAAGAATACAGAATGATTGCAAATTTGGCATCAATTTATCATTTTCTATACAGAACATAGCACTGGTGTACCTCTAGAATACTGGCAACCTAATGCATTGTTTGATGCCACAAATAACCAACATCACTCTACATAAATGAGGGAGAGTTAGATATGCAGAATAATTTCATGTACCTATTCCACAATGCAATATCTAACATCTGCCTGGGTCATACAATTATATACCACAAAAATCAACAAAGTATAGGAAGTGTACCATAATATACATGGTATAACAATTTTTTTTTTTCAGTACTATGTTGCATATTCAAACTAGATGTGATGAAGTGCCTCTCATTACTGACCCTCTGTCCACATAACATTGATAATGTATAAAAATTCAAGTAATGCAAAAGAAATGGAGTCCATTTTTTGAATGTAAAACTTATCAAAATATTTTTATAAATTACCAACGTTACCTGACACTCAGTTTGCATGTGATACTGTTGCCAAAGATTCAGGAACAATAATTACAAATAAAAAGAAACATATGCTCTGCCCCTCCATTCCACACAAGTTTCAAATTTCACTCTCTAAAATCAATGACAAAAATTTACAAAACAAATGGATATGTTGAAACATTTAACTTCTTCTGTTTTGCTTGTCTTAAGAATGTAAAGTAGTATTCTAGTTATTTACAAATTTACACTATATACTGATAATTTACATCAAATATAACTTGATTTTAAAATACTGTAAAACATTTAAATAAAAATCTTTCATAGTGACAACATCTGTGGGTAATAAATTATTAATTACAGCTCTGTGATGACTGTTAAAATATTTCATGGAAACAAAGTTCAATGACAAGTGTCTATGGGAAACTGGACCACAGTAAATTTAATGAAATACCTTATGCACATAATGATAATTACACATGACTTTGGCACCATTACCACATAACCATCACACTCGCACATCGGAATGTTTCAGTCATCTGCTCATTACTGTAATTAGTAAGCTAAGCCAAATTCCCGTCTTAAGGCCGATTGATCCGGAAGGCCAACACATCATCAGTTCAGTGGAATTCCTAATTCCAAACACAAGTTGCCTCCCATATAATACATAGGTAAATCTGCACAAATTTACAATAATATAACATGCTATGGGATATCAACAACATATAAGTTCACTGGAGATGAGAAGACTAGACCTCACCGCACCTTAACGATCGCTACAAGTTATATACAAATACTCACAGCACATTGATAGAGGTTAACTCATTGCTTGTACCTCTCGACTGATTGAAAGTTCAGTCTGAGGGATTTTAAATTCAATTATGATGACTGTCAATTTTTTTTAAATCAAAAAGTCATTATTTTGATACTGTTACACAACTGAATTCGTGGTGTTTCATCTGCATTTTCACTGACACCGAAATATTTATTAGCCAGGCTTCAATGACATCCTCTTTTTATTTCTGCTGCACTATAAATTTTCCTAATATCTCTTGCACACATGATGCAGTAGCATAATACATATTATAAATGTATTGTGTGACGAATAGGCCCTTTCTAATATAATGGTTAAAGAACTCTTCTGCCAGACATCTAATGTTTATTCTGAATACCATATCTTAATGTTACAACTGTATATGCTCTTCCCTTTAAATAAGAGTAAAATTATATGGGGATTAATAACAGATTATAACAACATAATATCTCATACTTTTTTAAAACAAGACACTGGACACTATTACAGTTCTTTTCCTTTTTATGCTGAGTGGGTGATGGCACTGTTGATGAAAAGGGCTGTGACTGACTGGTTATGCTTTGGTGTTTCATGATAATTTTTATTTAAGTCACATGCTTATCCTTAACTATATGTAGATCATCTAAACTCAGAGGATCAACATGGTTTAATATGGAGTTTCTCGGACAAGTCGTTGAAGTACTCCTTGTAATAACCGCAGCAGTAATTGTTCTATAACAGTAGTTGTGACGAAACACATGCATGACGGGAGCTCTGAAATCACCATTAAGGCATATTATGAGGGGGGGGAGGGGGAGTTTTTTTTTTTAAGAATCCCATAAAACAAAATTTAAGTTATATACCACCAATGTCATAATGACTCGTCCCTGCTGCAAACCACATGCAGGAACTGTTGACATCTCTCTGCTCTTGATAACATACCCCAGCACAATGCTTGCTGTCAAAAATGTCTAGTTACCACCAGAATATTGAAGTTTTAATACTTGGAACACAACAAGCAATGCAATGCCAGTATTTCCACCTAGTACAAAGTCTGTACTGCCAAGTCCCTTTCTGGCAGTTGTCGCACTTTCATGGACCCATCAGCACCACAGGAAAACAGCCTTGAAGCTGAATCGACATGCAGTTGTGTTACGCCCTGCCCAATATTCTTGAAGAAACTTGAACGGGCGTGTTCTCCCGGAAATGAATACAGAGCCGTGTGTACAGAAAGGCCCCACACCTGTCAACAACAGAATGACCTCTGATTGTCTAACATATTTTTAGTTCAATCTTTTTATGTCGGTATGCGTTTATCCTTAACCATTCAAAGCACAGAGGCTATGACACATGAATGTTACATACATATTCTTCTTGTAGTTTACATTATAATCCTGTCAGTATACAATGCCAATGGTAGGACTGGTAAATTATGACCTGGAAAATAGAAACTGCAGCCTGATCAAGGTAGAATCATGCCACTTGCCTACATGGATGGTGGGGAATAAAACTGTCAGGATAGCCAGGATCCAGACCAACACTTGCATTAGTAACAATTATACCGCATTACTGCTATATACACTGTGCTCACTGCACATCATACGATCATCTGCATCAACAGTGACTACGTCACTACACAACATTCGCTGGTTTGGTGTCTGTACAGGGGACAGTTTTCTCAGAGCTAGAAATTAAATTTTAATAGTTTTTTTACACGAATTTTGGCTTCAAAGAATTAATCACATCACATTTTCACAAACACTAATCACTGCAACACTGGTTAAGTTTTTCTTCTCAATAAATTCCCACATACGGCTTCGGTGGTCTAGGGGTAGCGTGCTGGCCTTTAGTACCCAAGTTTGAGGGTTCAAACCTGGCCGAAGCCGTCAGATTTTTAGGGCGAAAAAATCCTCAGCACGCCTTCCTTCGGAGGGGAAGTAAAGCCATCGGTCCCATGTCGTAGATTTGCGGCATGTAAAAGATCCCTAAATTTACGTGGAAGTCGGAATTTA
>Ga0123355_10017628_pt1 | contig 11294 bp, 5 predicted proteins | sample TergutEmb28metaG_3_FD_89872 | JGI IMG/M metagenome (GOLD analysis project Ga0123355, IMG submission 89872) | Embiratermes neotenicus P1 segment gut microbial communities from Petit-Saut dam, French Guiana - Emb289 P1 | ecosystem: Host-associated > Arthropoda: Insects > Digestive system > Gut ...
CACACACCCACACACACACACACACACACACCCACACACGCGCGCGCGCGCGCGCGCATGCACACACACATGCACACACACACGAACCCGCGCACGCATGTGCGCACACACACATACACACACAAACACCCACACGCACGCACGCACGCACACACATGCGCGCACGCGCGCACATACACACGCACCCACACACACGCACGCGCGCGCGCACACACACACACACCCGCACGCATGTGCACGCGCGCATGCGCGCGCACACACAACACACACACATACACACACACACACAAAATTCATTCCTCCACCTGCAAATCCGTAATGCAACTTTTCGTTGAGTCTTAACAACCTGTATGTTTCTATTTACTGGTTTGAATTTTTTAAATCTTTTTCTGTAATTGACAACTTAACTATCAAAAAAATGTATGCTTTGTTAATACCAACAAACCAAGAAACAAGGAACCAAAAAAGGACCAAGAAAAAACAAAGAAACAGATACAATGAAACAAAACAAAACCAGGGGCAAAAAATCATAAAACACAAAAATCACAAAAGGAGGAGAGCCTGTTGGTCCTGTTGTGGGGAAGCTGCTATGTACTGTCCTCTTGCGGGTCTGGATTATTGCGTGTTTCTTCATTCATCATTGGTTCGCTGTGTGTGGAAGTTCTGTGTGTGACCTGGTTATTGCTTTTGTCTGGCGTTCCTGTGTAATTTTATTTTCTGGTTGGGGTGAATCCAACACTGGTTGTATTGTGTGTCTTCGTCACTTTTAACACTGTCACTGGATGGTGGTGTAAATGTTCACTATAGTCATTTTATCCGTTGGTCCACTGTATCACTGGGGGTTTTTGTATGTCACTATTCACTGTTAGTTTTTTTCCTATTGAATTATGTAGTTATATCAGATCTCATTTATGTTCTCTTATGTTTGACTGCCACATCTGTTTGTGTTATGTGTCTTTGGGATTGGATGTCTGTTGTCTGGTGTTCCTGTTACACAGGAACACCAGACAAAAGCAATAACCAGGTCACACACAGAACTTCCATACACAGCCAACCCAATGATGAATGAAGAAACACACAATAAGCCAGACCTGCACGAGGACAGTACATAGCAGCTTCCCCACAACAGGACCTCCAGGCTCTCCACCTTTTGTGATTTTTTGTTTTGTGTTTTATGATTTTTTGTCCCTGGTTTTTTTTATTGTATTTGTTTCTTGGTTTTTTCTTGGTCCTTGTTTGGTTCCTTGTTTCTTCGGTTTGTTGATATTATCAAAGCATACATTTATGTATTATAAAGCAGTTCACCCACACACTAAATATAGATATACTATACTCAAACGAAGGCCTTGATGTAGAGATCTCGTCATCAAACAAGCAGCCACACAATTATATAAATAATCTTAAGTGTGTCGAATGACAAAGACCTGATGATGGCCACTACCAGCCGAAACATGTAGTCTTTTAACCTAGAATATAACATCTAGTTAAACAATAGTTGTGTTACTGACTTCATACCTACTTGCTAGTTTATACTACACAACGGGGATGGCACAATTCAGTGATGAGTCCATAGGTTTTTGACAAAGCTATATCATTGAAGTGATGCACATATTTCACAAGACAAACCTTAGAAGTGCAGTCGCCATATTCTACCACACACCACACTTATGAAGCTACTACCATGCAGAACAGTCCATAAGCAAACCACCACTAAGTACCAGCATGCTCAAATACCAAAAGCAGCCTAACCACCGCTAACTAACATCATGCTAAAAGACAAAACTCTCCATAACACAAAACTGCAGCCTTCATCACACTGTTCTGTGAGCATAACTGAGTAGCCTGCATCTGTGTCCCTCTCATGCCAAGACTGACATTATCAGATGTCTGCCCCCCACCCCCACCCTGCTCTTGTGGAGGACTCGGGGAACCTAGGGACAAAGAGCACTCATTGCTGCCCTTAGAGTATCCACCTAAAATTCATTTATTTTTTTAAATTATTCCAAAATACAGCATGTACTGGACATTGCTCCTTAAATAACATATCACATATTTAAAAATTATTTGAAGGAACGGCATATGATAGTCTTTCATCCATGTTCAATAAAATACTGCTACAAATAAATTTATATCAGATGAGACGGTGATTACTGCTTAGTATCTGTTTGGACAGAAATACTTATGAACTAATAATTAATAGGTCATGAACTCAACTAAATTACTATTAAATGTCAGTGATGCAGATGAGACTTTATACAATGGGGTGCAAGATTCTAGCTATGACAGACAACCTCAAAAAAACTAGTATTCAGATGAATTGTTTCGATAGAAATCAATGTCAATGATATTTTGTGTTCCTACACTGTTTATTTACTATGTGGCATAAGAACACAAAATGCCATCATTTGAGCAAGACTTGCCATGAAAACCTGAAAACTAATATTGTTTTAATTTTCACTTTGACAGAATTTTCAACGGGACATCAAACGATTGCGAGAAAAGGAGCTGCAACTGCAATCAGACCTTGCGGCAGCATCTAAAGAGATTCTGCGTTTACGAGAGCTGTTGAAGGATTATAGCAGTGGAGGTGAAAGCTCCCCAGTGTAGACTGTCAGCCTCTTGTCTCCTATCAAACCATTTTCCTGAAAAACCAGACCAGCTGACTAAACTAGAGACATCAAGTAGCAAGCAGGAAAAGAAAGCAAATTTATGTAATCCCCCTTTTGTTTTGTAGAAGGTATGCAGAATATTTTGCAATTCACTTTGATACAATTTCAATTGAAGGCTTTAATTTGTGGGCAGTTTGCAGGTCTATATGCCTCTATGATAGTTAGCGTCATGGAACTTTGTTGATTGAAATCTCTCACCCAGTGTCATGAGTCAGCTGGCACTGTGTGTGTGTATATATGCACGTGTCCCTGTGTGTGTGTGCGCGTGCACGAGAGAGAGAGAGAGAGAGAGAGAGAGAGAGTGTGAAATTGTTTCCTAAAGAAAAATGTGGAATATTGCTAAGTGTGATATTCAATTGCAGATCGTTATGAAAGCAGAGATGATAGTATTTGTGGAGAATGTTCTTTGCAATCTTATTTCACAGATGAAGACAATGTCTTTCATTTTATGTCAAAAGGGCCTCATCTTTTTAGCACACTGCTTTTTGGTGGTTTGTACTTGAGTGTTTCTCTCAGCAAGGGCAAGTTGAAGGATATAGGACATGCTGCAATGGCCAATAGCTTGTCATCGTGGTTTGCTACTAACAGCCAAGTTGTGTTCTTCAGAAATTGTCAGTTTTTTGTTTCTGTTTTTCAGTGATTGGTTTCAGTGTTGTCACTGCTATGTCAAATTGAAATCCATTGTGTGATTATAGAATACTGTGATGATGATTTTAATTGTCTGCCATTTTCATTCATTGTAACTCAGTATGTGCTGTGTGGTCAATTCTTTAAGCAGAAGTAATTATTGATGCAGGGCTGGTAAGTAGACTTGTCTGTAAAGTTCCTCATATGAAATTACACCAATGTGGAAGTAAGTTTCCTTCTCAGGTAAGATGAGGCAAAATCGGACACCTGTGTCCTGTTGTTGAATGTAGTACAAAAGGCCGAGTTAAGTACATTGTGGAAGTGCATCCTTCCTGCTTCAATGCTGCTGTTGTGGGGACTCTTATCAGTTAGTACTTTTGCAGGAGTGAACAAATAGTCTGCATAAATTTGCTATAAATACATGAATGTTCCCTTATTATTTTAACATAAAGTAACGAAAACTGTTATATTCAACGTTCCTGCTCTAATAGAGTCACACTGTGAAAAAAAAGCATGACAATTGCAGAAACCCGTAAAACGTCTAATTTCCGACTTGGAATGTAGGATGTACAGGAGGTCCCTCCTGTCCAAGTCCCCAGCATCCATTTCTGCACTAATACAGGTTCAAGTATTTTAGGAAAGATTACATAAAAATTGCTTGCACTCCCAATGATCACATCCATGGACCATAAATTTTCCACCCCCCCCCCCAAAAAAAAAAAGTTTTAATCCATTTACTTGCATATATGTGTGGCCAAATTGTTGAGGAACTATATGTAAAAATTTCAGGCACTGCCAGGGAATAGAGCTGTAGAGCACAAATTTTCCAGCACAATAATTTTAATCATGCGTGCATCTGCCATTTTCCCACTCCTTTTCTCATGTTCCAAGCTTTGGTGCATTATTTCTGAACAGCCAGTAAGATGCACCTCTAAGAGGCAAATAACTCTTATTACAATGGTTGTTTATAATTATAATTATTTTAACAACAACAGCAACTTAAGATGGATAAACTGTGCACTATGTGCAGAGTTAGTCACGTTCTTTGCTGTAGTCTATGATAGATCATTATTTATATTGTTTATTTATAAGCTGTTGTCATTGGTATGTCACTGATCACCAATAAATTCACAGTTATACATCACCGTCCAACATCTTGGATCTTAGAAAGAACAGTGGTGTGCTGCACCCTCTTATGGCTGGAAAGAGGGAAACACAAGTGGAAATAATATTTTCAGTAATGTTGTATAATATTTATCTCTGCAGTACAGTGGAACAGGCTTTTAAACATAATTGATTGCAGACCTCAGCAATGATGTGTTTTTCATGAACACATTTAAATGTTTATGTACAGAAGATACTATACACACCAACCTGGTCATATTGACTCATATTTGAATTATTGTGTGGACAGAAATTCCCCGCTGAAAGAGAGATGCTCTGAGTGGTGTTTTTCTGTTCCCACTTGACCACAGATATTAAGCATGCCCTATACTTCCATAGCCACCTCAAAACAGAGTCTCTACATTTTTGGATATGCCGATTTATTTCTGTTTGCAAAAACAACAATTCTGAACCTTACTAAAAGAATGATTCAGAATGCACAGAGATACAAAATGTTCCGTCATAACAATGAATAAGCTAAAGCATTGCCATCACCAGCCACATTCCATTGTAATGTGGCTGGTGACCAAACATGACTGAATGGGGTAAATGATTGGTGCACTGGGCTTCATAATGTGTCAGTATATCTATTTCAAAGGATTGGGTGGTGTGGTGAGACAGGAAAGAGGTGTTATGTGCTGTGTTTCTCCAGTTAGTTCAGTATTTCCTTTTATTTTCAATGCCTCTTCCCAGATATTTTTAATAAATAGCTCATCACTACAATGCAGTCTCTTAAGGCAGAACATGTTCATAAGATATTCTCAGAATGACACCTCATTTATCATACAATCGTCACGAATTTTTAATCAAACTAAACACATAACAAAGCATTTCATTCTTATTGTCCACAATATATAAGTTCTACTGCTTACATTGACCTGTTGCCACTAGATTTTCACACCCAACAGAGGATCAGCGTGACAAGAGAAACACAGTCATACAAGTAGGTAATCTAATGCATCCATGTCTATCAGTGAATAGAAGAAAACTACGTACCAAAGCTAACATTCCTCGAGTCAGCACATTGTAGAATTATATAATAATGATAATATATATACAAATCTTGCTTATCATGTGTAAATAATAGTTTTATTAACTGGAGTGAGAAATGAACTCAGTCCTTGAGAACGTTGACATTTCATGTAACAAGTACCAAAAATTTTATAAGTAATCAAAACAAGTAAAGTTAAGTGTTCTCCATATAATGTGACATAGGGTAAGAGGCTTTCAGGCCCACATGGAAAGAAAAATCGCAAATTTCCAACTGGAGAAATTCATTCTGCAAATAATACAGGTTTGTATTAGTACTTTTTTTTTGTTCTCACCTGCTCCTACATTATTTTAAGATAAAATATACTAATATATAGTATGTGCTTACCGTGTTAATTTAGTGGACATTCTAAAGTGACTTCAAGAAGCTGACAGGGTTTTAAAAAGGTGAGACTGTTTATTGTGTAGCAACCTGGTCGCTTTTGAGTACACTATACATTTATGCAATAGCGTAAATGGAAGAAGACTAGTAAAATATATTGTAAACTATGTATGATTGCAGAATTTCCCTTCAGAGGTTTTTTTTTTTTTAATCTCATCAGATGTTTAATGTGACAAGTAGTCCAAAGTTTTATGATTGTATGGATCATAAATTCTGAAAATCCAAGGAAAGTCAATTGTGTGACTTAAAGAAGAGTAGCTTTTTGTTTTATTTTCTAAAGGTACTACAATATTTCTCCTGAAAGAGAAAAATCACTAAAAAATAGTTATATTTTTTCTACGTGTACTTACAAGAAGTTCAGAAAATGGAACGTGAATATTTTTAAATCATAGCTTTAAATTGACAAGAGCCTTTACTTTGAAAGAATATGAATGGATTGTTTCAGTTTGATGACCAAGAGTGAAGACTGGTCACAACTATTATACTTCAAAAGAAAAGGAACATTCCACTTTGTCTGGTATTTATTCTCAGTTATGGTTTCAGGGGATAATGTTATTTTCTTCAGTTGTTTGATATTTAAATACAAGATATATTTTGTGTGATATTTAAGTAAAAGCTATATTAATATGAAGAAAATAAAGTGTTGATGTGCAGTGAATGTGTATTCACTGTCTTTACAATGGCAGTTCTGTACATGTGTGAGAAGAGAGGCATCTTTATAAAATCAAACTTAGAAATAAAGAGAAAATGTGATATGAATATCTAAATTTAAGTTGCTGCTTCTTGCCTGGTGGTAATGGTAATTTACTTTGTTCGTGCAAAATTTGTCATCCATTCTGGAGTCCCATTAAATTGTTTTAGTTAACCACTGTCACATTTTAGGAGAGAAAGGAAGGTTATATTTTATGAGTGATGTTTCATCCACATTGAATCCTTGAAATTTTATGAAGGGTTGCATTTTCTCATTCATAAGGTATAACTCAAGAATAACTGTATGTGGCTTAGTTTAATTGTAAATTTCATATGTACATAAAAATATTAAATTATGTGGTAATGTTATGTATTTGGTTTGTCATCCATCCCTTTTACCAATTATGGCTCCCATAATCAAATTTAATTTCTTTTTTACCCATGTGGTGAGATGTGAGGTTATCTCAGCCATGCCTGTGAAGATGACTGTCTCTTGAGGTGTGGCGCTGGGTATTTAGTATAAATGCATCAATATTTTAAAGACTCTCTTTCCTTTGTCAGTAGGATGAATGAATGGATGGTGGAGGAATCAGGAAGTCCTGTAATGTCAGTACAATTCCGTCAGAATTCATGGCATCACATGCTTACGCATCATACCATTTCACATTTTAACTTCTCTTCTAAAAGCCTTGTGTTAACCTTTTCTAGGTTCCATTATTTGAAAGGAATCCATTAGTTGTATCACACTGTGTGTGGTTTAGAGGGTTTATGACTTAGGTGAATTCAGATGACACCTACAAGGAATTCGTGGTGGAGGGAAATTTCCAGACTACTGGTGACAATACTGCTGCTGACTGGTAAGCCATGTCGTACAGGCTAGAGCAGAGTGTCTTAGAGTAGCATCAGAGACATTTTGGTGATTTGATCAGCCAGGGAGGGTACAATGGACCAGTCTCTGAATTATTCTTATCAAGTTAATTTTTATGAAGACAGAAGTGCTGAGGAGCTCAAAAAATTAGTGTTCTCAGTGATTAGTGTTGACAGGGATTTCTGCCTGGAAAGAACAAATATTAGGAATGGACTGATACCTTATCCAAAGGATGCTTAGAGAAGTGGACATATGGGTTTTTGAAGGAAGAAAATCTGGCAATAAATGCTGAAGTTTATGTGCGGGATTATTTGTCATATATGTTCAGTTGAATGAAAGAAGCCACAGGCAAGCGCACTTCCATGAAGTGGAGGTTGGAATGCTTTGTGGAAATTAATCAGCATGATTCAGGAGCACTGACAAACAAGGAAAGAAGTGTAATGAAGTTATATGAGGCACAGAGAGCTCTGGAGAATAGATGTCAGCAAGGAACAGGGAGGAGACAGGAGAGCTGGACACTCTGTTATAGACAGGGCATCGCACATGAGAAAGGCAGGTAGTCAATATGCAAATGACAAAAGGGGCTGTTCATATGGAGTAACAGATTACTTCTGCCCCAGCTGAGGTAGTAGAAGTTGGAAACCAACCTATTTTAACAAGACTGGTGAATCCAGAAAAGAAGAGGGGATAGTAGGTGCAGAAGTGGGTTTGCATGGGAATATGAAAGAGCAACAGGGTTATTGGAAGTGGGTTTTTGGAATGTGGAGGGTTTTAAAAGCAAAATATGATTTAAAAAAAGCTGTTACTGATATTGGGTGTGGAAGTTTTGTGAGTAGTTTCTGTAGGTGTTTGACACGAAATATAAAAATGTGGAGTAATGCTGAAGGTTTTAGTAGGGCACGTTAAAAATGTTGTTAGCAAAGTAATGGTGGTGATTCCAGGGGTTAAGAATAGTTAATGTGGGTGTAAATGAAGACGGTGATTTCTTAAGCTCCTAATCTTCATAATGGTATGAGTTGAATTTTACATTGGAGTTAGATGCAGAAATTATTGGCTTAGTTGTTGGTTTTTCAAAGCAGTAGGAACTGGTAACTGCATGAGTAAATGGGATGCATTGCCATATTATATGGACAAGCATAAAAACAGAGACAAACAGTGGTAATTCTAAAAGCTGAAATGGGTTTATAATTTTTGTACTTTCATACAGGTAACATGAAAGCAGTGATTGTAAATGATTTGTTATGGTTAAACAATTTGAGCTTAACACATCAGCTGAGATGATGGACAATGTCCCTGAATTTTAGAATGGTGTGGTAGAACTGTGAAAGTCGGTGGAAAAGCTGGACTGGTGAGGTTGAAGAGGATTTCAAAACAGTATGAATAAAAACCAATGTTTTGAATGCAATGGCCAGAGACTGGAAGGAATGAAGGAGGACTGTCGGAAGCCAAGGTCCACAACCAACTGTAGTGCTTCAAAAGAAAAAGAAGAAGGAGAAAGAAAAGGTATAAATTTGAAATCAGCTGGACAAAATTGTAATATGTAGTGCTGGTAATAATAAAACAAGGAAAGTGATTGGAAGCTTACAAGGCGTGATGAGAAAGTCAGTGATTACATGTAAGGTAACAATGTGACTGTGAATACTGAACGTATCTGGGCTACAAGACCTGAAAGGATGTTTCAATATTTGTAAATCTGGCTGGTGGATTGAAAGGTTTTAGCCCTGTTTGTTGTTTTAACACTTTTAACTCATAAAAAATCCACTACCAATGACCAAAAAGATGGAAGGAAAAACTGGCCCTAAAACAACGAGCAAATACTTACCTCTTATTATTTTTATTTTTCTGTGGCATGTGTCAAATAATGTGGTCGGAGCTGTCAAACTTTTTTGCCAGCTGCTAAGATTATCTACCAATGAATAATGGCTGAGGTCTGTGAGTTAGAAAGAATGAGTATGGAGTCGTTATATTTTAGCATTTACCTGCACAGGAGAACCATTTTGTCTTGATCCATGGTTTGAATAGATATGAACCAGTAGCCATAACATAGGCGATTTTTTGTGTGTTTCTTTAATTGCCTTTATTTTTATTCTGTGTCTTATAATTGGCCTGTCATGACTCAGTTTCAAAGATTAACATCCAATAGCGAGTTGTTTAATGTGCAGCCCTAATAACATAACAATGACTTGGTGCATCACAACACAAATGGTAAGTCAACGAAATATCCTCTAATATTGTTAAACTGGAATGCCTAATATCTATCCCTTCTCATTATCTTTCACTTGTGATGCCATTAGGTGATGTATAGAAACATACCCTTGTTTCAAAAAATTTGCAAGACTTCATTCTTGCAGGTCTTAATAGGATGTGTATGTAAGAATGAAATTCAGAGTAAGGGGAATTTCATCAATACTAAGGAAAAAGGTCCTGGACATTTAAAATTTAACTTGAAAATAGGATATGTCCACAAAGCACAGGAAATGTGGACACCCTACCTATGGCAGGGATTTCTGCTTTAGGCTTCTACAAAACACTGGTACCTGCTAATCAGATTATATGGCATCACAACGCTGAGGGCAGTGACTCTTAATCTGAAAATGCCACCATTAAACAGGCTTCAGAAGCACTGTGGAGATCTGATGAAGTTGAATGAATACTGGAAAAACTGCTCTGTAGGTAGCCCCAACATTTTTATTAAAAATTATACAGAATATGAATTTGCATGTGAGGTGTTTCCCATAAAATATGTTTGAAAGAGAATTTGATGAATCCCTGTTGGGCAGGGTGAGAGCCAGAAACACCTCAAAACATTTTATTTTTAATAACTGGAGTTTTATTTATTTGGGCCCAAGAGAGAGGAAGTACCAGAAGACTGAAGAAAATTGCACAATGTGGAGCTTTATGATTTGCACTCTAGGTTAGCAAATTAAGGATAATGTGAAAGACATGGCATGTGAAACGTATGTGGGAGAAGAGAAGGTTATACGTGGTTTAAGAGGGGAAACTGCAGCAAATTGGTAGTTTGTAAGACCTAGGCGTAGATGGGAGGACAATATTAAAATGGACTCTAAAAACATGATGGTATGGTGTGGGCAGGATTGATTTGCTGCAGGAAATGAAATGCGTATTGGGACAGGTGGTACCACTTTTTGAACGCGCAAATGAAACTTCGGGTTCCATAAAATGTGGGAAATGTGACCAGGTAAGAAACCACTAGCTTCGCCAACAGCAGTCTACAACATTGAATTCGTTTTTGTTATTGCCGACATGTTGAATTGTTGTGGGGCATGCTGCCCCCTAACGGTAGCATGATGAAGCACGTCTTTTTTCTGTACTGTACTATACTTCCTCTAGCGGAGACTCTAGAAATGAACACTTCCCACGCCAATGCGTGTACGGACAGGCACAAAAGTAGCATTCGCGTAGTCGGAGGTACGATGGTGTTCGTTGGACGTATGTGTTGAGTTTCGTTTCGCGCTGCGAGGAGTTCCGCATTTTTACACTTCCGCATACACCTTCCAGTAAATCTAGTGAAAGTATTCGTGAAATAAGGAATTAAAGTACATACCGTGGTCTTCTCGTTTCGAAAAGCTCAAATCCTGCGTCGGGGAATGTTATTTTTTTATATACAAACTTAAAAACAAAAGAAAATTTTGTTACTGTATGTAAAAACCACATTTTACATTAGACAGGACTTGCCTGCATTTGGAAGCAGATCTGTTGGGGTGGGGGGGGGGGGGGGACGGGGGGTTTTTTCTCAACCCTGGGGGGGGCCAAGGACCCAAAAACCCGGTTTTTTAACCCATTTAAAAAAAAAAACCCCCCTTTGAACCTTGCCGCAATAACC
>Ga0123355_10017629_pt1 | contig 11294 bp, 8 predicted proteins | sample TergutEmb28metaG_3_FD_89872 | JGI IMG/M metagenome (GOLD analysis project Ga0123355, IMG submission 89872) | Embiratermes neotenicus P1 segment gut microbial communities from Petit-Saut dam, French Guiana - Emb289 P1 | ecosystem: Host-associated > Arthropoda: Insects > Digestive system > Gut ...
GAGAAGTGTGTGGAGTCCCAAGGGAACTACTTTGAGGGTGATTAGGTGTCCAACGCTCCAAGTAAGCCAGTTTCTTTTTCCCGGCCAAAGGTCGGATACTTTTCTAACAGACCACGTATAAGTGAGGACCATGGCATCAGCAGATACCACTCTAACAACAAAGTGTAAAAGTGAGGACCATGGCATCAGCAGATACCACTCTAACAACAAAGAGTATAAGTGAGGACCATGGCATCAGCAGATACCGCTCTAACAACAAAGAGTATAAGTGAGGGCCATGGCATCAGCAGATACTGCTCTAACAACAAAGCACATCCAACTGTCACATTTGGTAACATCTACATCACACACACCTGTAGTGCAGAGCTCCAACATTGTTGAAGATCTCCGGCGGAATGTCAGCCTGAACTTTGTCCTGCAGTATCCGAGTGGCAGTAGCATAAGCAGCAAGTGCTCCCTGGAGGTCAGACTGTTCCAGTATCTGTGCCAGTTCAATCCATGCCTCAACATCATCAGGGAATTGCTCTGTCACCTTCCGCAGGTGGCTCTTGGCAATGTCTCGCTTAGACTGGCTGCTAGAATTAGCATACAATGAACCCAGGATCTTCATTGTTTCATAGTTTCCTGGCTGGGCCTTTAACACTTTCTCAAAGCACTGTGCTGCCTGTAATGTAAAAAAGGACGAAAATGTCGCTGTTCATTGAACTCACAGCCAGGGTTTCTTGGTTAGTGGCCATGGTCTAACAACACATACTGTACACTACTGACATTCTCAATTAACCTGGACCAACAAAACAACCTGACAAAGAAAGAAGAACAAGCTCTGCTAATTTTTGAAAGGAAAATATTTAGAAGAATATATGGTCCTAAATATGAAAACGAGGAATGGAAAAGTCAGACGAATCGAGAACTGGAAGAGATGAGCAAAGGAGAAAATATAGTAAAATGGATAAAAGTGCAAAGGATGAGCTAGTTAGGTCACCTAGAGAGGATGGAGGAGGATAGGATGCCCAAAAAGATCTTCACTCAAGAAATGGAAGGGACGAGCAGAAGGGGAAGATGCAGGGAAAGATGGAAAGAGGAAGCAGAAAGAGATCTTCAAGTGCTGGGAGTAAGAAGATGGACAAAGTTGGTGGCAGAAAGGAAAAAATGGAAGGACATTGTTCGACAGGCACTACAGCCCAGTGGACTGTAGTGCCAATGGAAGAAGAAGAAGATAAAACAACCACAAATATCAGAACCCATTATCACTGCAAAACACACACATATTTGGTTCCAAGAACTTTTAAAATACCAGTAATAAAATTTAAAACCAACTTATAAACATAAGAAGCAAGGAAGTTAATAAAATATAAACCCATTTTGGAAGCATAAAATAAGTACATGATTGAAGCACAGACTCATTCCATTAAGCTAAGAGGATTATAACTGAGGAAACCACCATGTATCTTACCCCAAAATTTGGAAACAGTGAAAGGAAAGAAGCAGTAAACGTATCACTAAAACACAAAAAAAGACCAGTCAACATAACTATATTTTATCAGAAACATACTGCATGTTTTGGATCGATCATTTGATCCATCTATCAGGTATACACAGATTTGAAATTTATATGCAAAAGCAACTCAAAACGTTGTACCATGAGTTGCAGTTGCCTGTAAATTTCAAGTCTGTATATACGTGACGGATGAATCGAGTAATCTGATCCGAAACATGCGATGTGTTTCTGATATTTGAGTTGACTGATCATCTGATGTTTCAGTCATTTCTGGGACACAATGGGATGAACTCCAAAAAATTAGTAAATTTTGAGTTACACAGCTACCAACAGTAATGCAATAAAGAACTAGCCCATGGCTGGCATAGCAAACCCAGAAACAACACAGTTTCGACAAACTCACATTTTCTGAGTCTTCTCGATAGATGTACATCTGCCCGAGACCAAAGTGTGGCAGCACAAACACAGCAGGTGCAAACTGCGTGGCCTGATAATAATACTGGAATGCCTGGTCATAATCCCCCTGCAAGCAGCAAACAGTTATAACAACCTACAGTACTCCATTCATTTGTACAGTCACAATCACACCTGCTCAAATCCACCTATTTGCATTTTTACAATAAATCATCCAGTCATCCATTAATCCACCCAACCCACTTATCTATTCATCCACCTGTCCATCCATTAACCTGCTGACCATTTTATCTGTCCATCCTCCTTCAAAATAATGCTAAATTTCATGCAAATGAATCACTAAAATCCTCATCAGCCAGCAGGCATGCCATCAGTCTACATAAAACTGCTTTATAAACTGTTTCTGTCTGTGGTACGTCGGTATTCTGCTCCATATGAAAATGTGGCTGACCACAACTGTACTTCTGTAAATGCATCTTTCTGTCTGTTCATCTATTCACCCAAACCCACCCACCTATTTATGCATCTATCTGCGAATCAATTACACAATCTCTACCCATAGTACATCTAATCAGGACACTTATACATTAAGTTTGCAGAGCACAACCTGGACATGGAATGCTCTGGCCAGTTGGTAGCAGCTCTCAGCCCGCATCGCTTCATTCTCAGTGTTGTGGAATGCATGAAGCGCAAGATGTTGTACTTTGTGGTAATCCTGAAACAAATACCAAAAACATGACATTCACATTTATCAAGTGGAAGCAGCAGATTTTAAACTGTGCAGTACTATGGGAATAGCAACAAAGTTTTAACTCATGGGTGACAGTATTAACCCTTTGGCACTGAACATCATTTTGTGCCATGTCATGCTATGTCATGTCATGTCATTTCATGCTCAAATACCAAACATCAGGCACTGCTGGTGGTAGATTAAGTTTGCTCTTACGCAGCCCCTTTTATATTCCAGACTGCAGCAGATCACACCAGACAATTAATTCCAGCGCCACAGGGTTTAACATTTTAAACTACAACAGAGCTAAATCCCACACATGCACTGTCACAATATGGCAGCACACAGTCATTAAATGTTAAAAAGAGGATAAAACAGATGAATGAATCTAATATTAATCACAAAAGAAGTCACACTTTTTCATAGGCAGTTACACTGAGCAAAATGTAGTAACATATGCACTGCGGCTGCACAGGAGGAAATGTCTGTACTTAACTCCGAAAGAACCCAGTTATGGTGGCATAATGAGTATATAAATATTATACCATAAGAAGCTAGCCCCTGTTCATCCCATGTAACTTCCAACAATAACCAAAAGTAATGTGGCACATGCATGAGGGAGCAACAAACATGGCAACATGTGAAACAAAGCAACCTGCAGCAACCACAATGGTCATAAGAATCATCATATAGTGGTGGTACATACGGTAACCATAGTAATGACAGAAACAAAAGTAACCATAGTAATGAGCTCTGAGCTTCAAAAATGTACATAAACTTGAAAGTGAATTCAGAATGCCTAAGTGGAAATAATGTATTTATAAACTGTGGGCATTGCATTACAGATTGGGATGGCTGTGGCACAGTGGTTAAGGTGCCGTGCTACAAATCGGAAGGTCGCTGGTTCGATCCCAGATGGTGTCATTGGAATTTTTCATTGACATAATCCTTCCAATTGCACTATGGCCCTGGGGTCGACTTGGCCTTTAACGGAAATGAGTACCAGGAGCATTTCCTGGGGGTAAAGGAGGCCGGTGCATAAGGCTGACAACCTTACCACCATCCTGTGCTATTGTCATGTAATCTGGGAACCTTAACTTCCTGGAACCCACCAGGCCACTTCAGGCCTGTAATGGCACTGCTTTACCCTTTTACCTTTTTACTGCATTACAGATTGCTGCTATAGTCTTGGATACACCGTGCTCACCTGGGTCACAACACCATGCAGTCTGACATGTAATTATCAACTTCTTAACAAAACTTTTGCCCAAACAACAGAGGCAGCATATTTACTGTTGTTTCCTTCCCATGAACTACAAAGACCCTTCTACATGCATGTGACTGAACATTGCATTTGGGCGGTTGGTACTAACAGCTTTTCGCATGTTTTTGCTTACTCCATCTATTGAAAAATGCCAATACAGTACCTTAAAAACAAGTCACAGATGTATCATTTCAGATCTTTCTCAATTCATCCTTCAGTGAACCAAATGGTCAATAATATGAATTATACAGCTCAGAAAGTATCAATCCATCCTAACCAAAAGTTGGCTGATGTACGCAAGTTTGTGTGCAATTACAGAAGAAATACTTGTTCTCAGTGTCTGATGGCCTTGACAAATTATTCAATAATACGTGTACATACACGCTAATGGTGCGGACTAGAACTTCCAGTATTTTTCAGCATCACTGCACTGGGACAGGCTGTTTTGAAAAACACTTAGTAAAGTGTGTAAAAGACTGCAAAGGAAGGAACGAAGCTGGAGAGAAACTATTAGAAAATAAGAGGGGTTGGAAGATTACTGGCAAACAGGTGAAAGGAGATAAAGGTACAAAAGAGATAATGACAAGGAACAAAGGGAGGTAATAAAATGACATGAAAGGAAATATTTTCCACACAATACTGAACATGTGGACAAGCTCAAATGTCACGACATCATGATGCGGTACAGTTTACATAATAAAAATGACATGCCATTCAACTTTTCAAAGAACATTATGCCAGTAAATTAACTGAATGCTTATTCTAGTATGCACAAAGACCATCACCATTAATATACAGTTGCAAAGTCTGTCACTGGCAATGTCTCATTCAAATGGCAAATTTTTAAACACCAGACACGATTTATTACAAATTTTCAGTCAAAAAACATACCTTCTTGAAGAAAAAATGGTTAGCAAGGTGGTTCAAGACCATGGGGTTTGTAGAATCAATGGTATATGCCTTTGACAACATCTGAACGCCCGTTCGGATTGATTCTGGCTGCTGCTGGTTAAGCTTCAAAATCGCAAGACCAACAAGAGCTCCAACACACTGTGCATCCAGCTGCAGAGCACGTTCAAATGCCAATCTGGAACACAATACTATGTAGATGTTCCTAATAAAAAACCTTAATTATTTTCCATTAACTGCACTGCAAGAAACAACCAGCTTCCTTAATCGACAGTCTCAACCCTGTAAGGCAGAGTTCCCAAATTTCGTCCACCCTTTTCCAAGCAAACAAATATCTAAAATCAATCTGCACCACCCTCAGGGTAATAAGTTCATTTACTTAACTTGAGTCAAAACACCTTCCACTTCCTGGAATAATCAAAATGCCCACAGCAATATTCATAAATCATTAAGCTCAAAATACATCAACAATTTTAAATAGCATGCAATCACGAAACCAAAATCAAGTACTCCAGGAGCTTCAGTGTGTCAGCATACTCTAGAGATGCCATCTTCTGGTTGTACAGGGCAAAAGGAGGATGTGGCAAACCAAGTATGTGGGTGATTGCTGTACCATTAAATGAGAACATGGAACTGGTCCAAATGCACTCCTTATCCATATGTCTGAGATACCACGACATATTCCATAGGCCTAAGAATTGTATTTAAAAAGTACAACCATCTAGGGCAGTCTGAATCAGACTTGACCTTCAATGTGGCTCTGAGTTACACTTGTTATTAAGGCACAAGAGGTTAAACAGCTTGAGAAACATTACATTCTTACAGCAGTGTTGGTGAAGATTCAGATCTTCTGGGATGTAACACCTGTTGACTGGTAAAAAGTTACTGACATTTTGGAGGTGTGTAAAGCCTCCATGTTCAGGATCAAGCAGCTGGCATAGGAAATGGAGGCACTTCAAACCACTAACCACATAGTTGAGTAAAGAGAGACCAACTTGATGTCACTTGCTTCATTATTTCTTTATTTATTGCTCAACATGTTTCGGATGTTAATACATCCATCCTCAGGAGCTTGCGACTTATTTGCCGAGTTATTTCTTTGGATGTATTGATCTGGTTCGATGTGTGTTTGTGTTACGTTGTGGTGCCTCAACCTGCATACGGATACCACACCACCACAGCCAAACCACAACATAACACCAACACACATCGAACCAGATCAATACATCCCAAGAAATAACTCAGCAAATAAGTCGCAAGCTCCTGAGGATGGATGTATTAACATCCGAAACATGTTGAGCAATAAATACAGAAATAATAAAGCAAGTGACATCAAGTTGGTCTCTCTTTCCTCAACTATCAAGATGATGCACGGTCCAATAAACATAAGATTCAGTAAACACCAGCTTACACAATGTTGATAAACTTCTAAGAATGTGATCAAATAGAAGGCGAAGAAGAAAATAGCAAGATAACATTAAAATTAATTTCAGGATAAGTTGTAAGGTCTCATACAAGGCACAACGGATTAGTTTATATTAACAGTCTTCAAGCAGAAAGTAGCCCCATCAACTGGACATACCGTGCTTTATCCTGGTTGCCAAGTTTCATGAAGCAATGTCCCATGCCTAAGCGAACAGCAGCAGGACAACTAGGATTGGTGCGAAGTGCCTTCTTATAAAAAGCCAAAGCACCGCGGAAATCCTTCTTGTTGAACGCAATGCATGCCTTGCCAAGCAAAGATGGAATGTTGTTTGGTGACTGATTCAGTACAAAGTTGAACTGTGCGTCAGCCTGCTCCATCTTGTCTCCCTCCAGCAGACAAAAATACGCTCGTCCCAGTAAGTGGTTCTGCAAGTAGGCATCAGTGAAGAACAGTACAATCAACATGGTGACACTTAAATGTACTAAAAGGTCATCATAAACAAAGCATACACTACATAACAGTCTAACAAGTGACAATACCTTTAACAGAAACAGTGAAGGCAATGGCCTGCGGCCACATTCAATACACACACACACATCTGCATACATTCAGTTCATTAATCCTTCAGCAAGCTTAGTGAGAAAACACTCTTCTGTCCAAAGAGCATTCTTTTTTAAGGTTTTAAGGTTCCCAGGCTTCAGCTATTTGTCCTTCCAGTAACAGTGGCACGTAGAAGATGATCAGTACAGAGCAAAGTGGAATGATACTGGCAGAGGAAAACTTAAGTACATGGAGAAATAATTGACATGGGATTGAACCCAGGCCTCCAAGGTGACAGACAAGCAATTAACTGCCCACAAACCAATGAATGGTCATTAGCAGGTGAGGGTGATCAGAATAATACATAAAAAATCCTGTTTGTGCCTCACAGAAAACGCAATACATATGAATCATTAATCTTTAGCTGACCAGGTTGGTATTTAAATTTTTGCAGATTAAAAATGTATTATTTGAACATGAAGATAAAATTAAGAAATAAACAGCATTTTGTGGAATATAAAACAGGCGTGGCTTAAAAATGCATCAAATCTCCTTGTTGCCTAAATATATATAATTAATTACGAGGGGTTTTTATTACATATATTCATATATGCACACATGGTTTGTTTCAAGATTAAGTTAATTTGGCTTACTGAAGTTCTGGATAATTATTTACCTTTAATCTGATAACCAACTGCAACTCTGTAGATGAAATACTAACTGCTTTACCTTTACAGCCAGTGGCATATATGAATATCACTACCCACTAACAGGACGACATACTCGGAGGTTCAGATCGTATAGTGCCAAATCATTAGTGATTAACAAACTGGAAAGGATACAGAAGTAGACATGTAAAAATTTCAGGTTTACACCCAGTGAAGGATCTACAGATATTACATCTGGTCTATAGGCAAAAACTTCAAATGGATGCCTCCTTGATATAAGGCCCAAGCACTACCCGCACAAACGCGATGTTTGATAACACACTATCCAATCTGTAACAGTACACTATTGGTCTTTCGCACCTGGTCATACATAATAATCTTGTCTGCAGTGGTATACAGCAGGGTGGCCTTAGTGAACAGTTCCCGCTTTTTGTCCTTGTTCTTTTCACGGTTTGCCTCCTGCACATAGTATGCAGCCAGCATGTCCAGTGCCCGCATCTGGTCCTTCTCATAGTCCCGATAATCCACATTCGCATCCAGCCGAGATGCTTCCAGTATCCGGATGAAGTCATCAATCTTTCCCTGCTTGTAATATTCAAGCTGAAAAATTGTATAAATGGCACGTCTAAATGCTTTTTTACATACAATAAGTTCCAAGAATATTACTTCAAACACTTTTAAAGCAACAGTTTATTCAGTTAATTTTATTCATTTCTAGATACAGTACCCCTGTGCTTCCATCAGCATCAAGCCTAAAAGGCTAGGTGTAGCTTCCCAGTTTCCTAAACTCATCACTAGAAAGAGGCAAGTACTCAGCTTCACACCCCACAGAAAGAACGTTGGTGCCCACTAGAAAGGTAGCTCAGTAACTGGGAACCAGTCTGGATTCCCTGGAGCAACGATAAATACCAAGCCTCTGCCAGAAATATTATTCTCAGCCCATAGCCCAGTCTCTATAGTGAATGAGGTACCAAGCTCCATTGTATTTCTTTATTTTTGTTTATTTAATAACACCCTCTACTGCCAAGATTACATCATATCAAATTATAGTTCACCAGTGAATAGTACACTGTCCTTCTTCAGAGAAAGTTAACTTTCACTAAAGAAGGACAAGTACAATAATACAGCAATGTGACACATCCAGAGTAATATCATAAATCACCCAAGCTGACTACTACATAACGGAAACATAAACTGCACACCACATCGAACTCCACAGTAAGTTACAAGCTTGGGAAAATGCTTCAAATGGTAGTGGTGTTTATCAACTTTGGGCTATGCAAGAAATGAAATGTAATTATATAAAATTAATATATGCAATGCAGTCATATGTTTTACTTTACTATATTCCATTATGTTGTTTTATTTTATGCAGTTAATATAGTACATATGGTTACATGTTCTGCTCTACTTTATTCTACCGTATTGTTCTACTGACGCTTTCGTAATTCATTCTTTTACAATTTGAGAGGTCAGTACTTATTTTTGTATTTTATGCTATCCTCCTTAATATGTTTTTCTTTCATATGTGCCTGTGGATGACCTACCTGTAGGATGAAACATGTCACAGAACTAAATATACAAAACTTTTGTCTATGTAAATGCTGTGTTGTGACTGTTATTGATTTTACCTGTCCATATATTAGACACACAATGGGATGTCACACACAAAAAATTACAGCTACTTAAGTAACACATGTCTTGTAACAGTACAAGTACTGAGGTGACACATGTCTTCCAACACTACAATTACTGAGGTGACACATCTTGTAACAGTACAATTACTGAGGTGACACATGTCTTGTAACAGTACAATTACTGAGGTGACACATGTCTTGTAACAGTACAATTACTGAGGTGACACATGTCTTGTAACAGTACAATTACTCAGGTGACACATGTCTTGTAACAGTACAATTACTGAGGTGACAAATGTCTTTTAACAGTACACCTACTGAGGTGACACGTGTCTTGTAACAGTACAACTATTGAGGTGACACACGTCTTCTAACAGTATAACTAATGAGGTAACACGTGTCTTGTAACAGTATAACTAATGAGGTGACACGTGTCTTGTAACAGTACAATTACTGAGGTGACACGTCTTCTAACAGTACACCTACTGCGGTGACACGTGTCTTGTAACAGTACAACTATTGAGGTGACGCATGTCTTGTAACAGTATAACTAATGAGGTAACACGTGTCTTGTAACAGCACAACTACTGAGGTGACACGTGTCTTCTAACAGTACAACTAATGAGGCGACACGTGTCTTGTAACAGTAAAACTAATGAGGTGATGTGCGTCATGCACAGCATTACTTACAGCCAAGCAGACCCACAAGTGCAGCTGTGCATTCTCATGGCGAAGAATACTGAGGACCTCTACGCCTTCTGGAAGTTGGTCAAAATCCAACTCTATCACCTGCAAAAAGTTTACATTGAATGTAACAGTACCTAAACTATTTTCGTGCAGCAGATAACAGTCATTCAGCCACTCAAATAGCTCCCTGCTGTTTATGGTACCTGAACATGCACTACCACATTCACAAGCCATATGAATAAACACAACGTCTGAAGTCTACACTGTAATGTAATCAAGAATTTCGTTCTTCTGGAATGTGACACTGTGTCACTGGTTTAAGTGGTTCCTGATGTTTAAAGGAACATGAAGAACCACTTTCTCAGGGACTCAACATCACATTCCAGAAGATCAGAATCCTCACATGAACGCAGGATACAATCCCCACACATTTCTTAAAGATACATTTTACTATTATTATCCCATCTACATCTAGCTCTATGAAGTGGTATCTTTTCTTCAAGTTTCCCAAATATAGTTCTCTCCTTCCCATACTTCTCATGCCTAATACATGCCCTACCAATTTCATCCTTCTTGATTCGATCATCCTAATAAAAGTACTTGTTAAATCTCCCCATTATGATCTTTCTTTGATCCTCTTTCAGGTCCAAATACTCTCCTACACGCCCGGTTCTCAAATACAATAAAGTTATAAAGCAGAATTGAAGTCTTCCCAGCAGAAAATTCATAATGTGCCTTTTCAGATTACAACACCCAAGTTGTTTGATAGGTGTGTAACATTACAGAGGAAGCTGGGACAGAATACTTAAGTGGCAGGACCAACCAAAATGCTGGTAACCACATATAGACTATACAGTTTCATGAACCTGACAGCCCCAATCCAGAACATCAAGATTCAGTCTACAGATTTCAGAGTGTACACAAGAAAATAAAACCTATAATGAATAGCAAAAAATTGTGGACTCTAAACTGAGTGAAGCTCAGGCAGGATTTAGACCGAATAGATCAACATTAGACAATATATTTATTATATGTCAAACATTTGAAAAATGCCATGAATATAATATAGATCTCCATAACATATTTGTCGATTATCTACAAGCCTTCGACTCTATCAATAGAAATAAAGTAATAGACAGTCTAAATGAATATAATATTCCATCCAAGTTAATAAAATTAATAGCATTAACACTCTCGGGAACAAGCGCAACGGTAAAAATAAACAATGAGCTCACTGGAAAATTTGATGTTCAAACAGGGGTAAAACAGGGAGACCCCCTATCAGCTACACTCTTTAGTATAACCATGGACTGTATATTAACCTTTTGGCACCGGAATTATTTTTTTAATTTTAGCACACCCTGTATATAAAATGTGAATAATACAGGAACCAAATAGGTTAGATTTATGAAACAAACTACATTTTGAAGAGGAAAAAACGGAGAGTATATAACATGTTTAAAATATTCAGTACCTATATTTGTTGAATAAATATATAAAATGCAACATTTAGAGGTTAGC
>Ga0123355_10017630_pt1 | contig 11293 bp, 11 predicted proteins | sample TergutEmb28metaG_3_FD_89872 | JGI IMG/M metagenome (GOLD analysis project Ga0123355, IMG submission 89872) | Embiratermes neotenicus P1 segment gut microbial communities from Petit-Saut dam, French Guiana - Emb289 P1 | ecosystem: Host-associated > Arthropoda: Insects > Digestive system > Gut ...
CGTGGTGGTGGCGGTGGTGGTGTTGGCGGTGGCGGCGTGGTGGGGGTGGTGGTGGTGGGGGTGGCGGTGGTGGTGGCGGTGGTGGCGGCGTGGGGGGGGGGGGGGGGGGGGGGGGGGGGGGTCGTTCAACTCATTGTTAACCTCGGCACTAGATGCTGCTAGTGGTCAGCTTTACACGACTACCGCTTCACCCCCAGTGGAAGAGTACCCATTACCCTTTGAGTAGAAGGCTGTGTGGGCTGCATACTGGAGAAAAGAGAAACATCTGGCCTTTCCAGGGAATCGACCCACACTCCAGCCTGTAGTTAATCTCTATTGCCAAGCTCACTCTCCCATCTCCACATATTTACGCCCAATACTTCCCTCAAACAGTTAGTCGTAGGTGATGGTGGCACTGAACTAAGCACAGTGCCGGGACTGACTAACAGTCCGTTTATCCGGCACTGTGTTTAGCAACTCGTTCGCTCTAACGGCATGTGTTTTCCGTGCACTCCACTGCGGTTTACATTCTTTCACTGTTTTCCAGATGAGTTAAATCTCTGCCCAGTATTGTACTCCTGTCTTCTCCCTGCGCTCCGTTTCACTGCTAGTGGCACTCCCTGTTCTCCTATCGTGCCTGATAAACGCAATTCTGCTGCACAGCAGACTGCTGACGATTTCGGTCAGACCGGAAACGGGGTGAATTGTTAAAAGAGTGATGTGGATTTTTTTGCTTATAACTCCGTTCATTAAACAGACAGGCAGATGTTCCTAAGTGGTTAAAACATACAACAGTTACAGTAAACACTCATTTGCCTGTAAACGAAGTTAGGTCACAGAATTGACCTCCATGTTAGAAATGTGTGTCCATTCTCATTTTTGTGCTCCTTATATGTTCGGACAACTTTCAGTTCAGCGTTTTGGTTTGCGTTTGCGTATACGTGGGCGTATTCTTTTATCTATTTAACGACGTTGATTTGTACAGTGGCTTATGATTAATGATAGTGAATTGGAAATGGTCCTGCGGACATCGGTCGAGTCCAGTGCGAGGCAGGGCACTACGTCGGGACATTCGTCTAGAGGCACTGCGGAAAACCAAAACATTGTCAGAATATCCTATATCCGGGCTGAAATTCGGACCAGGGAGTGTCCACACATGAAGCAGGACTTCCAACCATTCGACCTTGACTTTCGGTTTCTGCATAAATTGAACTCACAATAGAGATGGCTTGTTTGTCTTTCCGTTAATACACGAAGTTTCAGACTATTGGAAGGCTGTCGATTGAATTTATTGCTGGCCATTTAAATAGTAACGGTAAACTGCGTCTCCGTGTTTAGTTAACCGCCTAAACTACAGTTGTCGCTATACTATATACCGCCAGTTTAACATTCAACAATCCTACGTTCTGCCCACACAGTGTATTTGTGTGTTTTGTGTGGATCTCAGAACAAACAGCGATTATTTCCCTATACAGCATTAACTGACTGGTTTGTATAACCGAGACGGAGTGTGTTTACTGCGCGGTACGGACTGAGTCAACATAATTTTGATTAATCTTCCTTTCTAAATCACCCCACTTTCTTCACTTCCAAGCGTTCTAACCTGCCTCGAGTCTACTATTACAAGAGGGACGAGAGGGCACTGCATTGGAACCTTCAGAGTAGTAAATTTTATTTACCCTCAGTAGTAGTAGTAGCAGTAGTAGTCGTAGTAGTCGTAGTGTAAGTGTAGTACCTCTCACGGCACCCCCGCTTCTTGTTCTTCTCTCTACGTCTTCAAATGGTCAACCCCTGCGCCATGAATCCGCGTGCAGTGGCAGTAGATCACGCATTCTCAACCGGCTAGCATATCAGACGGAGATAAAGGGTGGGTCTGACGTCCTTCCAGCGTCACCTAGGCAAAGAACACTGGTACCGGTACCGTTGGTCAGGTGGGCCATTCGGACTGTAAGACGAGCGACGACCTGGGAGACGCTGGAAAAACTTGCGAAGCCGGAACAAGCCATCTTGCCAACACTGCGAGGCGAATAGTACAGAAAGGCCGAGTAGAACTGCAGATACTGCGTGGGATTATAAAGGCTTTTTTGCACGGATGACTTGTATAGGTGATGGTGATTGGGAGGTCAAGGGAACAGTCAGTGTGATACGAAAATAGCACTGGTATTAGCGGGAAGAAGCTTTGATTATTACGGGGGCGAATACGTGTAGACGTGTGACCGACTAATTCCATGGCGCGAGTCGTTCTTATCTTCCTCAGCCAGTAGAGAAACATTTTATGGAACGCGAAAGTTCATTACATTGTTCACAACAGCCCGCCACTTGTCCATATCTTGAGCCAGAACAATCCAGTTCGCCCCTTCCAATCCTATTTTGTTAGTTCCATTGTACTATCATCCTCCCATCTAAGCTTAGGTCTACCAAGTAGTCTCTTCACGTTTCCCCACCAAAACTCTACATGTATTTCTCTTCTGTCCCGTAGGTGCCACATGACCCACCCATGAAACAACCCAAACAATATCTATTGAGCAGTACAAATCACGAAGCTCCTCATTGTGTAGTTTTCTGCAGTCTGTTATTACCTATTACCTTCGCCCTCTTAGCTCCAAATGTCTTCTTCAGCACTATTTTCGATCGCCGTTAGCCTATATTCGTCTGTGACAGACCAAGTTTCACACCCGTAGAAGACAGCTGGCAGAACTGCATACGACTTTACCTGCAGCATCGTTCATACCCTAAATGCCGTGTTAGCGATTTACTGAGTAAATTCTGTTGGCTGCGTCGAGACGTCCCTGGCGAGAGAATGTGCCTGTCTGGCTAGCCTGTGGGGTCTTTTGGAAACGCTGTGAGGTGCTGAGGAAGGGGTGTGGACCTGAGAGGAGACCCGATGAAGATAATGAGGAGCGTCATGTTTGGTTGTCCTCAGAATATTATTCGGGTGATGAAAACAAGAAGAATGATGTGGGGGGGGGGGCTTGCAGTGTGTGTGTAGGAGAAGAGCAATGTATACAGAATTTTGATGGGGAAACATGCAGGAAGGGAACACCTGAAAAACTAGACGTCAGATGCGGGATATTATTAAAATTGATCTTAATTGAGTGGGTGTAGATAGGATTAATCCAGCTCAAGGTAGGGAGAAATAATGGGCTGTCGTTAACCCTCGCGTTTCATGAAACGGGAGGTATTTTTTGACTGAGGAAATAAGTAGCTTCTCAAGAAGGACCCTACTGCCATGTATTGCCATTACTGTGCCCTCCCACGTTACCAGAAGACGGTAGTAGAATATGTTAACTGTAGCACTGCACGTTCGTGATGACGTCAGCAGTTGTGACCGAACATATAAACAGAGCGATATCAGAGACCTCGTTAGCAAGAAGATAACAAAAACAAAACAACGGAAGTACAGCGAATATGGCAAGTTGAGCACAGCTCTGTCACTGTAATTAGTAAGCTGCGGAGCTTGTGGTGACGAATATGGATGCAGTCCGTACCGCGCAGTAAACACACTCCGTCTCAGTTATACAAATCAGTCAGTTAATGCTGCATAGGGAAATAATCGCTGTTAGTTCTGAGATCCACACAAAACACATAAATACACTGTGTGGGCAGAACGTAGAATTGTTGAATGTTAAACTGGTGGTACGTGTAGTCATCACTGGGCTTAAAAGTGTTATTGCAAATATTTTTGAGGAAGGGATTTCGCGCCAACTAAGAAACTGAGCGAGTGAGAATTATGACTTCTGCAAGGTAAACCCATCCACGTACGTCACTCCACATGCGCCACAAAATTTCGTTGTGTTTCGTTGTGTTCCACAACATGTTTCGACACTTCATTATACAGTAGATGGCTTGTCCACTGTGTTGCAACTGTGGAACGTATTTCTAATTCTGGCGTATTTGCAGTTTCGTACCGAGAAACGGTACATTCATCCTATAAATACTGCAGACACCAAGGGAGACAATTTCCGTAGTAAGTCTGTTTGCACACAGAGCCAAGCACGATCTACCGTGCAGCAGTGAATGTTACTGGGACCTGTCATCCAAGGCACAGTACACACACTGCTTCTTAATGTGCAATACACGGCATTCGTCAGACCCCCACTGGTCACTATATATACCGCCAGTTTAACATTCAACAATTCTACGTTCTGCCCACACAATGTATCTATGTGTTTTGTGTGGCTCTCAGAACAAACAGCGATTATTTCCCTATACAGCATTAACTGGCTGGTTTGTATAACCGAGACGGAGTGTGTTTACTGCGCGGTACGGACTAGACCTTTATGTTTAATTCGCGTTAACTCGGCCAAATGTTCAGTTGGCACCCAAATCCACGGTGCATGCCATGCCATGCTCCTCATGCAGCTCGTCCACTATTAGTTCCAATTTTTCTGCTAACTCGCATCCCTCCAAACCTAATATTCAACGCAGTTGGTCAACTTGTCTCCTCTGCTGCATACTCCAACAATCCAGTTCCCCGCGGTACCTTCTTGACTTCCCAGAAACTATACCTTCCTTCCAGCCTACCTCTAATAGAAGGACGAGCGGGTACTGCTTGGGAACCTTCTGAGTGATAAAGTTTCTATTTCCCCCCTGTAATAACAAATATAGTGCCTCTAACTACAGCGCCCCCTGCTTCTTGTTCATTCCTGTCTCTTTGTATCGTGGCTTTTAAATGGTTGAGCTCCCTTTCCTCCTTTATTTCTCTCGTTTCCTTCCAGCCACAACTGCTGTTCGCCCAATAGCACCCCTACTTCTTATACGGTATGTCCGGGATTCAAATGTCGCCCCCTTAAGTATTGTGGATTTTGCCGTGGTTTTCTTCAGTCCGTTCCAGACAAATACCACGAGAGTATCTCAGGCTGTCCTCACTGCTTCCTGCTGCATCATTAATTGCTCCTTCCCTCACTCTGCGCTCCAGTTTGCCACTGTCCTCCACCGTCAGCACTGTCGTTAACTGTTCTGTTTCTTTACTTTTGCTGATACTTGATCTGCCTGGAAGGCACAGAAGCTTCAAGGTCCAGCAGACCATGAAGCCCATTCTTCTTCGCTGGACCAGTAGTTCCCGACGATTCAAAGCGTCGTAGTGCAAGCGGTGTTAAGAAATTCGTTCTTTTTGGACTGCTGGACCCCTGAAGGATGAAAGTACCTTGACCCTTCGAAACGTCGAGAATTACTGGCACAGTAGCACCGCCGGGAACCTCAAAACTCGCGTGAAGCGTTCCGTTTCTGTCAGAATTGGATCCGTTAGACATCGCATGCATGTGGCAAGGATCAGACAGAAGTGTCTTCGTGCCTCATAGTAAATAGGCAACCTATGTACGCACCGCCGCAATTACGTCATTCCATTTTAGACGCCTGCCAGTTTTTTTAACCCGCTGGCCAATATAGAAGTCTGGGGCTGGTGGCCCTCCAGTATCAAATTCATATCCTATCGCCGCACGTGTCCTAGTTTCCCCGCAGTCTTGCAGTGCCCATACTGTCTGTCAGAGAGTGTACCATAAATGAGACTCAATAAAACTCTATCATACTTGCTGCAGCTTGCATCAGTTGGTCCATCAGACACTCCTTCCCCTCTTGGCAAGTGACAGTAGGGCAGAAGTGACATAACTCCACGTTTTAAAACAGGACTGCGAGCTGTTGGAGGGGCTGAAGATCAGTATCCACTCCCAGCACGCCTTTCTGTCATCATAAGGTAAAGGTAAAGCTGTCCATTTGCAGGCCATTGAGGCATAGAGCAGGAGTGGAGGTGTAAATCCACTCATTCTTCAGCTGGAACAAGATTGAGGTGAGTGGTCGTCCTCACGCCTCAGCCGCTCTACCCCCTGTGAAAGACCCCGGTACCCTCTGAATAAGAGGCTGGATGGGTCCAGAGTCGGTCTGGACTTTTCGGAGAAGAGAGAACGTTCGTGTTCTTGCCAGTCTACTTACAGGGTGTAGGTGATGGTCTAGCGTCAGAGCCTAGACCCTATGGTGAATAGGTCGGGTCGATGGTGTAGGGTGTCTAGGGTCCAGCCTGAAGGTCTTGGTCTATGGTCTAGGTCTAGGTATTACCCCAAAGTGAAGTTAGCAGCAGGGATGTTATTGTGTCTTTTTAATGTGACTTGATTCAAATTAACCCTCTGAAGCCCAGTGGTCACTATATGTACCGCCAGTTTAACATTCAGCAATTCTACGTTCTGCCCACACAGTATAATTATGCGTTTTGTGTGGATCTCAGAACAAACAGCCATTATTTCCCTATACAGCATTAACTGACGGGTTTGTGTTACCGAGACGGAGTGTTTACTGCGCGGTACGAGTCGTTATCTGTGGTCTTGATGTTCCAGCACCAACTCAGTACTTACAAAGGCACACCTGCTGCACAAGCACTCGACTGACCTGCCATGCACACTGTACATTGCTGTCAGTACTGACAATATGTATATAGACTGCAGGCCAGTACGTACGTAGTACATTCAGCTATACGTGCATCAGACCGACATGACAACGGACAGTCACACTCACTCGTCATGACGTCGGGCGCCCCCACGGCTGACGAACAGTGGTATTCGGTACACGGACAGTCCCATGAGGGGTTCGACCCCGGGGCTCAGTATTAAGGTGACTAAATTTGATTGGACTTAGTCGGTGGTGGGGTCTAAGAACATTGGTAACTGATATGCTTCGTGATAAGCCCCGTTAGCCTCAGGTCTATAGGTCTATTAAAATAAATACTGTTAAGTGTAGGGCTGCGGTCTTCTGAGATCTGACACCGTGTAGTTTGGTCTGTAGTTGGGGTATACTTTGAGGGTGACAGGGAAATAACAGGCAGCTGGCGCCTGTATCCCAGTCTAGACGGCGTTTGAACTTAATGTACTGTTTCCTCCGTTTGTTCGCCAGGCAGGTAACTGTCAGTTGAAAGTAACAGCAAATAATGACTCATTTTGTGATGCAGTGAAGACCAACTGACCCGAGTTAGTTGTGTGTGAATTACACGCCATGGTGTTCATGTGAGTGTTTGGCGACTGCCTGAACACAGTCTGCGGCTGATAAGAATATAAACTGGCGACTGCGCGAAAATGTGGAGCCACGTGCGGCCACAGCTTGTGTCTGACGTCACGCTATGTCGCTGGGTTAGGGTTGCCGACGTTTCGAATGAATGTGGTGCCTGCATCCCCAAAGGTTGAGGGGGTCCAAGAAGAAAGGCCCAGTGACACGGCGTCGTGTGCAAAACAATCTCACGCTCGCAATTCCTTGGTCTTGTTGCAGAATCCAAACCTGTGACATGCGCAATTATGAATGTAATGTCACGGCATATTCACGCGTATTCATTATAGCGGCTACCTGCTGCCATCAGAATTGTTTGCCTGTGGTGATATCAACATTGCAACACACAGTTTCTCCAAACGAACTGACCAGGAACGTTAATATCTTGACCGCAACACGAAGGTTTGTAATGCCTTTCTACCAGTCGACACGGCACTACATCTTCAGCAGCGCCGCTGTTCAAACTGGTGCCATACTCACCATCACTTCCGGCTTTGCAACACAAACAAGACTTTAGCGTTGTGGCGTCAGCAGGTTGCTAGTATAGCTGAGTGGGGAACATTAGGCACCTAGCAACTAACAGCCTTCGTAAGAGGGTAACAATTCCTCGGATAGTCGAGAAATTCTCCGTCCTTTATGGAACCCACACGTTCATCACCGTGCTCACAACAGCCCACCACTTGTCCCTCTCATGGTCCAAATTGTTCCAGTCCATGCCGTCCCATATTATTTCTTTAAGGTCCATTTTAATATTACATCCTATCTACGTCTCCGTCTTCAGCTGTCCGTACCAAAACGCTGTACGTTTTTCTCTTCTCTCCCGTGCATACTGCATGCCTCACCAACCTCATCTTTCTTCACATTGCCATCCGAACAACGTCCGGTGAGCAGCACAAAACACGAAGCTCCTCATTTTGTGGTTTTCTCCAGTCTGCTATTATTTCTTTCATCTTAGACCCATATATCTTTCTCGGTATCCTATTCTTGAACACCCGCAACCCATGTTCTTCCCATAATATGTGAGACCAAGTTTCACACCCATACAAAACAACAAGCAAAATTACTTTCTTTGTTTTAATATGTAGCGCCCATGTAAATGAACCAGGCATCTCGCCCGGACAAACCATTCAATAAAGACTTTACGTCTTAACCACTTAATGGGTGATGGAAACTTGTGCAATTACAATAATTAATATGCTACATTACATTATATATTCGTTTCCTTATATCATTATTCCTTTCTCTGTTTTTTTTTATTCCTCTTTCTCTCCTTATCTTCCGACTAGTCTAGAAGAAGGCTTAATGCCGGTCTTTTGTTAGCACAGCAATAAACCTTAAAATGTGATTAAATCCGTTTGTTAGACAGCTGACCGACTGTCAGCCTCTTACAGCACTACGATCCACATCAGCCAGTAGTGTCAGACTTCCTTATTTGCCCAAGGTGTACGTACAGTGCTGCTGACGTTTGTGGCTGACCAAGCATCATCACTTTATCTGGCAACTGTCGGCTAATTTATCGTATTAATGTATCGCAGCGAATCAATGTTGGAAGGACGCCGAGCTGGAGTCAGATCCAACAGAATTAAGAAGTTCCCAGGAGGGGAATTTTAAACAATTGAACCTGCAGCAGCCTAGACACCCCACACACCCTTCCAGTTTGCCACAATGCACCCCCAAGCATAGTTGTGGGATCCTTAAAAAGAAACATTTAGCGAATGCAGCCCGCATTGCCACCCTCTCGATTTAACATCTTCCCCACACACCAGCCCCTCATATTGTCACGTGACCCCTATAATTAGAGGTCCTACATATGGGCCGATAAATGACCGCCAATTGAGTTGCTTCGAATAACAGTGTCATAAGGGAAACAGTGGCACGTAACCTCCGCTGCGTCACATGTAGTGGGGCAAATGGCTGTAGGCCCCAATTATTTCTGATTTCGGAATGGAATTGGGTCGCCTGCCTAGAATTGACCTGTATCGTATGTTGACTGTTAAAGCTGGTAGTACAGAAGTAGCCAACTGTCCGAGGGTCAGACCTCCCTACAGTCCAATGCAGAAGTCGCGGCTCGTAAGAAACATATGGAGGCACCTCAGCTGTCAGCATGGTGTTTAGTGAGACCATCAGCTTTGATGCTGCGCGTCTGGACACGCAATGTATGTACAGAAACTGCCAGACACACCGTACGGTCCGTTTTAATACCTTCGGAACGTCACGTACGTCAGAGAATGGTTTATTGTGTTTCTACAATACAGTTTTACCACATGAGGAAATTATACTTATGTTTACAATTTTGCATTATTTCTGTATACTTCGAGAGACACCAGCGGCGCGCAAATGCAGAGTACTTCTACTGCAAATTACAGCCTTCAATTAATGTCGCAGTTGACGTACGAACGACATGAGAGCTACATGTTGCGCATTTTATATCAATTTCTTGCACTTAGTATCAGTTATGCAGCTCTTTATAACGTCCCGAGGTCTTCTGCCATTTACTTTACATTTATAAACTGTGTGTACATTTTCAGTGTATTTTAACGCAGTAAGGTGCAATCTCCCACCGAACGATACAGTTTCTGTTTATATTCCTGTTTTTGTGTAGTCGGCCAGATGATGACCAATATGCGAGGTCGAAACTAGTAGTCAGACAATAAACTGATCGCCAGCAGCGAGCTGTGTGTGACGGGAAGTATCGATAGAAGGTACAGCCATCAAGTTCCCCGAAGCGTTGATGGTTATCGAATTTCATGACCTCACGTTTCGGCAACCGAAATGTTTTGCATGGCGGTTGTGAAGCGCGAAATTATTACGCTGTATCAGAGATAGTGTCGTTGCTCGCAGTGAACACACTGTATCTCTGTTGCAAAGACCAGTCGGTGAATTATGTTTAAAAATAATCACTGTTTCTTGTGAGATACACACAAAACAATAAACTCTCTGAGTGGGCTAAATTAAGAATTTGTTAACGTTATAAATATGGAGATTAACCTGAATTATGAGTTTCAAAACAGAATACTTCTTCTTCTCCTTCTTCTCCTTCCTCCTCCTTCCTCCTCCTCCTCCTCCTTCTCCTCCTCCTCCTCCTCCTCAGATGGCACTACAGTCCAATGCACACCTTCGCCTCCTCAATGCACTTCTCCCGGTCAGCTCTGTTTTTTTTACCTCTCTTTCCAGTTTGTAATTTTGCATCTGTCAATATCTGTTCTACACAATTCCACCATCTGTTTTTTGGCCATCCTGTTATTCGACTTCGCTGAGGATTTTTTTTTTTTAATTCTTAACTTGCTCTTCTGTTACTATCCATTCTGTTAACACGACCAATCCAGTTCCACAGACATATTCTGACAAATGACAGCACATCTAAATCTCCACCACAATTCCTTTCACTGGCCACCTAATGTCTTGCAGCACACGCACACACACACACACACACACACACACACACACATCCACTCTAAACCTATCCATTTCCATCACCAGTTTACTCATTGCTCCTGCTCTGTACATTACACGTTGCTATCCTCATCCCATTAATCCTTTTCCATTGCCTTGGTCTCTGCCGCTCTGTCTGACAGTTCCTAGGTCACAAATTAAGCTTCCTAATAGTTAACTGTGTCACGGTGCACGTTGTCTGCCTGTCGCCCAACCCCCAAACTGGAGGGCCAGTCCACCGTATTTATAACCCCCGGGCAAGGTTGCCCAGCTATACCCTCAGGCACCGGTAACCCACCGGTAACTTTTATGAGCTACATGGGCTGCAGCGGGCCCATTCTTGTCCCTGGTCACCACACGGGGAAAACGAATACAAAATCTCGTATTTGGTCTGTATTTAACACGGTACGCAGTACGCGCTAATGATGCGCAATGATTACACGTGCGTACGGAGTCAACCTAGCCCGAAGAAGAGACAAAGCAGCTTATATCGATACACTGTATTAGTTTATAGCTGCCAGTCAGCTGCACCGCCTTGTGTTGATTAGGACATAATGCTCTAGGTGGGAATGTCGCAGCAGGCGGTACATACTGTAAACACAAAGCTGCCTCTTAGTGTTCACCAGACTTTCTGGTACCGCGAACCCATACAAAGTGTCACTATTTCTGCGGACCCCCCCCCCCCCCCCCCCCCCCCCCTCCCTCCCCTCCCCCCCCCCCCCCCCCAAAAAAAAAAAAAAATAAAAAAAAAAAAAAAAACAGTAATTTAAAAAGGGGGAGGGAAAAAAAAAAAAGAGTATATACCATGTTTAGAACATTCAGTACCTGTATTTGTTGAATAAATACATAAAATGCA
>Ga0123355_10017631_pt1 | contig 11293 bp, 9 predicted proteins | sample TergutEmb28metaG_3_FD_89872 | JGI IMG/M metagenome (GOLD analysis project Ga0123355, IMG submission 89872) | Embiratermes neotenicus P1 segment gut microbial communities from Petit-Saut dam, French Guiana - Emb289 P1 | ecosystem: Host-associated > Arthropoda: Insects > Digestive system > Gut ...
AATTGACCTGGAGCAGTTGCTTTGTTCTAGTATAAGACTGATGTTTCTGACGTGTTCTATATTTCGCTAGCAATCTTGCTGTATGAAATTGGAAGAATGAAAATATATGTATGTATGTATGTAATATTTAAATGTCTGTTGGAAAAGGCTAGGAAACAAAATCAGAACAATGGTTATAAATTCTCAGGGTTTATGGCCAGTGTTGTTCGAGTTAGGGTCCTCTTTTTTAAGTTTTTATCTAATGTAGGATAAATAGTGTAATGTAAAGGAGTGGAGTCACTTGTTTAAAGCTAGAAACTGGAACACAAGTACAACGTACACAATAAAGGTATTCTGTACTGTCGCATATGGTATCCGGTCTGCAGATCCGTCATTACTTTAATCTGACCCGGTCTCGGCCACAACTACGTCTAGCAGTCTTGGTTAACATCATTCACCACTTCCCCTTCCGCCTTTTCTTTCGTTTCTCGATCAAAGGATTCATATCTTTCAACAGTTTTCTGTTGCTCGGTCGTTCACCAATGTTTAACCTATATCCGTCACCAGCATGTATTTGCTTCCGTTCACACATCCCACAGGTCTGTCTCAACGATAACTAGTTCCTGCTTCGTTCACCAGGGACTTGTTTGTTGGAGTAACGAATGAACCGGTTAAATAAACGTATTTGCAAGTATGAAACGGATCTCAGTAGAGACCCGTTTTGCGACCCTCTACTCCCTGCCTAAGTTGTCACTAACAGCATACTACACACTCTGCACCAAGGATTAAAGGCAGTTTAGGATCACTCAACACAACATCCGCCCCGTGACGTTTATACATCTACGGCTAGATTTCGATCGAATATGCCGTGACCACGGATTATCTAAAATATCGCGCCCGACACGAATGGTTAATTTGTTCTGATCCTATGCTGTTGAAAAATAAGGGAATATGTTGAATTTATTAGCTATTTCATTTCAGCTGTAGTCAAAACACATGACGGTAGGAACAATGTGGAAATCTTCTACGTCAAAATTATTTTGTTGAAAAGTATGTATGAAAAGGTGGTTACCGGTTTACTGCACATCTGTTAATTTTCTCCCTCTTTGAATGTTTCCATCATAAAGAGGGCTGAAAGAAATATCTAGCAGGGCATTACCCCACATGTGGTCTTATATTTTGAGTCAATTCTCCTGACAGTAATAGAATACTCCCAATGGAGAAAGTTATTAGATCACCTCAGATGCTGAGAAAACAGAATCGCATAGAACATTTTCTAGAAGCTCAAAAATACTACCTATAACAAGTATATGTTGGTTCTGATAACATAATTAACAACCAGCATGAAATCTTTCAAAAAAAAAGTAGGAGATTCTACCAGTCAGTGCGATGATCTTTATGGGTCTGTTGCAAATATTTACCTATCAAACAGTAGTATACTGTACAGGTATCAAATTATTTAATAATATGCCAATTGTATTCAAATCATGATATAAAACGATTCGATCCAGCATCAGAACAGTCTCTCTCAACTCATTACCATGCAACCGATAAATCTACCTCAAATGAAAATTCCTACGGTATAGGGATGTATGTACAACATTTCTTGGAACAGCATGGATGATGTCTGATATTGTTAAATGTCTTCTCTTAATGGTGTTTGTAAGTAGTTCCCAGCAATTTGAATGAGCATTAATACCGGTGTTTGTCATATATCTTTACTGTTACTGTTGGATTGTGTCATGTTACACAGGGTCTATAAACAGACTATACAACACTGCATTTATATTTATAATTGTGTCATGTAGCTACAACAGCTCATATGTGAAGTTTTGCAGTTGTGCTATAACACATACTGCATCCTTTTATTTAACACAAAGAAGAATCTATTGAATGTAAATAAATTACAGTGTCCTGTTCTATTCTTACAATATTCAGACTTTAACAATGGCATTCTAACTAATGCTGCTGTTCAACAAATGCTGCATTGTTTAGAGCATGCCACCTGGTGGTTCCAGTAAACATATAAACATGTTCACACCAGCCTCCTTACTGGGCTGAGTTAAGCTGCTGCACATTCGGCCAAAATGTATGGTTTGTAATACACATTCAATAAATGGACTAATATTTGAACTATGCCATATTTTCAAAGGATCTGTTGCTGTGACTAGCATCACCTAACTCCACAGAACAGAGTCTGTCTTGAGAAAGCTAAGAGTTCCAGTTCTCAGCTAGTCCTGAAATTCCCCACACTTTTCATAACCCGAAGGCTCATTACCATGTTCAAAAGACCCCACCACTTGTGCCTGTTGTGAGTCAGATGCATGCAGTCTACACCTTCCTACTCTATTTCTTTCAAGATCCCTTTCTGCATTTTCTCATTTATGCCTACGTTTACCTTCAGCTTTCTCCACCAAAACCCAGAATGAATTTCTTATTTTCCCTGCACATCACAAGTCCCACAATTACTTCCTGGATGTTTGTAGTATTTTACATTGTAAATTTGTATATTTGTGTATTTATGACTTGTTCCACATCCTGCTGTCTTCATGACACACTTATGGATCCATGGAATGCACAGTAGTACTCCACTTATCCAGATTAATTTGGATGGTGAGTCATCCTGAAATGCAGAAAATCTGGATAATTGGATTTTTCTTTGAAAATAGGCTACATTGGCAGTTTGAATTTTGGCTGTTACTACTTACAGTATGCACCTGCATTTAAACCTTTCAATCATGCCTGATTTGAAGTTCTAGAAGCCATGACACTGTAATGTACTTGATCCAATTACTACTTACAGTATGCACCTGCATTTAAACCTTTCAACCATGCCTGATTTGAAGTTCTAGAAGCTGTGACACTGTAATGTACTTGATCCACTAACCAATAATTTCAAGGCAAGTTAGTTTTGTAGAATTCTCGACAAATTTACCCTAAGGGCCAAGCCGATCTGAACAATTGGCAATCCACATAACCAGCATCCAGATAAGTGGAGTTCTACTGTATGTATGTATGTACGTATGTATGTATGTATGTATGTATGTATGTATGTATGTATGTATGTATGGAGGGTGCTACAGTTTCTGTGAAAGTCTCAGATCAAACCTGGGAGTGTTACAGACAGGACTAAAGAACACCAGACTTTGGTCAGTGACACAAGCAGCAGTTAGAACATGCAATGGCAGTACAGTACATTCAGTACATTTTCTACAGACAGTTAACTGTAGAAGTACAGGAATACAGACTGGCAATTAATCTGAACCACACAATAAAGCAGACATTAAACTATCAACATTTATTGTTACCTCTTCACAAAACTTTAAAAATGACAGTCACCTGCTTACACTTCTCAGAAGACCTTTAATTCAGTGGTCACTCCTCATCAGATATAAAGCGCCAAATTACATGGCCTTCAGAAAATACAAGCATGAAAAACTACCTAGTCCATTTTACGCTTTTTTACAAGCTCCAACAATTTCACTTCACCAGTTGTGTTTTAAAACCAATATGGACCATGACATGACTCAGGTGGTCAGTTGCCAGGCTCTCACTGTGAAGGGCCAGGTTCAGTTCAAGGACTGTCCATGAGGGTTTTCCCCCCAACAGTATCATTTCACCAATTCTCCTTAATCATCCACCTATCACTGATGCTATACAATCTTGGAAATTGACATCATCATTCAAAACACACTTAAATAAAACTGAAACAAATTCACATACACAAATTATAACAAGTTCATAGTGCAATCCACACTCATTCATGTGTTGTCATTAAGAAAATTAATCAGTAACCACAACTGTTGAAGATTCAAGTATTCTGGAATGTGATACTGCGTAACAGTGTCTGACATCTCCCAAGCACTGTAATCCTTTGACACATCAGAACTACCCACCCAATGACACAGCATCACACCCAAAATGGCTGGAATCTTTAGCAACATGAAATCTCACAACCATAAGTGTTGCTTGTCTTGTGCTTCCAAATATTGTTTGTGTTCACATTTCTGACTTCTCCCCACCAAGACAGTTTCCCTGTCTGTATTGTCAATTTGCTGCTGTGCATCCCTACCAATGATCTTCCAAGTAATGTAAAACATCATAGATATTTAGAAGGTCCCAAATAAAGATAAATATCAACTGATTCAGTGACTATTTAAGAAACTAGTAATGTCTTGGAGGTGGTTAGGAATCAGGATAGCTCAGTCAGTACAGTGACTGGCTACAGGCTGGATGGTCCAGGGTTTAAATTCTGACAGGGGCAAGAGATTTTTCTCTTCACCAAAATATGTAGACCAACTTTGGTGCCACCCAGCCTCCTATCAATGGGTACCAGGGTTCATACTTTGCAGAGGGTACAGCAGACTCGGCATAAAGTTAACAACTTGGTTCAGCTAGTGGTAAGGTTAAGAATGAATGGGGCTGTACCTCTCCTCCCCCTATATGACTTTAGGGCACGGACAAGGGAAACATTTGGATATGGTTATGACCTACTTTAAGGTGCCATAACACACAGAAGGTATGAGCACAACCATGAAATATGTGTCAGAATGGCCAACCTGCACTGGGAAGCTCAAACCCAGGACCTCCCACATACAAGGTCATCTGCTGAACCACAATATCTGGTGTCTGTCTTCAGTTCTATAATACAGCACCAACAATGAGAGTGGTATACATACACGGTTGCTGATGGATTTTTAAATAACAAACAAAACACTGGGATACTATGTTATCAGACAACTAATGGTTGCTGTTTCTTGTAAGTTAGTTTATCAGAGTGACATATTCCACTCATCTGCCTGCCCACAGTGGAAAGGAGTAATCACAGGAAGTGACAAACTATACTTGTCAAATAAAACAAGTAACCTGCATAATTGGTACAGATATGGTAAAAAATGAACTTAAGTACATACTCAGTGGTTGCAGTAACTCAAAGTAATGAATTGCTGGGTACGTATTCTTTGAGTGTAACATTAGCCTTACTGAACCTTTGCATATCATTGTATTTATCCTGATATTTCCCTTACTTTCCTTGCCTTTGAATCTTTAAAGGTTTCCAAATTCATACAGTACTTCTAGCAACAAACAAAACTCCCTAAATAATACAAACCAGTCATTAGATACTTAAAATTTTTGGTTAATATTAACCTGTCATCCAGTTCCCAATTCCAAGTCCCCATTTTGAAGTCCACCCCCGCCTGCGTGCGCGTGCACGCATGCGCGCACGCACACACACGTATGTACGTATGTATGCACATCATCTGTAGCCCATTCCAACCTCCATGACATAAAATCTCCAACTATTTCATGAGATCTGTGTACAGCCCAGTGTTCACTGTTTTAAGTACCAGTTGCCATTTTGACCGTAGACATAATCAGTACAGTGACCACTTCTCAGGCAGTAATTCAGCACAGACACAAAAATTTTAGTTGTGTCCAGATGTCCACTGGTAACACTCACAATTACCTGAACTATTTAACTTGCTGCATACTACGATAAGCTGATGCTGAGATCAAGGCAAGTTCACGGTCAGGAATTTCGGTAGAATATTCAGACTAAATGCTCTGGTGGCTCTCAAGTACATCTCATTTTGCTTAAAACATGTTCCAAAGCTTAGCCAATAACAGATGTGGTGTTAACTGTGAGTAAACTATTCTTTAAACATGCACACTTGCTTCAGTACCTGGTGATGTGTGACAGTTGGTATAAGCAGGTGCATACGAATACAGGAATGTATGTTCTCCGACCGTGACTCAAGATGTAATTGCAGAACTAGATGGCACTCAGTAGTCAGCTTCATGCCTAAGCCACTTAATGCCAAGGAAAGAGCCTGTGGTACCTACTGAATGATGACTGTGTGGACTTCATATCCAGTCTGCAATTTTGGTGGGGAGAACGATCCCTTGCCCCTACCAGAAATTGGTATGAATAGAAACATTTGGATACAGGCAAAAAATATTTATCTTGACCACAAGCTTACCATGAGAGTTCCCACAGCGTGAATCTAGCGTAAATATGTTAGATGTTGCCTACATTCAACATGTCTCAGGCAATTTGAACCCTCCTGCTTGGAGTTACCAAGGAACTGCAAGCAAGTCTGTATGGTAGTCACCTCAAAAATCGAGTCTGGCAGGCTTCCAGACCCCTTCTGTTAAGAAGCGGTTTTTAGTTTGTTATGTTTGTGATGTATATAAAATAGATATAAAAATGTTAAAATTAAAATACTTTATGTAAGTTTGGTATAAAAAAGTCTGTTAACATTTGTAAGGCACCAGGAGGCTGCTTAAAGCTAACAATTATGTACATTCATTCTGATAGATGCTGCTGGCACATAAAATCTTTGTACCACAGACACGTTGCAGTGACATGCAGACACCATTCAACCAAGACTCCCTGACTAGACTGCTTAGTCTTACAATGTGTCTCAATTGCAATGGCCTGTTCTTTTACCAGCAAGGTGTCACTTCACTGTCTTCCTCATTTTAGTTGCATCTGATCCAATGCTGTCCTTTGCAGCACTGGCAGCAGTGGGCCTCATGAAACGGAGACCGTTTCTTTGCTGAACTGGTCGCCTGACTGCTGGCCCTACACTGCTACCACTGCTGGAGCTGCGGCTGGCTGGAACTGATCCAGGCCTTCCAGTTGTATTGGTGGCATTCTCCTTGAAGCTGGTGCTCACACCAGAAGTAACGCGGGGACGACGTACACTGGGTCCGATACTGCTGCCGCTGCTGGAGCTGCGGCTGGCTGGGACTGAGTGCTGTGACGTAGTCTTCAACTGGACGGGGCCAAGCGGTTTCTTGGTAGGAGAGGAAACCTGGTGATGCACTGGCTGTTTTGACAGGTTGGATGTCAGGGTTTTAATAGCAGTTGTGTAGCCAGACAGCCGGCCTCCCTGCACACTAGAGCGACTGGAAGATTTGGAGAGGGGTGGTGTACAGGACATGGCATTCTTGACAGTGTTCACAGAAGCAGCACTGTTGAGGGAGCTGCGGGAACTACGCAGACTGGTGCGAGAGTTGGAACGCTCTCGTCGTGACAAACTGGCCTGTGAATCTGTCTTACGCAGACTGGCAGTGCGCCGGGGGATCACACTCACTCGGCCTTCTCCCCGAACAGAGCTGCTCCGTCCCAGACCACTGCGAGGTTCCAACCTGGTCCTGCTTGCAACAGCGGCAGTTGGTGTTGGGGTGGCAGCAGGCATAGAGGCCACTGGCACTGTGTTACTGCTGCTACTGCCACTGCTATCTGCGCGGATGATGCGTCCTGGTCGTCTCTTGCTCTTGCTGGGAGAATCAACAGCATCAGATGAAGTGCCCTGGCTTGGGGTCTCAGACACTAGACTTTGCGTCTCCTCAAAGCCTTCATCATTCAAGTCATGCTCACTGCGTCCTTTGACATGACTTGGTGTGGAGGCATTCACTTTGATTTCAGGAATAAACTCACTGTTCAGTTTCTCAGCAGCTGGCTTCTCCTCAGGGACAGTTGGAGTGGCCCTGCTGCACCTCAGTGCCTCCTCAACCTGGCGGGGGTCGATCATGCTCCTTATACGTTCCCTCTGACTCACCCTGGCAGGTCGCAACTGTTCCAGCTGTTGTAACTCCCGACCAGCAGATGTAATGTCAGCCAGTGCAGCATCTTCATCCCGGCCCCCACCACGGTACTTGAGTCGTTCTTGCCACTTTTTCAGTCTTGTCTGGGTATCCTCAGCCTGCTCAGGGGACTTTTCAGCCAATGGCACAGATGTCACATGTAGTGTTGCGGGGCGAATCACCTGCTTCTCAGACACTAGTTCTGGGGATACAACCTCAGTCATTCGGACAGGCAGTAGCTCCTCATCACGATCTGAACTGTAGTCTGATGTCTTCTTGTAGCGCCGTGTTCGTCGTGCTGCTGCAAACCGATCAAACTGGCCATCTCCCAGAGACTCTTCCTCTGGCTCAGTCGGTCTTCGTCGTGTGGCAGGTGGTGTTTCAACATTGTCAGCATCGATGTCACCCTGCTCTTCGCGTGGTTGGCGACGGAGGCGCCGGGGCACAGTGGGTGGCTCCTCACCCACAATTGAGCGTAGCATATCACCGGGCACATTGCGGTACTTGTGCAGGAGCTGAGAGCGTGCTGGGTCTAAATACAAGGTCAGCCGGTCCTGCTCCTGTGATGCTTCTCCCAGTGAACATATCATGCCCTTTCTCTTGTCCTCCTCGTTGATAGCCTGCAACAAGTGGTACTACAGAAGAGCAGAACAACATGTGGAATTACAGGCCAGTACAATAACTGGGTGTGACTGCTGAATGAACAATATTCTGTCTAGTACAACAAAGAATGAGAAGTGACTCTGAACAACATGATAGGGTAAACAACATGTGCTTATGTCCTTATTTATGGCACTACGTCTGCATTTACCTGAAGTGACTGGGGAAAACTGAAGCATATGTCATTCAGACTGTCATTACCGTAGCAGGTGGAATAGTGTAGTTGGTACAGTGACTAGGCTATGGACTTGATGGCCTGGGGTTTGACTCCTGGCAGGGGCACGAGATCTTTCCCTTGTCACAAACATACAGACTGGCTCTGAGGCCCACTCAGCCTCATATTTAATGAGTACTGGGGTTCTGTCCTGGGGGAAAGTGGCCCAGGCATGAAGTTAACTGATCACCTTCATCCAGTTCATCAGTTAAGAATGAGTGAAGCTAAACATCTACTTCCCTTACACACATTCATGGTGTGAACAAGTGACTTTTTTTACATTTTTTAACTTAGTTTACATTGCAACTTAGTATTTGAATCTTAGGTGGCGTGACTCTCTCTCACTGTGTGCTTCTGGGATGTGTCACACGGTGTTTCCCAGTCTTTCATAAGATCTTAGTGCCTTCATCTTCAGGGGCACGCAGTTAAAGACTTGTTCTTGGGCTTTATTCCTGGGGAACAAAACCCTGGCACCCAATGATTAGGAATGTGGGTGGGCCCCAGAACCAGTCTGGAGATATTACATAAGAAATGTTGGCCTTTGCCAGGAATGGAAACATGATTCCAAGGTCTGCCAATCTGTAGCCCAAGCACTACACCAACTATGCTATCCTGATTTCCATCCACTTCCAGGAATTAGTGCAATTCTCTGACATGCTTGTACAACTGTGGTCTCTTCCATTTAACTTTCCTCAAGTTTCTACTCATTCCTTTTGCCCCCATGCATGCTAAATATCTTGCATAACTTGCTAATAATAAACAGTCATCACAACTTGTTACACAAGTTTCACAGTGATTACATTTGTAACATCAGCATTTCACAGTAATTGTGTACCTGCAGAGGATTCGATGAGGTGGATCCAGCATCCACACTGCCTCGTGACTGCATCCGACGTAGGCGACGCATATCCAGTTCTGTCTCTTCGGCACTGTTAGGGACATTGAGGTTTGACTTGCGCCATGGGGACTTGTCCTTCACCGGAGTCTGTGGCTGGGCTTCTGGGGTGAAATAAAACACACATCTCAGACAGCCACTCACACTTAGCAAGTTCTATAGAGGCAGAGGGCCTTAGCGTGAACAGTGTAGAGGCATCAAAACATAAACATTACAATCTTATGTTTATTGGACCGTGCATCATCTTGATAGTTGAGTAAAGAGAGACCAACTTGATGTCACTTGCTTTATTATTTCTTTATAAAGAAATAAAGAAATAATAAAGCAAGTGACATCAAGTTGGTCTCTCTTTACTCAACTATAAACACTACACTTTATAAAAGCACACAGACTTACTGCCAGTACCTCTAGGCCATGAAAAATTAAGAAGGTATGGAATTTTAGTTCTATGCCCTCTGTGGCGCTTGCATGCATGCACAGCTTTGTCTTGCAAAATAGAGCTCTGTATATCACAGTTCTCTTGATGGTTTTACACACAGTACAGTTTACAATTGTACTCCAGTGTCACTATCAGCTATATGCAGACCTTCATTCCTAATCAACTGTTTGGAAATACCCATTCAAGAAGAAAGCATCATTTCCAGAATATGTGTATCTACAAATTGTCCTTAGGCATGCACTTTAAATGTGCACTTGTTTATTTTCATCAGGAAAATGTTTTCACATGCTTCCCACTGAAAGAGCCATGCTTGTGGCAGTCTGACCAGCTGCACCAACAAGTTGATTACTACAGTCATGTGACCCAGTACAAAACTCACCTTCAATGGCCTCCATTGCTCCAACAACATCTGTCTTCTCAATTGTGGGCCGCCAGTCAGAGTAGACACGCCTGTACTGTGTACTGGTGGAGTTCTCCTCAGGCAGTGTGTCCAGGGTGCTGCCCCTCCCTTCACTCTCTGCAATACAACACGATCAACAGTAAGTCAAATGTCAGCATAACTGGATACTACCAATGTATTTACATGGATGGTTGTTAATAATATTGTATCAGCTGCAGAGGTTCTGTAAGCCTGAATGAGAAATGATAAGTGGCATGATTAGATGAGGAAGCAGCTGTGTCATATGTTCTTGTGTTCCACGGCATCATCTAAAATCCAGTTGAATGCAGTGAGTCATGGACCCAGAGGGGGGAGGTGCTGCTTCCCCCCCCCCCCAACTCAAAAACCAAATTAAAAAAAAAACATATTTTGTATAAATTATATGAAATTTTCTATGTGATTTACCCTTCATTCAAAATCAGCCACTGAAATTAGCTGATGACTAGTATACCAGAATTTTGGAAAACAAAATAAAATTCTTGGGACACCTTAGATGAACTTAAAAGAACAAGAAGATTAGATTAAGTTAGGTGAGCGGGTCATGGAACATGCAGTTATATTTGTGTGAATACAAATGCAGTTGCAAGCAGCGTTGTATTACTGTCATATTTATGACATGATTTTTATAACATGGTTTTTGAAATCAAACACACATTATATATAGCCTCAGGGCTAGGAACCCACTCCCCCAATAAAAAATTCTGGGTGTGTGCCTTACTGTGTCTAACTATTGAACCTGACAATCTGTACCTGATGCCGTGCAGTTGTTCTGCACCTATTTCACTTGCCATGATACAACCATGTACACTCAGTCGAGCCTGAAATTTTCTAAGTCCCGAACTGGAAGTCACGTGATGTACAGTTGCCATCATAATTTGAGTCGTTTTACTTTCCCCATATTTGTGCATTCATGGAGTTTCTCTGTCTTCCATTCATTACAATCAATCACATCGCGTATATATTAACCGAAAACAAAAATACATTTGCTTAATTTGAAAACAAAACATTAATTGTACTACATTAACTTTCCCAGGCGTGAGGCTAGCTAGCTAGCTTTGCTGCTAAAGATGGATG
>Ga0123355_10017632_pt1 | contig 11293 bp, 8 predicted proteins | sample TergutEmb28metaG_3_FD_89872 | JGI IMG/M metagenome (GOLD analysis project Ga0123355, IMG submission 89872) | Embiratermes neotenicus P1 segment gut microbial communities from Petit-Saut dam, French Guiana - Emb289 P1 | ecosystem: Host-associated > Arthropoda: Insects > Digestive system > Gut ...
CCCCCAAGCCCACCCCAACCCAAAACCCCACAAAATAACAAAAAAAAAAAAAAACAAAAAGGCGCAAAAGAAAAAAAAAAAAAAAAAAAAAAGTGACAGGAACAAAAGCTACACCAACTTGTAGGAACCTGAAATGGTGTAAGGAAATACATCTTCAAACAATAATTCATCTTCGCGCACGTAAAAAGTTTTGCAGAATAATGAATTAACGACATGGCGACCGCTGGAACATTTTTCGGCTTACGTTCTAACAGGGACACGGAGGAAGGCATGAGAAATTTGGTGCACAGATATACCTTCAACATACTACGTACATAACGTACACGAAACATTACTTGTAGGTTAACAATTACAAATATGGTGACAAAATCAAATTCCAGGTCAAACCCGAAACTGTTAAGCTTTCCATGAAAATAAAACGGCAGGCATAACAACATATACGACCAGAATTCACAGAACAGGAAGGCTGGCAAGCAGGCCATGAATTCTGCTCGGTGCTCCTTCTTCACAAATATATTTTAATTTTATCCTACCATCTACGTTCCCGGGCTCCCCAACGGGCTGCTCAGTCTTTTCGTAGAAAATAAACAGCCTTACTCTCAGTTGTGACACAAAACATGAGATGACAAACAACACCCAGAAAGCAAGGGCAGTGACGTAGCAACTGAAAGGGATGAGACCAGTTTCAAAACGGTATGCGTGTGCTCAGAAAATACTTAGCCACGAGTACCAAAAGTCTAGTTAAACCTAAGGCCCATACGTCAACGACCGAAAAGGCTGGTGATACGGCAAGGCCCTACACTTGTACTCGGAAAGTGCAAGGTCCGAAACGTGCTCAGGACACCTACTGTCCTAACTGACGTATTAAGGGTATTTACCGTATATTCTCGAAACTAATCCGCACCCTTTTTACTATTTCAGAGGGCTAAAAAATCAGATGCGGATTAGATTCGCGGTCGTGAGCTGGATTTTGGAAAAATGATAGAGCCGCTGTACGTGCCGTAAGAACAACACAATATAATTATTTATTATTTAATTTATTATTTATATTATATTATATATTATATAATATTTATAATTTATTATTCATCAGACTCGCCGTCATCACTCATAACTGAATCGTGCATTTGTGCATTGCGCGCAATGCACAAATAAGTGCCTAAGATCAATAGAACTCATTAACATCTCGTAAGACAACCTGAAGATGGCCTATAAAGGCCGAAACATGTAGTTGTATTAAAATAAGTCAATAAATATACCTATATTGACACAGTTGTGTTAGACTACAAGCCAACCTAAGCTTATTCACACACAACGGGGATGACACACCTCCTAGACTACAGCTCTAAACTTTTAATGTTTATCGTCTGATGTGCATAGCCCGATGATGCGGAAACATGTAGCTGCTTGTAGTGTATGTTGTGTTTGAAGGATGAAGGTTGGTTTTTAACTCAGAACTAAAACTGTTCCATATTTTCTTCGGATCTACTTGCAATCTTCTATCCTTCCGATTATATCGATGGATGGACTAGGGGTTTCGGTTTTCAGGCAGCTTTTCCACATTTTATACTACCCTCTTTCGATAGCGCCTTTCATTACTCAACTGATAGCAGCTATTCTCTAACATCTTCATTACGTTTACGATCCCCCAGACTGTATTCTGTGGCCGCTGTGAATAAACGAATTTCTACCGTCTCCATTACTCTCATTTCTTCTCTCACCAGCGTCCAGCACTTGGATACACGAAAAACATATAAACTTCCATATAACTCTAGTATCTGCAGTAAAGACATACAGACCACGAAGATGCAAAGTCCAAATGAATGCGTACAGGAAATACGTAGAGGTCCAATCAAAACTCGACTCAGGAAGCAGTGACGTGGCATGGGGGGGAACGTGACAGGCTGAGGTGTTGTATTGAGATGTTGGGGTTACAGAAGCGGGTACACTTCCGACATACCAATAAGCATGGGAAATCTAATATCAAATATCCTCTCTCAACCTGCGCACCGGACGGCCACCTACAGAGTGTGCTGATACCAGATGTTGTATAATACAATTTTGACCTCCTGATGATGAGCACAATAGGACTCGAAACATGTAGAGGCATATAATAAACTTATAAAAAAAGAATTTGTGCGTTAAGTTGGTCAATTACTAAGATTATCCTATGTCTTGCTTGGTACGTTGGACGTGGGAAAGAGAAGGGGAATGTGGCAAATTCCTAAAGCAGTTATCACGCCATTTGCAGCGACACCCTACTCGAACGAAGGCAAAACGGCTGGAATTCGTGACCGCCCAGTACACGCCCCCAGTGCAGCTTTGACGTCTAATATGCTTCACCGAACTCATAACTTCAGCTGTGTCACGGTCCACAGTTACTTTATTTATAACCATGCTCTTTGCAATTCTCAGTTTTGCTGAAGTTCACCGCGTGGGGGGGAATAAACGTCTCGAAAACTGTATGTAACCAACACATATAGTTTCTAATTTTATGATTAGAGAATCTCACAGAGGTATATAGGCCCCAACGTTTGGAAGAAGGCACCATCCACCTTCACACTTTTTGGACTACCCCGAAGAGGGCAGCAGAAGTTCTTATTCCCATAAACAGCGTCGTATCACATTAGAAACTCGTTCTGATGTGGGATCCCGGATACCATAGTCGGTTCCGTAACCAGGCCACAGGATGGACAACCCGGGGTTCAAATCCGGGTAAGGAGTAAGGTACTTTTTACATTTCCAAAACGTCCAGACCGGCAGTTGGACCCACAAAGCCTCCTTCTCTATGAGTATCTGGGTTATTTCCCGAAGGTAGAGAGGCTGCGGCGTGCAGTTAACGCATCTACCGCCGACGTTCAGAACGACTGGAGATAAATTCTTGCACCCCCTATACGCGTGCGCCTTCATAGCGTGGAATCGGAAAACCACCTTTTTTTAGGCTAACTGCGGTTCCTTTTACACATTTCATCAGGTCTACTCTACTCTTACGGAATGTTCGGGTGGGACAGGGTGGAGGGTTAATGTGTTTGAGAGGTGATGAATACAACTCTATAGATGGGCAGATTTCCTCAAGACCCTTCGAAGCAAATCATGGGATAATAAATTAAAATAGGCTACGGCGACCTTGTCATCCTGTCTAATTCAACCATAAGAATTTTCCCAACATACGACGCTATGTAACATACATAGTTGAAAAAGCGTCATAAAGTGACGCAGAAATAAAGTAGTAAATCTATGCAAACACGTGAAACGCCGAGGTTGGGCAGTTGGCATACTTGCTACCTTCTCTGGAGGTTCCAGGTTCAAATCTCGTCCCCCACAACAGCACCCGAATTTTTTCCTTAATGATTTGACTGTCTCGTTCCAGAAAAATACCAGACAGGACATTGCAATAACCCAGAATTTTCTGTCCCATAATATTTCCGAAAAATCACTCCCAGCCACGCCGCCATTACCGCTATATCGTCTATATACCTGAAAGCGGCCAATCAACCCAACAACAAGCTGATGTAAAATTCTGGTTTATACACTGGGGTGGGGGTGGGGCTACAGTGTAAATAAATTCAATTGTTTTAAGACCTCAGCCCTTATTTGAAACGTCCATCAAACATTACGCATTCTGCTGTGAGGATTCCGTCCGATACCAAGGCCTTTTTTAATTGATCGTATCAGAGAACAACTTAATGTGAAATGTTCTAATCCCACGTTCAATTCCCAGGCCGTAGGGTCACATGTTCGCCGTCCATCACTTCATACGCAGTAACTCACAATTCTCTCTCCATATCTGCAAGTTATCTCAACAGATATACGAATATGGCCATTGATGAGCCTTGGCAACGGCCGGGCTGAAGCTCGGGTGACGTCACCACAGCCATCACATAGCTCTCACTGCGTAACTGCCCCACAATCAAAACACTAACCGCTCCACAATCAAAACATCAAATTCCTAACAATCAAAAAACCAACTACCGCACAATCCAAACACTAACCGCTCCACAATCAAAACATCAAATTCCTAACAATCAAAACACCAACTGACCCGCAATCAAAAAAACAACTGCCCCACAATCAAAATGTCTACTGCCCTACAATCAAAACACCAGCTGCCCCACAATCAAAACACCAACTGTTCCACAATCAAAACACCACCTGTCCCACAATCAAAACACCAACTTCTCCACAATCAAAACACCGACTGCCCCACAATGAAAACACCAATTGCCCCACAATCAAAACATCAACTTCCCCACAATCAAAACATCAACTGCCCAACAATCAAAACATCAACTGCCCCACAATCAAAATCACTAACTGTCCCACAATCAAAACATTAGCCGCCCAACAATCAAAACACAAATTGCGCCAGAATCAAAATACCAACCGCCCAACAATCAAAACACCAACTGCCCCAAAATCAAAACAACAACTTCTCCACAATCAAAACACCAACTGCCCACAATCAAAACACCAACTTCTCTACAATCAAAATACCGACTGTCCTACAATGAAAACACCAACTGCCACACAATCAAAACATCAACTGCCCCACAATCAAAACATCAACTGCCCAACAATCAAAACATCAAATGCCCAACAATCAAAACATCAACTGCCCCAAAATCAAAAACACTAACTGCCCCACAATTCAAACATAAATCGCCCAACAATCAAAACACAAACTGCGCCACAATCAAAATATCAACAGCACAACAATCAAAACAAAACACCTTCTGCCCCCATCTGCAATGTACAAGTGACAAGCTATGTAGAGGAGTCTCCATGAGACTTACGGCTCTCACAACAAAGTTTACGAAGAATGTTGTCTTCTGGAATGTGACGTCACCTTCATGAAGGCAGTATCTTTCCCCGAAAACGCAGAACATTTCTACCAGACTACACGGTGCCATACCCCACCAGTCAGTAAGATACACGCAGTTGACAGCACCCTAACTAAAAGGCATTACTTGTAGCTGCAGCCAGACAGCATTAAAGTAGGCCAAGTATTTTGTCACCGTCACTAATATAAACACACCACATGCCTTTTCAGAATTGCTTTGTGCACTTCACCACTCGTCATTTGAGACCGACGATTTTTTGGGGATATTACACACCGCAGAATGGTAGTTTCTTACCGACGATTCGGGACAACATAATGGTCCCACTTTTAACGGCCAAGTAGGCCTAGAAGATCTTGGACTGACCGACCCTTGATGATGGGAGATAGGTTTTCTCGAAACGTCGCTAATAAACTACAATTCTACGCGGCGTAAAATCCCGCATTCCACTAGTTAACGCACAGTCGCACATTATTTATTACACAGTTAAAAATCTTACGGCATCAAAAAACGACGCTGGCCTCATCTTAAATGGTCATTTGCATTCTCGTGCAATTTACATGTCGTGGGGAAATGACATTTTAATTAACTTAGTTCTCCACAGACAGTTCAATAACACTTCCTGTTGCATTCATTCATCATGCAGGTTCATGGCCTCTTACAAAGGCAGTTCTCCAGACAATGCTATTTAGTAATTCCTCCCTCAGGTTCAGCATCTACTCGTTTCCTTGAAGTCCTCCAGCCTTACGTCTTTTTCCTGGTCGTCCCATTCCTTCTATTTACCTTCAATAACGTCCTTCATTAGGCAGTTCATATGAAAGATGTGACCAATCCAGTTAGACTTCCTTCGCTTTGTTGTACTTCGTACCTCCCTTTGCTCCTTGACTCTACTCAACAAGTTTTCATTTTTCATTGACTCATCCAACTAATCTCCATCCTTCTGCAGCACCGCATTTCAGAAACTTTCACGATACTTTTTTATCATCGCTTTTCTCATAGACATTTAAATAAACGTAAACAAGAAGGTATATTACATAAAGTTCATCCTAGAACAGGCCATGAAGGCCCAAAGGGGGAGCAGAGGTACAGATCGACTCTTTCTTTAATCTCGGCGCCAGATGGGATGGGTAGCCAACGCCATTCCCCGACCGTTTTACACCCGGGAGAGAGAACCGGTACCCAATGTATAGGAGGCTGGGTGGACCCCAGGGCCGATCTGGACGAGTGCGAAAAATCTCGACCCCACCGGGATTTTTTTAAATTACAACTTTATTGATCCTTCAGTACACAAATACAATGGCTGCATGGAAGATATTTCAGTAATGCATTGTTAACGGACTACTGTCCTTGTGTTTCGAACTGCATTGTTCGTTTGTTAATGTAGGCCCCAACGAGAAAGCCGTTATGGTGACGACGTCATCGGTCGGAGGAGTCCTTGCAGGTATGGTACTGTAACTCAATTATCCTGCAGCTAGTGGGAACAAAGTTTCTCCAGTTGATGTGTGCCGGAGATTATAGTATCTCCAAGTAATTCCCAACCTTTTCGCGCCGGCGAGTTGTTTGATATGCTTTCAATCGGGCACACCTCATGAAATCAGCGTACTCGATGGTCGATACTCGGTGTCAGTGTTGTGTACGGTAATATACCATGTGGGCGATGATTCACAAAATTGCCCGGTGCCTCTGTGGTGGCCAAAAGTAAAAACTCGGACGGACGGTCCACTCCGGTAGAATGTATTTCAGGTCCATGCGAAGGATGATCGCTATTCTGGGACGGGTCCACCTCCAAATGACGGCCCCTTCGCTACAGCCTGTGAATCAGAGTGTCTACTCGACCGCAATGTTGGCAATTGTTCGTGGCACTTAGTTGTATTTTGGCTAGTCTGTCGTTAGTCGGTATGAGATCATGAATAACCATAAACCAGGCTGCTTTAAGTTCCTCCGATGACCATACTGCGTGTAAGTTCCCCCACACCTTAGACCACGGGGTGGTTCGGTGTTGTGTCATAATCCCTACGTCCCGTGACCCTTTCAATGCCTATGCCAAACTGGGTAGTGAGGCGTAAATACGTCTACGGAAGCATCGGGGGCCTCATCTTGTTCAGGAGGCGTAATGTGGGCCATGTTGACGGCGTACACGTAAATGTAAGCTAGTTTAGTGGGGAACTTTGTGGCATGCGGTGGGTTTGCCTGCTTGCCAGTGAGGTTCCAGGTCTGTAACCATGCTGCAGTCACCTTTCCATTCCGTTGGCCTTGCAGGTACATACGGTATAGGAGTACCGCCGTACACTTCGCCTCAATATCCGGCACCTCCCATCCTCCCATTTGTTTTGGTCGATATAGTATTGATACAGGCACTCGGAAGACTGTTCCTCTCCAGATATACCACGTAATGGCGGCTGTCAGTTGTTGTGTGTATATGTTTGGGGCCGGCAAGATTTGGACAGGAGAAAAGTGTTGACATAACGCATCCGTGTTGCCAAGTAAGGACCCCGAGTGTATGCTCGCTTTGCCTGCGCTTGTACCTTCTCTGTTAATCGTGCCCAGGAGTCTTTCATCGCTTACTCGATTGTGCCCCAGAAAGTGACGCTTAATATGGTCACATGCGGATGATATGCGATCCCCAAAACGGTCTCCTGTGTAAACCAGCATCCTACCGCGATGGCCTTAGATTTTCGAGAGTTGGGGCGGGCACCTGATGCTCGTTCATACAGGCGGATGGCTTCCATCTATAATGGCAAAGTCAGCAGCAGAGGTCACAAAAATAGTCACGTCATCGCCATAAGCCACCACCGATGTGGGGCGTTTGCGGTGTCCTATCCTTATACCTGGTAGTTTTGGTCCAGAAGGTGAAGGAATGGGTGGAGAGAAAGAGCACAGAGGGCCATACTCATCGTATACCCCTGCCGCACTGCGAAGCGATTTGGTATGGGTCCGTACTGATGACCATTTATTTCAACCAAGGACGTAGCATCTTCACACATCCTCTTGATACCGGCGATAAAGGAGTTTCCAGTGCCGTGTGCCTGAAGTGTTTGAAACAGGCAGTTGTGGGCGATCCTATCGAAAGCATCTTTAAAATCAAAGGAAAGCATGCATAACGGGATCCTCCTGCTATCCGCATACGCGATGGTATTACGTGCCGTTACCACCGCGTCAATGATCGTACTTCCAGGGACCCCGCAGAATTGGGTCTCCGTTAGGTGATCTGTCAACACTGAACGCAAGCGTTGTGCGATTATACAGCAAGAATCTTGTAGTCAGAGTTGAGGCGTGTGATGGGGCGGTAGTCTTCTGGTGTTTGGTTCCCTTGCGCTTTCGGCAGGCAAACTATCACGCCTCGTTTTTGTTGCTGCGATGTTTCCAATCCAGAACATTTGGTTCATGACCTCACATGGGTCTCTCTTATGATTGCCCAGTTGTGTGAATAGAATTCGCCGACTAGTCTATCGTTCCCAGGTGCCTTTTTCCGCCCGCCAGCTTGTATGTCTCGGAATATCTCCGTTGGCTCGAATGGCGACTCGAGCATTCCCTCATACGAAGTATGCTGCTCGCAGCGGACTACCTCCATCAATTTTTCAACACTCGCATCGTTCACCTCTATTGTGTTGTACATGTTCCGTAAAAAAGTTGTAAGAGTTTGTGCTATTCCGCTCGGTGTCGTATGCATTTGCCCTGCTCCATCTCTCAAGGGATATATGGTACGCTCTGCAAGGCGCTGTTTCGTCTGAAAGACGTGGTACATCGTCGGCTGTTCTCCATCTGGTCTATCAGAAACGTTATTGTCATCAAGAATTTTCTGTAGCCTTCTGCTGTGCACTTGCACAGTTTTTCTTTTAGGCGGTTTAAAACAGGCAGCGTTTAGTCGCTGGGGCCCGGTCTCTGTAATACATCATACATGCATTCGTATAAATGGTTCTCCATCATACAGTAGAACCTTCGGCGCCCGGCTTGTTCACGTTGGTATAGTCGTCGTATTTTCTTTTTACAGAGGCGGTCCCACCACACTGTTAGGTCAGGAAAGTACCTTTTCTGCCATTGTAGTTGTCCCAATACGGTTCTCAAATTCTCCGTGCATGTGTTCTCAGTTATTACAGCGCTATCCATTTTCCATAGCCTGCGTCCCCTCCGCATAATTGGTAGGTCAATTGCTATTCGTAGACATATGGCGAGGTGATCGGTAGACGGTGCTATAATGGCCTCCACAGCCAGTTTCCTCTCGAGCAGCTCTCGTGTGGCGTAAATTCGACCAATCCTGGTTGCTCCGGACGCGGAATAGTGGGTGTAATCTTTCCGAGTGGGGTTGCCCTGCCAAGTGTCTGTTAATGTTAGGCCATGCACCAATTCCGCTCATGCTCGACTGTAGGTGAAGCCGTCGGTATTGTTCGAAACCTCCAATATACAATTGAAATCCACTCCCAGTAATATATGGCCCGTTTCACCAGTCAGCAGATAAGGGAGTTAACTACTGAAGAAACGCTCGCGTTACTGCTTCATCGCAAAGCCAGATGGGGCGTACACATTAATTATCCATATCTCTCTTAATTTGGCTGCCACAGCGCGTCCAGACGGACTCATAAAAATATTCTCTACATTAATTCCATCCCTCGCGAGGATGGCGGTACCTCTTCTATTGGCGACGATGGCATATTGGATGGTGTATCCCTGGAAGTCATTAAGGACGTGGCATGTGACTTCTTGTAGTAGTAGGATGTCTATTTCTTGGCGCCTCAGTAATGCTTCGAGCGTCGATATTCTCGTGGGAGATGCCACGCCATTTACACGTATGCTTAAAGTGGCAATTTTGATTGAGGTCATCAGGTCGACCTACGGAGGGGAGTGGGCGAGGGGTCGACGATGGCTTCTATACTTTGTCCTTACTAGGTTGCGCCACTATCATTCCACTCCTCGTCCGTTCCCGTCGTATTCCAGCGCTTTTTTCCAATACTATCTTTTTATTTCGGGATGGGGTTTGTCCCGGATCGTCCGTTTTAGGGTCTTCTCCCGGGGGGGGGGGTTTGCGCCGACCGCGGACAATGCGTCCTCTATGTCCAGCCCGTCTGTACTTACGACGTCTGTCGCCGTTTCCTGTCTGGTGCCTTCTCCCTGCTTGTTTGCATGCGGGGTTCGCGCTGTCTGTCTGGTTGGCCTATCGTCAAATTCCGTCATTTCTGCGTCCACTGTTATCACTTCTTGGGGGTCAGTACAGGTTGTGAAGCCGACTGGGTTTGCGTCCTCGTCCTGGGGCGTCAGATCATGCCTTCGTTGGTGAGTGAGTTCCTGTTGTTCCCCACCAATATCTAGCGGGGCGTTTGTGGACTTCAGGTCGTCGACAGTAGGGAAACTCCCGATGCCTGGTCATGCGATGCGCTCTGGGGGACCTCAATTCGATTGTCAAAAGTGCCGTTCCGGTTGTTGGCGCCTTTAGCGGCGACATGGGCCGGTGTATTGGGGGTCTAATCTGATGTTATCATACATCTTCCACGCCTTCTGGGGCATGCTTGATTTATATGTCCACTGTCTCCACACCCGTAACATGTAACTGGCTGGCCGTCATAAGACGGTAATGCTCTGTGTCCTGCAATATTCATTTGGGACGGAATGTGTTTGGCCAGTTTCATCATAATCACCTTCCTTGTAGCGGTACGCCTTAGGACATGCTTCATCCTGCATCGAGACAGTTTCCCCATATGATACCAATGCTGCTCGAATGGATCTTTCAGTAACATCTACCGGAAGGCTGGCGATCCGAATTCGCCGCATTCCCATGCTGGCGACCTCTAGACGTACTATTGATATTTCCCCTGTCACATGTATGTATTCAGCACACCCATTCGTAGACTGCAAAATGTTCTGTATGTATATGTCATCTACGAACTTCAGAAATAGTGTCTTTTTATCCCAGCACTCTGTATCATAGTTAGCGATTGTTGCGATACCTGTAGCTGGCTATGAATCCATTCATGTATTTCGTAAGATGAAATACGTGGACTAGTAGGGTCCAAAATACATACCATCGTATACTGTCGTTCTGCCATGGTCGATCTTACAAAACTTGCCCTGCTTAAGCACTACACCACACTTTGTAAACATTCCACAGACTCAGCTATTACTTTCACTGCACTCCGCAAAGTGAACACTACAATACGCACCGACAAACTTTCCCCTTGCCTGCTCGTCGTAGACTGACCATATTCGATCCTAGGACCGTCCAGCCAGTAGCGAGTCATTATATGGACTGAGCTATCCTGGCCCACATATTACAATAAAAGCGTGCCTAATACTGAGACGTGTAATACCATAAGCATGGTGAATCCAGACTTGTTAAGCAGTTTTATTTCTATAAAATCTGATGTTTCAATATTATTCACAATTCACACACCAACACACTTTACCTATGCAACATGCAAGCCCGATCATTAATTCAATTTAAGTGTTCGATATATATATATATA
>Ga0123355_10017633_pt1 | contig 11293 bp, 6 predicted proteins | sample TergutEmb28metaG_3_FD_89872 | JGI IMG/M metagenome (GOLD analysis project Ga0123355, IMG submission 89872) | Embiratermes neotenicus P1 segment gut microbial communities from Petit-Saut dam, French Guiana - Emb289 P1 | ecosystem: Host-associated > Arthropoda: Insects > Digestive system > Gut ...
AGGGGAGAAAAGGGGGGGGGGGGGGGGGGGGGGGGGCAGACAATATCCTAAAAATATCGTCTGCTTTTAAAACACGGCGCAAGTGAGATGAGAAGTTAAGGAAGACACAGTATGTCCTCCTGACGGAAACCCGGCGACACTATTGTACTAAGTACGCGTGTTTGACACTAAATCTAAGAGGTTACTGCATGCGCCATAACGTCTAACATTCAGCAATTCTACATTCTGCCCACACAGTGTATTTATGTGTTTTGTGTGGATCTCAGAACAAACAGCGATTATTTCCCTATACAGCATTAACTGACTGGTTTTATGACCTAGACGGAGTATGTTTACTGCGCGGTACGAGATGGTTCTTAAATTATTTTCCTGATAGTTTTGGTCTCTAAACGGTAGCGGAGAACCGCATATTGAGAGTAACTATTATACAATTTCGCTAAGAGCCAGCTTCATCCTTCACTAACCGTAAGAAACAACAAACTAAACTTAAAAAAAAAATTGCCAAACGGCGCACAATATGCATTCAAGTACTGCGAATTTTTAACCTGCTGCTCACATAAGTTCATTATTCACGGACAGGTCTTCTCAACACGTAAAGGAATTTGAATCTTGGCCAAAATGTGTCCGATTCAGACGTTCCTACCATATCCTCTTTCCCAAATTTCTTCCCTAAGTACATATAAAAGACAATTTCATACAAAATATATAAACCAAAATCCAGAGATTTATTTAATCACGTGTACAGACTAATTTACAACGATGTACCGCACCAACAACAAGCATCTAGTACTCTACGCACTATCTGTTGCTCGCTACCTGTTTCGGCAACAAACTGGCGTCCTCGTTTCTTAATTTCGCTGTCTAAACACTTTTAGTCCCTGTTGCAAGGCACCAGCAGTTCCACGTCCCTCCCAAAGTAGCAGAGACAACCAAACAACAAGCAGCACTGTACAGCTGTTGCTCGAGCGCCAAAATGCGGCCGGCCGATCACTTGCTAGTCCACCGTACATTGCACGGACTGCTGTCACATTCCTAACATAACCCAGAGAATAGCGACAACTACCGCTACTGAAACGTCAGTCTCGTTCCGGCCTCACGATACATTTTTAAACAGAGCAACGAGGCACGTTAGGAGCTTATCTTTCAGCAATGGCGAAGGACTCAAAAAATTTACTGGATTTTAAACAATAAACAAAAGGTTCGAGTGGATTTTGGAACAAGAATCGGGAACCTAAAGTGGGTTGAATAGCTTAACAAGAACACATCCATTCAGAAGCAGGCCAGCATAAAGGGAAGCAAAATGTGTGAAATGGGCGTTTGGGGTAAACCGGATTCAATGCAGTTGTTGTTCTTCAGTGCGCAGTTCGTTATGCACCTGTACGAAATGTGGGACAAAAATTACTGCCCACGAAAGGAGCCACATTCTTCAGTAAACGCTCCTATCAAGCAATGGTCATTGCAATAGCATTTAGCATCTTTCGCACGAGACAAGCGAAGAAACAACGCGAATCCTCACGCCCTTGTTAAATGGTCTCCAAACGTCTGATCTGACAGAAAACTGAAACAGCACGACAAATATCCGTAAACTGAGTTGTATCAGATGATGTGAATATTCTGACGCAGCAGGACGCACAGATATTTCAACAGGCACTCTGCTGTTAACAATAAACGCCAGTAACCTATTCAGTTATATTTCAAGAAAACACGCCGCTGTTAAAAACCGTGTTAATGTCGCTTTGTATTCGAGAATTCTGCTCACATATGAAACACAGGCATGTAACTTCTCATAACCACGTTTTACTAAAGAAATCACTGCTTAAAGTGAGACTTCGCTTCAACCTGCGAATTGTCAATGTTTCTTACTTTATCGAACAAATAATGTTTGTCACCTCAGCCGACGGAAAATGGCAAAATGCAGTTGAACAGGTATTCAAGAATATCGCAAATTAAGCACAGCAGTCTCTGGACACTGAACAGTCTGCCTGTGCCCACCTCAGAACGCACAGTTCCAGTTTTAGGAGAACACAGATGTCATTACGCGGACCCGACTTCGAGACCAACCTTTAAGGACGTGTCTACAGGTAGCAGCAATACGCAATGACTTATATTTGTCTCGTTTTCCAAACCGTTTCGTCTTCCTAACTGCAGTCAGTCAGTCACTTTCAGCACTGTCAGCACTTATAAGTGTTCACCCTTGAACCATATCGCTCACAGCCACACTGCATGCCGGCACCGCGCACTACGTGGGGGTTAGAACCTGCCTGCGACATTTCCTATTCAAGTCGGAAGTACAGAAACATTAGTAACCTCCAAGGGAAGACATTCTTGGCTTCAGAACTTACCTACTGCACGGTACAGGTGTTATTTCATTGCTCATTACCCTGGACACTACTTTCGTTTAATAACCAACAGAACGCAAAGCAATGTACACCAAATTAATGTATGCAGTCACTCCAAACAGCTTCGGCACTGTTGTGTCATCCTGACGCACTTCTTACACCAAGTGTTCACAACAGCTAAACTATGAAATGTGCCGAAACATGCTGCAGTGGTACAGCTGGGTATGTTTTAAGTGCATGTAGTTGGTTTAGTAGTAGAAACTACGCTGATTCAAATGCAAGGAGTGTGCGACTTCAAAATTTTATTATTTCTTCTAGTTAACTTTCCGACAATCCATAAAACGAAACAAGTATAATTTAGACACACACAACTGGCACAAGCCTGTCATCTTAATTTAATTTTCGTTCCAGATATCAATTTTAAACGGGGGCAGTTAAAATATGTCAAAGAACCTTCCGTAAACTTCAACAGAACGCAAAGCATTTTCCTTATTATGCTACAATACCTAAATTGTTGAAATTAAAGCAAATCAGAACATTCTCGCACGTGACTGCCACAAACATCAGACAATTCGATGTTTAAAATACAGTGAGTGCCTTCTTCGACAATGTAGCTTGTAAAGGAGGAAACTAAACGCAACAGAATTTTGAAACAGCACGTTCTGATGACGCGAAATCGGCCGAATTTTATTCGTCCTACGGCAGTATTCTTGCAGGGGCACAATGTGCTGCTTCACAGCAGCAGATACTGTTGTTCATAGCCGATACATCAACTGTCTAGCTTCGAAAGACACACACACACACACAGAGTCAGGACCGGGTGTTTACCCGCTCAAATCAAAATGCCATTGAAACAATCTGGACTGACATCTCTGAAACCGAAAACCAAAAACGTTTCCACATTCATTTTAAATTTGAACACCTGGCAATATTTGTGTACTGTTGAAATTACAAGCACATTTCGGGACAAACAATAATGCACTGCGCAACACACTGCACTGCCAAACTGCAACTTTACATCGCACATTCTTGAAACGTCACTCGTTTAGTCGTAACAAATTACAATTTTCATAATAGATAATAGATAATAAATAGATAAAACAAAAAAAAAACCTACAACACCTTCCAAAAACTTCCTACTATAAATCTAACTTCGCTTCATCACGATTCAGAACAAATATACAAAATCCTTAAAATATGTCAAATTCAGTTAATTACAACATACAGCTTTATTCAATAAACTTAACTTATTTAACACTACTAAGCACGTAAAGGTCGGAAGCGCCTTCCGTCCTGTGACCCCCGATTTCCGAAATAATATTGCTGTTGGACGGTTCCCAGGCTTCACCCGTTGGTGCTTCTGATAAAAGCAACATGTAGATAAAGATGAGTGTGAAGAAACGGGACAATGATAATGACAGGGGAAAACCGAAATACTGGGAGGAAAACCTGTCCCAGTTCCGCTTTGTACACCACAAATGCCACATTGGCTAGTCGGGGATCGAACTCGGGAGCCCGTGGTGAGAGGCCGTAGATAACCGCCTTACATATGGCACAGCCATTGAAGAATGAAATCAATCTGAATAGCACACAGAAGTTCAGTTGCGACCCGACAAACGGTCGGTCACACGGCACCTGAAGTACGCAGTCTAACCGGGTTGCCCTGATAAACACACCAAGCACATGAGGCACTCCGTGGACAAAATGCAGGCTCTTACTCACGCAGCAGGCCGTACCGGTGCCAGAAGAGCCTCGACTAGATCAAATGACCGACCGATCCGGTCCTTGCTGAACCCTGCCGCCAGGCGCGAAGTGGCGAGCGACAGAGTTTGGCGGGTCGCGTATCTCCTTACAAACAGATTGCACCGCGTCTCACATAAATACTGAGTCGTTAAATTGGCACAGAATGTTTTACAGTTATAAAAATGTGTCTTCCAAAATTATTGAGAACAGCAATGTTACTGCAACGCACTGCGTCGCCGGGAGTATCTCACGTATCAGATTGTGTCCCGCGGATTATAAGAGGTAACGGCTGTGTGGTTTTGAATTTCGGTTTGTTGGTTACTTCCTTTCTTTGCTTGTTAGTGACATAACTCACTGTAGCTCAAGCAGACTATTCAGCGACAGATTTAGGACCCTAGCAGACGGACACCGAGAACTCCCCCGCCCAATCGGATTATTTAAGTAGGTACCCCCTTATCTTTTTACCTGGTGATGGAAAAGAAACGCGTTTCCGAAACATTGTTTAATTTTCGTACTTTTCAAACTACGCGCTATGAAGAAGTGAAAATCTTGACTGGTTTGAAACTATAAAATACACGTTAGCTGCTCGAAGTCTAGCGAGTAGGCCTACCGCTAATGTCTGTGCCTGGACAGGGGTCAATTAAATAACAAACAAAAGATAGCCTTAGCATTCAGATCGTGTGATTGCGACGCTAAGTAGCAGGGTTATTATTTCCCGACGTTTCGGAGAAACGCACGGCCTTAATCTTCAAGGGTCAATGAGTAACAATTTTAAAACTCCTTGGCCGTCAGAGTATCCATTGTGCAGGTGAACTGCCCTACACTGTGTCGCCCTGGATCGCAGTAGACACGTACTGTGGGCGCTTGTGAAGTTCAGAGGACTTCAAACTAAGTGCTGGTATCGTTAGACAGTCGCTACATTACTAAGCAAAGCACATGCACAATATTCAACGTTAAGATGCGTATTTGTAATCACAGCCAGTCTGTTTTGCCTTGATCCACGAAGAAAAATATTTTCTTATATATAATCTCTTTTTTATAAAATTTAAAATATTCTTAACAAATTACAAACAACTTCAAAATAATCATCAGTATCATTGGCGCCTTCATTCATTTCACTGAACGCAATGTTTATTTCGCATCTAATTAGTAAATTTCATTTCATAATAACAACATTTAAAGACAAATAAGCTATTTATCTTTATGCACTGCAGCCGAACAACTCCGTTTCTCTTAGCCTACGGATTTGGTCACCCGCAGTCCAACTCGGTTTCCCGTTCCGCTAACCACCTCTACGGCTGAATACATAACGGCAACTGGAATTCACACCACCTTCTGGCGTGACCAACAATTCCGCATCTTGCAGCAGTTCGTGTTCCGGTTTAACGAGACCTGTCATCCGCTGAACTGTTTGTCATAGGACGGTATTTGTATTTAGGCAGGCATCTGAACCCACCAGCGCGGTACCACGGAAACGCAATGTTTAAAACATAAAGATATATTTAACAAATAAGTGCAAGAAACACGCTGGGCTGAGCTAATCTAACCTTCCTTTGTCACGCAGAGAGTTTAGCTGCCCGACTTCAAACACTCAAGAAACGGCAACCAACACTGGCTACATGCGACCGCGCAAATATTACGAGACTTCTGGAATGTGCTAACACAGCAGCAAGAAGTCTCCAGTATCCAAAGATTATAATGACATAAATAGTACGGTCTATCGAACAAAGCAGCTACGGATATGTCGCACTTCTGCTGTCTGTAACGATCTCCACGGCTCGTTTCTCGGTAGGACAAGAAAAATACGTCACTCGAAGTCGAAAATAAGCAGCGCACAGAGCAGAAGAAATTAAGAGGCTGCTTTCTGAGAGCAGCAAACACTCGCCTCAAGTCCTTCAAACGTGTCCCCTACGCCTCACCCCCTTTAGGTTCTTCATTATGCGATAAAGAGCGCCATTACCATTCTTGATGCAGGATTGCAGATGTCACAGATTGCAATCACGCACGACAGGAACACCCCTCACCTTCTCTCTCAACTCCCATCCCTTGCACAGTCTGATAAGGGACGTAAGGATAAAGATGGAAATGGGAACGGGTGCGAGAATTAAGAACTGTAGACTTGGCTATTGATTTCCGCTTCTCATTTCTTATACGTTTTCAAGTCTCTGTACTGTAAGTAGGTCCTATACGTAACGCCCAGCTAAAATGGTTTTTGTTGCTGCTTATAAATAATTTATTGTACAATTTATAACTAAAAAACAAGGTTTAACCAATTTTAATGTAAAGCTTCTGTAAGACTATGATATCGACATTCACTACGATGGCAGTTGTTATATTTAGCGTAAAGAACAATCTCCTTCATGTGTGAAGAAATCTTGGCGCACCAACTCCTATAAATTCCGCTGTTATGAAATCATTAAAGCTAAATATCCTTCCTACGATTTGCAAGTGGTTCACAGCTACCAAAACACCCCACAGTTTTCATTTCAACAAGCAGCATTTCGACACAGACCGAATGACAATGTATAAGAATGTACCGCGCGATTGTTGACGACACTCTCAAGGAGGGTGCACCTAGCGAAAGGCAGCGTAGAAGACCGGATCATTGAGACACGACGCAACGCGACGAGCCAGCAGGCATCGAAGTGCCCGCAAGTTCACTTGTTTACGGGCAGCTACTCGGCACGTAGGTGTCGCGCTGTCACACTTCCAGTAACAATATCACTAACAGGGAGATCTTGACTTAGCGTCGCGATGTCCCCACACCGAAATTCAGCAAGACTTACCGGTATCCGTGTGCTGGCGCATCAGAGAAGGCAACGTGTCACTAGCTGGCACGCAGGCTACGTGAATTTAAACTGGGCCGATTCATCACTACGGGACTTTACTATCAACGACTAGATGATACCGTCAGTACGTCTTAACCACGCACGAAGCAAAGTTAACCGAAGTACTGATTGTCACGAAGTTCGTATTAGACATTAACCAAATGCTAGACAAGACATTGCCTGCGCAGGAGTGAGTTAGTTACCAGAAGTGGGGAGGCGAAGTATGAATACAACTAACTTACTTTGATGTAAAAGAAGAAAAGCTATATAAGGGTAGCGGAGAGGGAGGTATAAAGAGGGGGAGGGATGGAAAAAAGTTTTCAAAACTGTCATAAACTTAGGAGCAACCGAAACTGCGAAGTTGGCCTCCCATATTGACTCCAAGTAAGAAAGAAGTAGCTCTGGAGGGGTGTGGTGTGGCAGTTGGAGGTAGTGTTGGTAGTTGAGGAACAAGAAGAACAAGTGGTAAAGTTGAGGAAGAGTAGGGGTGGGGTTGTTGGGGAGTTGGTCGAGTCAAAAGAAGAGACTTGGCACAAAGTTGCACGCTTTCCTGCTACTACAACTAACACTAGCACCTCCTCAGCCGACAAGAGGCAACATTTTCTGAAACCTTCTCAACAACTTAACTTTGTCTTCCGAAAACGAGAGAGAGACAGAACGAGGGCGAACGGTCTGTTCCCCGCTCCCCGTCAAACTACAAACTAAATCCCATCAAAAACTAAACTTTGCGCCTCGCCATATAAAAAGTACCCTAGTCCTTACCTCAGACGGCACAGCGCGGCCGAGGTGAGCATCGCCTGCCCGGCTCCAGTCTCTCTCGGGCTGCTTCTCCTGTCGACCGCCCGCCCAGATCGTCTTCCTCTGATCAAGTTGCTTTGCTGGTTGCTGCTACTACCGGTGGACGATGGACTTCGACGTCGTCGTGATGGTGGTCCTATAATCGTCCGGACCGCGCCGCGACGCGCCTACGATTATAGCCGAATGTAACCGAAGCAAGCCGAAATGGGGAGGAGGATATGTACAGAGAAGTAGGTAGGTAGCTATAGCGGCTGCTTGCTTGCTTGCTTGCTACTCTCTCTAACTATGGTCGAGAGCCTTGCCTCCAAGCTGTAGTGCTGGAAGTACAGGCGACGCAAGGGAAGAGAACTCGGGAACCTCAACAGGATAGCGACGTCGATGACGACGACGCTTACGCTGACGGCGGTAAGTGAAAGAACCAGCCGACGACTAGCAGGTTGTTCGGAGCTCTGGGTTTGCACGTCTGTTCCTATCCGAGGTTGGGCGCAGTTTGTGTGTGTGCGAGTGAGTGTGTGAGTGTGAGTGAGTGAGTGTGTGTGTGTGTGTGTGTGTGTGTGTGTGTGTGTGTGTGTGTGGGAGAGGCAGCACTAGGACCGTATCATTATAAGGGAACGGAGTGAGAGCGAGTTAGAATCAGGGTGGACGAAACACTGCGGGCAAGAGTGCGAGAGTGACAGAGAGAGTACAAACGGGTGACGGGAGAGCGGGCGGGGGGAGGAGCGAGGTTAGGCTTCAAGCAAGCAAGCTATTGATTCTGAGGAGGGGGAGGGGATACCGTAAGTGCAAGCACTGAGGATTACAGCAACTTGGCCGTCTGGTGCTGTTGTTGCTCCGGTATCGACACAAACCCAACAATTTTCATAAAAAAAACATTTCGGTAACAAAATAATCGAGAAAATTCCCCTCAGAAAGTGAAACCTCCGATCACAGTGTAATGACGTATCGGTTACAAGTGGTACACTTCCCGCTGTCTGCCGCTCACACACTAACAAATTCAATATCCATTACCGTAAAAGATGCACCTTTATCCTTCATTAACTTACAGCTCATCTCTTCAGTAAGCCTATCTGAAGTAATCACATATCCCCTCCTACTTCTTGGAAAAAAAAATGTCCACACAAGTTTAGCACGCAACCTAAGAACAAATCTCCGAGAGATCGAACCAGCTCTGAGTCTAAAACAGGACTTCCGAGCGCCAAAACAAAGCGCGCTGAAACGGTTATAAAAAAGTCATGGCTGCGACGACTTGATACAGGATCCAGTGACGTGTGATAAAACCGACAGACTAAAGCAAGTGAACAAAGTACACTAACCTTAACAGACAGAGATTAGCCTGATTTATATTTCAAGATCCAACGCGTACCGCGCAGTAAACACACTCCGTCTCAGTTATACAAACCAGTCAGTTAATGCTGTATAGGGAAATGATAGCTATTTGTACTCAGATCCACACAAAACACATAAATACGCTGTGTGAACAGAACGTAGAATTGATGAATGTTGAACCTGGTGGAACATGCAGTGAGCACTCGGCTTCTGTTTCCTAATATTATATGCCTATATGTGGGCAGTTTATCCAGAAATCTGTCTGATGTTACGCCCCTTTCTCTGCCTCTCGTCTCGAAAAATTTATGAGAAGCAAAAGGTATTTATTTATCAGATTATTAAAAAAAGTTTGTGTGCAACTGCAGAGGGACTGTAGTCACACTGTAGTTACACTGTAGTTACACTGTAGTTACACTGTAGCCACATGACCTCCTGATGAAATTCAATATCGAAACCAAAATATGTGACAACAGCTCGCTTCTTGCAGAACGATTATCAGAATTAAGGAATCTGGATACAATAAAGGAAAACACGACTGCCTCAGATTGCATATCATAACGTCATGCCAGTTAAGCATAGATTAAATATTTTTTCCGCTTATATGCATTCTTACAAATAGGGGAGTCCGATTTTTCCAGGGATTTAAGCGCCCATTTAAGTACCAAACGGCCAACTTCTAGACCCGAGGCACTTGCGTGGGTTTTCATCAAATTATATACGAACCGAATTTCAAAGCTCTACACAGCGGTACTGACCAACCAGTGCTGCGTGCACACACAACTTACAGAAACGGCCTCACTCTCGGTCACTTCCCAGATTAAGCACGCCAGACAGGGTTTTCCGTTAACTCTTGCTTCACAAATTAAAGAAAAATCAGGGTGGTAGCTCTTTACTGTTGGCTCGGTTGGTAGGATAGCTCTGTCTCACTCCTTCCACATATATGTGTGTGTGTGTGTGTGTGTGACTGAGGGTGGAGGAGGTCTGAAAATGTTGGCTTCATCGGGAGTTAATCCGCTTAATAGATTCCAGTTCGAGTCACTTGCTTTGTTGGTTCGGGAGCAAGGAGAGGGGGAGAGTGAAGGTGGAAAGGGGAGGAGAAATACAGGCGCCATTTTAGGAGCATGCCAAACGTGTTTAAAAAATTTGGAAAAATATGATTTCTTGGAAACGTATATACAAAGTTGGTTAGAGGGAAAGTGACATGAGTAAAGTACTGATGTAGCTCTCAGGGTTGGCTTCATGTATATATCAAACAAGTTAAGATATATGAAACATTTCTCTTGGTATGACATTTGCAAATGGACGTATTATTTTAATTAATTAATTAATTACATTCCTACACTGAAGAATCAACTGCCATCCTCAGAATGTTAAATGCCTGGCGACTGACTACTGCACTGCTACAGTCCTTAATTCCACGTGTGTTTACACGTGTCATGTACATACATGTGGACTCACTTCACGTCTCAGGCTACTGTATGTCACCGGCTATTCTACAGAAGTTCTGACGTATCGGCCAGACATCCGGTTCAATTTTCCCTTCGCAGTTTTCAACATGTGTTATATAAACCTATCAATAATGACATTTGACCAGAGGTATTACTCAGGTGCACTTAATCAAGCCTTTACTACACATTCAGGTCTTCTGAGATCTGACGTTGCGTTGCTACTTAAACAGTGTGAGACGTTTCAAAGGAACGCACCACATTCATAGCCAATGGTTCAAGATTCACGAAAAACGCTGCCTTCGCTGTCAGAATTCGACAGACCAGAATTGTCGGTTTACGCCGCTGACAAATCGCCAAGACTCGCCATTCGTCAAGTAGGACGTCGCTCAAACCTAACTTCATGCGTGGTCACAGGGACAAAGCCATCGTGTCCGGTACACATTTAGCGCACACAAGATCGCACCATTCGATCGCACACGGCCCACCACTTTATGTTGCGTCCCGCTGAGAAATGATTAAAAGCCGCGACGTCACGATCCAGTATTCTAGCAGAACGTCCGGACGGGCTGGTAAGAACCTGAAACATCGTGACTCCGGTCAATGGCACGGTGTGCCCGATACGCTCTGCATCGCTTGGCACAATAATGATTCCAGATTGTGCCATGTTCTGAGATCCTGGCGCGGGGGGGGGGGGGGGGGGCGCCCCGGACTTAAAAAACCCCCCACCCTTTTGGAATTTTTTCTCCCCCTAAAACTCGCCCCCCCCGGTTTCTGCTTTTTCTTTGTTCTAATTCTGCCGAAACATGGTAGC
>Ga0123355_10017634_pt1 | contig 11292 bp, 3 predicted proteins | sample TergutEmb28metaG_3_FD_89872 | JGI IMG/M metagenome (GOLD analysis project Ga0123355, IMG submission 89872) | Embiratermes neotenicus P1 segment gut microbial communities from Petit-Saut dam, French Guiana - Emb289 P1 | ecosystem: Host-associated > Arthropoda: Insects > Digestive system > Gut ...
AGGTTATATTACAGTATTCACAATTCAATTCGTATTTGCAAACGAGGTGTTGTGGCAGCATATCATGTTGTGTGGGAATGTGTTGTGGAGCAGTGGCTAGGTGTACATCGTGCGACGCACACCTAGCCACTGCTCCATAACCCATTCCCACACAACATGATACGCTGCCACAACACCTCGTTTGCAAATACGAATTGAATTGTGAGTACTGTAATACAACTTTAGCAAGGAACAAAGCTCCCTGATGATGATCTGACAAGATCGAAACATGTCGGAGTGTTTTAAAAGTGTTTTATGTGAAATTGTATGTGCATTCGTTGGTTGATAAATTGAAGTGAAGCTACGTACTTACTTACTTACTTACTTACTTATTTACCCACTCACTTGCTTAAATAATCGTTAAGTATGAAAGAAAAGTTATGAGCGATTACATGAGAGTTTTAAAATTATACTCGTTCAGCATTTCAGCACTAAAAAAGTTGATTTCCTTCTTTTTAACAAAACTTTTCCAGGCTTAAAAGTTTTTAGAAAATTAAAGTTGCCCATTTCAGTGGGACGGAGGTCTCTACTGGCCTGAGGAGTAAGTTACATCCGGCGAAGAGCGGAAGGTATGACAGCCGCGAAACGTGAATGGATTTAGTTCACAGGCTGAGAATGAAAGCTCATTCTCTCCCAAACCACAGAGCAGCACCACTGTAGCTTGAGATTTTCCAATAATACTTATATACTGCTCGATCAGATAGGGTTCACTGGAACGGTTAAGTATTCCCTCTTGCATAAACGGTACATAAGTTATTTATACATTTTTATGCATTAATTTGTTAGTACTATTTGCAAGGTGTTAATTTTTGGCAGAAATTAAAGTGTTTTCTTAAACAAGGTGCTGTTTTGTCTCCCACATCCTGAAGATGGAAGTAGCAGCTTCCTCTAAACGTTGGCACATATCAGTCAAACCTAATTCCGTCATACATTAGAAGTTAGCAATCTAATACAATTATCAGACGATAATGCAAGTTGCCAATAACAATTTTTATATTAGTCTAAAAATTTTTACTCGGTTTGTTAAAAGACAGAGAAGTATTTTCTCCTGGGCTGTAAAGCAGTGTATCTTAGCACTCAGGTGTACTTGAAATCGTTAAATTTCAGGATAATAAAATAAGAAGGCTTATTATAAAGTTTAGCCTCACAACTTTACGAACCGCATACCAAGTATAATACACGTAACAAATCTGGGGTGACTTTTACCTTAATATTGTACACTTTCTTTGCAATTGGCAATATACAGATAAAAATTTATTCTAAATTATTGCACTCGTATATATCTGCAGGAAAGTTATTCCAACAGGTTTTAGCGGATAAGCGACCATCATGGAGTACAAACAAGGATCATGTTTAGATAAGAATATATTACACTGTCCAAAGTAGTGGTAAAATGTACATTCCAAAGTAAATTACAAACATGTACAAAATATGTATAATATGAAATATACAGAATTAAAAAAAAGAGAGATTTGCGTCCAAGCATCTTACTCCAAGTTAGTGAATATCTGACAGAATGGAGTGAGAAGAGAAATTAAAAACGGACTAAAACTTTTTGAAATAAAAAGGCCACTAAAAGCAGAAGTAATATGAGACTCACTCAACATGCAACGTAGTTGAGTATACATCGAACGTACATTCTGTACTGCTCTACAATGTAAACAAAACATACACCATCGACTAATATATATATATATTTATTTATTTATTTATTTATACGCAACTACACTGCATGCAGAGTGTCATATTACTTTTATATTCAAAGGCTTTATATATCAAAAGTATTAAATTTATGTTTAATATTTTTCTTACTCCAAACTTTCGGACTTCCTATTAGTTTATAAAGAGATTCTCGAATGCAAATAATTTTTATGAATTGAATTCTGAACTTCTTATTTTAAATATCTTACGCATGATTATCTACTTTATAAGAAGGTATTGTAATTTACTCTGGAATGCACATTTTACCTTTACCTGGAACAATGTCATAAATTCTTAACTAAACATGACTTTTGTTATAACTGAAGAATAAAAAACCAACTAGATGTCACTTGTTATTTTATTGTACTTCTTATAGGTTCAAAATGTTTCGGGCATTACTATGTCCAGCATCAGGAGCTCGCGACTATGATGTTGATTACCACATTGGTCGTTTCGTTCTTGGTTTGCTGTATGTTGGAGGTTAGGTGCAGTTGGGCAGGAGTAGTGTCCGGTTTGCAAGCACAAGCACGACTCGTGCTTGTGCCTGCAGCCCGGACACTACTCCAGCCCAACTGCATCTAACCTAGGTGGTTTTTTATTCTTCAGTTATGCACGGTCCAATAAACATCAGATGACTTTTGTGTTTACCCCCGAATGATGTCTATATGTATCAATCGAAAGGTGAAATAACTTTAATATTTTTACATTGGTATATACCAGTGCAATAAGTTGGAGTAAATCTTACTTGTATATTCTGTATCATTTCAAGAATAGACAACTGAGACGCTGTAAGCATATAAAATAAATTTTACTTATTACCAAGGAAAATTCCACGATACTTACATGAGTATTTCTCTAAATCACTGGAAAGGAATTAAATAGGTAGAATTTTTTCACCTTCCTCAATTTCAATGTAACCTTAAATAATTATATCGTAAACAAGCACATTTATTGTTATGAATGAGCACCACACCATAAATATGTTCAGAGAAATGCAGAAATCGCTACTTACATTCTTGTCCCCGACTCTAGTTAGAAACGAGTGGCCACTTTATCCCCAAGGAAAAAGAATTAATTTCTTACTCTCTCGTCCAAAATACAGTTCATTACATTACAAAAACTTACACAGTACTTATTCTATTTCGTAAAACACAACAAACCAAACAGTGTAACACAACTTCTTGGTAGAAGAATCTCTGATAGCTGAAGAAATATATGTAAAAAAATTCAGTTAAATTTGTATAAAAATTACAAATGAAGAAGAAACTGAATGTAGTCAATTTATCATAGAGATTCTAACAACTAATGGCAGTAGTAAAATTATTCGAATTTTATTCTTACTGTTGACATTCTATCTTCATTAATAGGGTAAGTGGCCCCAAAATTGAGAAAGAAGAATAGAGAAAGTTTTAGCCTTGCCGGTTATAAAATTGGGATTTCAGCCCGTAGCCTAGTCACTACACCGGCAGATCCATCTAGGCTCCACTGAATTAAATACAGTAAACTTAAATGTCTCTTTTAAAATAACAATAGAGTTTAGCATCTCTAAGCAATTTTCAGAACAAAGTTCATGTACAGTACGTTAACACTGAAAAAAGTGTTTGTATTTTTAGCCACAAATAAAGAAACCAGTCTAAGAGATTGCCAGCCATAAAAGTCAACTCCTACCCTCACGGAAAGAGAAATCACACTTTTTGTTACAAAGGAAAACCAATTATCCTAATGTAGGTCAAGTTTATATTCGAGTTCTTTCCACGAAGCTGTAACATTTTATGTATCTCCCCACTTCTGTTGACTTGTACATATGAATCTGAGGTGATCCTGCTTTACGCTTTCAATAGTACAGAAGTTCACGTGTTGGGTATGCTCAGCCAGTAGCGTCATTGGCTGCAGGACGGATATGCCCAGCTAAGCGCCTAGCTCAGCAGGGAAGACCGCCTGTACTTGACCCCCTAAGAACAAAACGTTTTTTACAATAAGGTTGAAAGGAAGGAACTGAAAGTACAATTTTCTCTCAAAAACTTATATATTGGGAACTGAGTCACGTATTTGTCATTTATATTATTGTAAAGAACGTATAATTTAAGAAGGATTCGTAAAAGTCAACATCGGTTGGATTAAAAGCCTATGAATTCCTAAATTTGACCAAAGAACAAAACAAAATAGTTGAATAAAGAGAGACCAACTTGATGTCACTTGCTTTATTATTGCATTATTTAATGCTCTACATGTTTCAGATGTTAATACATCCATCCTCAGGAGCTTGCGACTTATTTGTTGAGTTATTTCGTGGGTTTTATTGCTCTGTAAGGATAGAGGTGTTTGCTTTAGCGTACTTATTTAGTGGCGAGTGTTTAGTAGTGATGTGTGTGGTTGTTTTAGAAAGCGTGTTTCTGCAAATATTGTCTGCTGCGGTGTCTTATGGTTATTCTTTGTATGTAGTATGTTTTTGATAATGTTTCCTGAATATTTTCTGATGTCGTGTATATGAGCTTACACATACCTGGTTCGATGTGTGTTGGTGTTACGTTGTGGTTTGGCTGGGGTGGTGTGGTATCCGGATGCGGCCAAACCACAACGTAACACCAACACACATCGAACCAGGTATGTGTAAGCTCATATACACGACATCAGAAAATATTCAGGAAACATTATCAAAAACATACTACACACAAAGAATAACCATAAGACACCGCAGCAGCCAATATTTGCAGAAACTCGCTTTCTGAAACAACCACACACATCACTACTAAACACTCGCCACTAAATAAGTACGCTAAAGCAAACACCTCTATCCTTACAGAGCAATGCAACCCATGAAATAACTCAACAAATAAGTCGCAAGCTCCTGAAGATGGATGTATTAACATCCGAAACATGTTGAGCATTAAATAATTCAATAATAAAGCAAATGACATTAAGTTGGTCTCTCTTTATTCAACTATCAAGATGATGCACGGTCCAATAAACATAAGATTAACAAAACAGAACTTCACGCTACCCAAATTATACATGTCCACTAAATCAACATTCCGATATGCAACCAGTAATATCTTTTTTTTTTTCCTTCCCTCCTTAAGTATTTTGTCCCCGATTCCACATCCTAGGCATTACAGAAATTGAGAACAAAGGAGAAGATACGAAAATTTAACTTGCATATTCACACGCTGAATTCAAAACACGCGTTTACTTCTTGATTAATAAACTCCAGAGTTTCGAAAATATGTAACCAGGTATTTCTTCTCATTTTCCTAAAATGAACCACATGAAGAAGTTTGTTCAATACAGTAAACCACTGCCTGTCCAGTTTACAACAACACGCTATTTTTCTTCTCTCCAATCTCTCCAGAACCTGATGGCACAACATAAAATATTAAGGCTCTAACGTTATTCCAATGAAGCTGTGTTTCCACATCTGTAGATTGAACGTCGGCAGCTGAAGAGTATTTCTTTCGCAAAAGTACCCATATAATTCAGAAATAAGGTGAAGCGCATACAAAACCTATGAAAGAAGGCCACCAAAGCAACAATTCCCTATGACTGATAAACTTTCTCAATTTCATTAAAGCTTCCCGACTTTTTTTCCATGAGTGACGACCTTTGCTATTTGTTAGTTTCTAGAAAAATGGTTCAAATTAGGAATTTGTGCCATTTATTCGGTCTTCCCCTAAATCATTTTATCTCTTCGCACTGTGTTCAAGGCCGGTTAAGAAGCCGTTCCAGTAGCCTGTACAATTGATGCCGAGTTGTTCTGTCTTGATATTGAAGTTTCCAAAGCAAGAAGTTGTTGAACAGCCCCTCCTACTATATATAACTATAGACATACACATTTTTATATTGGTTAAAACTGATACAAATGTGTATACAATTATGTACTGTTGTCCTACACGTATGGATGTTACTTTGGCCTGAAGATGGCTTCACATCATGCCGAAATATGCAGCCATTTTTGTTACAACGAAATTAAAGACTGTAACAGAATTAGTTGTGTTGATGGTCCTTCTTTACCCTTTATTATTAATTTCTTAGACGTGACACATTAGACTTTGGTATATACTAACCAACATTTCGAAGGGACGTGCTGCTTCCATCTTCGTGGTGAAAACGAAGGCAGCCCATTTCTTCGGGGGTTCAGTAAATTTTTACCACACGACACGGCGTCGCAACTATGAAGCCCTTATTCTTCACTCAACGTCAGGATTCAATCTATCGTTTGTAAGAAAAACGGAAACAAAATTTTGAGCGAAGAGTCTTGAAAAGACGTGCAACTGTCAGCAGATATAACATCGCTGTTGCTGGGTGCTGACTGTCCTATTTGCAACAAGCACATCACTGTCTGCTACGTTGTTCAGTCCTGAGCCATGTACATTTTTCTTTTGGACGTACATCAGAGACAAATATTTCAAACATCTCTTGTTGGTGACAACAGATTTGTAAGCGGAAAATCCAGGCAGATGTTGAAGAAAGTTGGGTGCTGCGTTACCTAAAGGAGTGTAAAATATCGAGTTTCATGTCAGTAATATACTGCACAGAAAAACGTTTACAGTTTCACTTCACAGCAAACCAATATTTTTTGAAACGAATAAGAATATTTTGGAATATAGCATTATTGTTTGTGTGAAATGTGTACTTACGACTGTCACTGGGTTTAAACACAATTGCAGTTAATAAAACATGTCAATAAAAAAGACTACCCGGAAATTGACATCTTTCCTCGGTATTCACCTAATGCGACTCGCACAAAAGATTCCTCCTTGAGGCGATAATTGTGACACAGATAGTACACAAATTACTGCCATATTTGTACCGTTAACACTCAAAATCGTATTCAAAAGACGTCACTGCAACATGCTGTAGGCCTGGGGTACACAAATTTCACACAATTCTAGGCGCCAGAAGGGTGTCATGAAGTCAGTTCAAACTGAAAAACCACAAATAACAGGCGTCACCTAACAAAATGTAGTCCACACGGCGACCTGAAGACCGGAAGTTTTGTATTCCTCTTCTATGTCACAGAATTTTAGACATATTTTCACTTTCTTTCAGTTACTATTCTCAAGCCTACCTGACTCCTATGCAACATTAATCCCCATTATTTCTTTGTACTTAAGAGATTAGTTGCCCTGTCGTATTTTGTGTGAAAATGTGATAAAGAATGTACACGACAGGGAAAAAGAAACATACATGTCCCAATGTGTCTCAATACTCACTGTGATGTCCCCAGCTATTACTCAACACATAAGAAACAAGAACGCAGTCAGATATCCAAACCTTGAAAGGATTCATAAGCCGGGACGTAGAATATGTAGAAGCAATGATTATGCTACTCTTTTTCAAGTGACGAAGTCTTCTCCATGGCTGTAGTTAGTACACTTTCACTTGGAAAGATTACTGGTTCTTTAAAATCCTCCGAATATAACATAAGGCAGAGCCTATTGTTAGCGGTATCTTATCTGTGAGGCTACGCATAATCAAACTGGCTTTTTTGTTTGTACAAGAGACACAGCTACATCCCACAGGTTACCACTTTGAGCAAACTTAAATCAGTTTATGTAACAGACCATATTTGACCCCGGTTATAAAGACAGCGGTTTCTACGACAACTCAGACTTACTGTTATACCAATTAATTCTCCACTGTTAACCACATCATTATAAACTTCGGTTAAAACAGCACTCCTTTACAATGACAAAAGGGACTGTCGTAATATTATAACCGAGTTCCACCGTAATTTGAGAAGTATTAGATTTGAATTTGACATTCAGAGGACAGTGCATCGTGATATATTCTTATAGTAAAATCAACGAGAAGCACTGATTTCTCAAATTTATTTTTGGAATAAAATTCTATATGTTTCGGACAGTATCTCAGTCCATAATCAGGAGCATAACACTGAACACAGCAATAGGTATGTGTCATACAGGTTTTGCTGACAGCTTGCTAGCGGGATCGGGATGGAACTGGTTCCATTATTCGAGTTCTGGTTCCATCCTGATTCCGCTAGCAAGCTGGCAGCAAAACGTTTATGACACATACCTATTGCTGTGTACAGTGCTAGACTCCTGATGATGGACGAAGATACTGTCCGAAACATATAGTTTTATTCCAAAAATAAATTTTGAGAAATTAATGCATCTCGTTGGTTTTATTATAAGAATGAGATTTGAAGTTTACACAGGAGTGATGATTCGTTTTGTTTTCTTCTCGATCATGACGCTGCGACAATTCGCATGATTTTGCCAACGTGTCAGGAAAATCTTGTGTCTCGAACTATACTGTATATCGAAAACGGCGGTAACATGTAGACCTAACCTGACCTAACCTAACCTAACCTAACCTAATCTAACCTAACCTAACCTAACCATCCACTACACTACACGTTGTAATAAGCCCAAAGACAACAAAAATTAATTCATCGTAGAATCATAAATACAGTTACGTGATCACAATACGTAGGCCTGCCAGTCACCTTACCATGCAAAACACGTGCTCTTTGCCCACGTAGTGTATTTAATATTATTACACGATACTGATAAAAAAAAGCGATTAATACTTTTAATCCTTGGGATATGAAATGCCGTCGACTCTCTTCTTCTGTGAAGTACTAATTGAAATTTTACGTATTTTCTACGTTAATTCAGGCTCCAGAGCAACAATCCATTACATAAGTTTTGCGCTTTTAAGTCGTTTCTGCCTAACGAACAAGCAAAATACCACGCAAGCAGTATTAATAAAACGTAATAATATTAAATTCCTAGCAGTGAAACGCTGCACTAGACTTTTTCGTCAACGAGTAATCCAAAAGCGACATGTAATCATTTGACGTATAGAAGGATAACATCCACGTAGGCTCCCTCATTTTGCGTGAAAACCTTCACCGCGAAACTCACAAAACTTCACCGCGAAACTCACAAACCTTACGGTTTCATTATTGTAGCTATGACATAATCAGTCTAATACTGACATCTCCACCACGCAGACTGTTGAAACACACATCTATGCGCACACGACTGCGCGCATTCTCGAGATTTGTGGCATAAATCTAGGCTCGATGATTCCACACGCACATGAAGGTCGAGACTTTGTGGAATAAACTCTGCTATACTTGGATTAGAAATTCAGCTCTAGTGATTTTAAAAATATTACAATGCATCCTAAATTGTCGGTTATCAAAATAGACTTCATTCAAAAGGACGGTAATCTGTCCCGAGAATTGATATCATCTTCACCTTTCTCCATATGTTAACTTGTTCCTCTACTCCTTTCCAGTGTTCGAACCATCCAGTTCACTGGAATTTTGTACTGAAAGCTACAGTAAACGCTTTTTGCCTGGCCGACTTAAGAAAAATGGTGCCGCAATGGATCACAACAGCAGGTAGAAAGGATAATGTTTGGTGTGCTATCGTTCCCACCATCCCTGGGATTAACTGCCGAGGACTTAGTGTGGAGACATCCATTACAGTCCTTGAAGTAATAAGCGACGTAAGCTGGAACCTTCTCCTCTTAATGCAAATCAACAAAATTAATTTTTGCCAATTCTTGAAGGTAGTATACGCAATCAGAATTTGTTAAAGACGTGCACCCTCTCACAGATATAAATATTAAAAGAAACAGAAAACATCGATATGTTTATGTTAGTGATACAACTGCGATATTAATTCATTGGACATGAGACGCCCAACCTCACTGCACACTGTGTAGATAATATCAAATTTCTGCCTGTTTGATACACTCATTTCAAGTTGCATGTTCTGCTGTAAACTCAAACTGCGTTATGTATTTGGAGCCGCTAGCCTATGCTTGTCCAATTACGTGTAACTAACCATCAAAACTACACAGACACAAATGAACAGTAAAACGGTAAAATGGAGTGAATTATAAAAAATTCAGGTCTTAGAGACCATAAGGTAACGCAGTGTTAGTGAGTAGCAAATCCAATCAAAGTTCTAAAACGATAAACACGCCGCGTAAAGAACTGATGGATATATAAATAAATGAATACATGAGTGAGGATACCTCTGTACTAACATTCCATGGTTACTCCTAATTTTCAAGGGATAGTATGCTACACATTAAGAACACTCTAAAGCAAACTCTAAAACCTTAACCATTCTTTAAGTGGAAGCGCTTTACTGAAAACCAGCACAATAAACCATCCCTTACAATGATGACTCTCGTAATAAAATCATTTCAGGATATTCTACAGCTGAAATAAATCCTTCTGCAGATTAAAGCCAAATTATTAACCATGACATTACCTGTTGTTACTGCAGACTCAAAGAGTTATATTTATGATATTTACTTAGACAATTTATATTAATATTTAGGATACTTGCAAATAGCGTTTAATTGCCTTTGTCACCGTAACATAATTCATGAAATATTCCTGTTTAAAAACATTAAAAGGAAGAGCATGAGCAGTCCGGTTCAATTTGTGCATTACCCACAAGTGAATTCGGGCATGAATTACGTCCGAAATGTAATGTACTGAAGCAGAAGTACTCGTTCCACATCCTCGCCTATTAGCGGATATCAGAGTACTTATTGCCCAGAACGTGAAAGAAGTAGATCATATTAAAATAGATACATGATTTAATTAATTGAAGACAATGTTGGAATTTTATCCAAATCTCTTGCACAAGGCTGCACATCACAGCGTGGCTACAGTACATATTTTCTATGGACTAACAAAAACTTGCCTTTTTTATTCTTTACTAGGACTGTAGTAGGAAACTGAAGGAATTAAAGCTCGCTTCCGCTTACAGGATGAACGAAAAAACCACGGCCAAATTTTAGGGTTGTGTCTACACAACAGGACGGAAGAAAAATACGTATCAACACAGGCTTTGTTTTAAGCACCCCGTTTCAAAACGATACGTTAGACGAGAGGAAACCGACAGCACGATTCAACATTCACAGAATTATGTAATGTTGACTGTAGACTGCTACATGCTGCGGCCTTACGTGGCCATCATCAGGGACTCATGTTTTATAAAAACGATGAAAAATCATATACATGAAAAAAGAATTCTTTAGGAAGATGGAGATTTCATTCTTTAACATAAAATGTGTGATTAAAGTTTGAAGACCAGTTTTACCGAACAGTGGATAGAACTAATTATTGAAATGTAATGCCAAGAATTGTCTAAAATTGACACCCTTTGAAAAACTGTATGTTACAATGTTTTTTATGCTACAAATGTGTAGACGTGACAGTAATTTTCTAGCATCTTTAAATAACGTCTTTGGGTCACCCCGAACTAAGCACAAAATAACTTTCCTAAAAAATGACATTTTATACAAATAATAGGGACCTAATATATATTATATACATTTATACATAATGCATTTAAATTTATATATATATATAGGACTGTTAACAAAGTTGAATGTTGCGGCGTAAATTGAGAAAACTGCAATTAAAAAAAACGGAAGGGAATTAAATATTCTGAGCAGAAAATAACATATGTTCCACAAGCTTAGCGAAATACAGGAGTTGCGTAGCACAACCTACGTGTTTTGGAGGATAATATGACCTAAATAATAAGGAAT
>Ga0123355_10017635_pt1 | contig 11292 bp, 7 predicted proteins | sample TergutEmb28metaG_3_FD_89872 | JGI IMG/M metagenome (GOLD analysis project Ga0123355, IMG submission 89872) | Embiratermes neotenicus P1 segment gut microbial communities from Petit-Saut dam, French Guiana - Emb289 P1 | ecosystem: Host-associated > Arthropoda: Insects > Digestive system > Gut ...
AGTAGTAGTAGTAGTAGTAGTGGTAGTGGTAGTAGTGCTGGTAGTGGTAGTAGTAGTAGTAGTAGTGCTGGTAGTGGTAGTAGTGATAGTAGTAGTGGTAGTGGTAGTTGTAGTAGTAGTGGTAGCAGTAGTGTTAGTGGTAGAGGTAGTAGTGATAGTGGTACTTGTAGTAGTAGTAGTACAGTAGTTGTAGTGATGGTGGTAGTAGTAGTGGTAGAGGTAGTAGTGGTGGTGATAGTGGTAGTAGTAATAGTAGTGGTGGTGGTGGTGGTGGTGGTGGTGGTGGTGGTGGTGGTGGTAGTAGTAGTAGTAGTAAAACGGTACAGCAACCCCTGTACATGTCTGGACAGGCCCTGAGCGTTCCAGAAATTTCAGGCTCCCAGATGCCATGACAGTCGGCACATGAAGGTGGAAAGCTTATCAGCGTTACGCACCGGCCGCCTTTACTCATTTCTGTTAGAGGCTGAATCGACTCCTGGGCCATAGTGCAGCCGGACGGATTATTTCAATGAAAAATTCGAATAACACCATCGGGAATCGAACCCGCGAACTTCTGCCTTGTAACGCAGTGCCTCAACCGTCACCGCGTGCACCACTATTATTACTATTACTACTACTACTAATAGTAGCAGTAGTAGTAGTAATAGTAACAATAATAATAATAGGTAAAGATAAGTGTTACTGTCTACACTGTGAAGGCATAATGGAGGATTAGAAGTATACAGTATACAGTATATATCCCGTCACTCTTAACCTAGGTAATAGATCAGATACGTGGTCAACTTACGTTCCGGCCGTTTAACCCTGGGAAAGTAAGCGGGTACGTATTGTATAAGAGAGTGGCTGTGTCCCAGAGCCGGTCTGGACGGTTTTGGAGAGGACAAAATATCTCGCCCTCGAACGGGATTCTATCCCCGGACCGTACTGCCCATAGTCTAGTCTCTATACCGACTACGATATCCCGGCTACTACTACTAATACTACTACAACCATTACTACTACTAATAATAACATTACTACTGCTATTACTACTATTACTACTACTACTAAAGACAAAAGGTAAAGTTCACCTTAGAACAGGCCAAGAAAGCCCAGAGAGGGAGTAGAGGTATAACTCTACTCTTTCTTCAAACTCGGCGCTAGATGGGGTGGTTGGTCAACGCCACGATCCGGCCGTTTTACCCCCGGGATAGAGATCCGGTACCCACTGTATAGGAGGCTGGGTGGACCCCAGGGCCAGTCTGAACGGGTGCGGAAAACCTCGCCCCCACCGGGATTCGATCCCCGGACCGTCCAGGCCGTATTGAGTCGCTATACCAGCCGAACTATTCCGGCCCACTTACTACTACTACTACTACTACTACTACTACTACTACTACTACTAATAATAATAATAATAATAATAGCAAAGCTATTAGGATCAGTAGAATGGCTTTTATGTAGCAGCAGTAGAGTTAGGTCACTGCTAAGAAGGAGAAAACAGACAACCCGTCTGACAAATTGCTCGCAACGTGAAATGCACGTAGAATTCATTCTTTTCCCGTCAAGTGGACTCCCTCGGGAAAGCTATGCAAGGGTCCCAATTGCACTTCACGCAAGGAAACTGTAGCAACGCCTGAGAAATCGCCCAGTGTGACGACAGCCTTTATATCGTTCATTTGTCTCCATCACTGATGAGTCACAGAAGCGATTTACTTCCGCTCGACTGAGTGGAGTTCATTGGTTAATGGGCATTATAATTCACTCAACCACGCTGTTTAGCACCATCAGACATTCTTTTTAAGCCCATGGAGTAGAGTCCTTCTTGAGAAGCTAAAGCCGCTCGCCTAGTCTAACGCCTATGGAACATGAAAGTTGCTTCAAGTAATACAGCAGTCCACCCCTTGTCCTTATCCTCAGCCAGATGGATCACGTCCGTACTCCGCCATCCCATTTATTTTAAGATCCATTTTAATATTATCCTACTAACTAAAACTGTGACCTCTAAGCAGACTCCTTCCTTCGGTTTTTCCCAACACAGCTTCGCATGCATTTCTCGCCTCCCCCTTGCGTTGAACACTCTCTAGTGCTTTGTTACCGAACGAACCGTTAATTGTGAAGTGCAATTTGTGGCATCTCTTAGTTTGGGATATTTGAGGTGCTCGCAGTGGGTTTTTTGATGATTCATGTGTTCTGAAATACTCCACCGTGTCGACTGGAGTATAATTACCGACGTTTCGGTGTGTACTGCCTGTGTCTTTAGGGACAAGCAGTCCAGATAGAATGCCTCTTACTGGATTTATTGATCCTAAACAAAGAGGCACAAATTTCGGCGATAAGGAGGAATCTACCTACCAGACGACACTGCGTCATAACTCAGACAACTGTCGTACAGATCCTTTCAGCATAGTAAAAGTACAGGCGTTCCTGTGTACATCATGTAGGCATACAGTGGGGGCAGGGGAATCGCTCCACTCATTTTTAACCTCGGAACTATATGGAGCTGGGTGGTCAACGTCACGTCCCGGCCGCTTTAACCACGGGAACGAACCCCGGAAACCATTAAATAGCACGTTCGGTGGGCCCCACAGGCGGTCACGAGGAAATTAAAAAGAATGACTTGGCAATGGATTGCAATTATTAGCAAATAACACTTTGAATAATAACTGTGTTCGATTTGAGCTTACAGTTATTTCCAATCACCTAGGCGCCTTGATGGTAGGATAATACTAAAATGGACATCAAAACAACAGGGTGGGGATAACGTTAAGTTTCCTGGAAGACATGGGCCACTGGCGGCCTGTTATGCGTACAGCAATGAACAATCAAGCGACATACAAGGCCAATATATTCAGGGGTAGTTGGCACACTATTAGCTTCATAATAGGACACTGTAGCACTTAGGATATTACTGCTACTTGCGGGGCTGTTAGTGAGGGAACTATGCAGATACTGAGGCACATGTTTCTCTGTAACATACACCATAAACATGCCAGTTATGGCTGAAGAATAAAAGACCAACCTGATGTCACTTGTTATTTTATTTCACTTCTTATGTGCTCAACATGTTTCGGACATTAATATATCCACCATCAAGAGCTTGCGACTATTCTGTCGAATTACCACATTGATCATATTGTTCTTGGTTCGATGTGTGTTGGAGTTTCGGTGTGGTTGGGTTGGAGTGGTATCCGTGTTGCAGGCTCAAGCAAGTGACATCAAGTTGGTCTTTTATTCTTCAACTATCACAATGAAGCTCGGTCCAATAAACATAAGATGCTAGTTATGGTTTATAAATAATGGTGTTTATATTTAAAAGTAAAGTAGTCCCTTTCCTTAATTAAGCACCACATACTGAAGATACATAAGGGAGTGGAGGTACTGTTCCATACGTTTTTAACATCGACGCTAGACGGAGGTAAGTTCTCATATTCACTTTCCGGACGTTTTACCTCCTGTAAGGTAAAGCTATTCCATTACAGGCCTGGACAGGTCCTGAGGGTTCCAGGAGGTTGAGGCTCCCAGATTTCAAGACAATCGGCACATGAAGATGGTAAGGTTGTCAGCCCTACACATCGACCGCCTTTACCACCCAGGAAATATTTCTGGTACTCATTTCTGATAGAGGCTGCATCGACCCGAGGGCCATAGTGCGATCGGAAGGATTACGTCAATGAAAAATTCCAATGACATCATCGGGAATCGAACCCGTGAACTTCCAGCTTGTAGCGCAGTGTCTCAACCAACTTCGCCACCAGCAGCGTGCCCCCTGCTTTACCTCCTGTACTGGATGAATAGGAGCCTGAGTGAGGCTCAGAGCTTGTATGGTTGTTTTGTACAAAATAAAATCTCTTACAATCTCCGGCAAACGAATCCGGATTCGTCGCTCTTCCTACCCTTTATTCAATCACTATATTGACGGAGCTATCCAGGCTGGGCGTTTATGTTAAAGTGGCACATGTCGGTGTGTACTTCAGAGCGAGCAGAGCACAAATGAAGTGATTTACCGTATTTGAAACACGTCCATTTGCGGTGTTAAGGTTTCCCAAAGCAGGTCGCTCTGAGGACTTTCCATTAATCCACTGAGACTGGCGGTAGAAAGGGACAGCGCGATTGGTTTAGCACAAGAGGAGAATTTTAGGTTGTTTTGATGTTAACATACTACAGACGGGAGTAATTTCGCTTCACATATAATGAACGTTACGGTGTACAGTTTACAGAACGGTACGTTCCAAAATAAATGCGAATAAGATATTGACAGTTGTTATACAGAGTGTGTAGGGCCGGGATAGCGCAGTCGGTACAGCGACTCGCTACGGGCTGGACGGTCCTGGGATCGAATCCCGGTGGAAGGCGAAATTTTCCGCACCAGTCCAGAACGGCCCTGGTCCCCACCCAGCCTCTTATGCAATGGCTACCGGGTCTCTTTCGTGGGGATAAAGCGGCCGGGGCGTGGCTTTAACCACCCACCCCCATCTAGCGCCGAGGTTAAAGAAAGAGTAGAGCCGTACCTCTACTCGCCCTCTGGGTCTTCGAGGCCTGTTCTAGGGTGAACTTTACCTTTTACCATTATACAGGGTGTTCAAAAGAAACGCAATCCCATGGATAACGCATGTTTATTACTAAATTTCAAAAATCGCTCACCATGTTGGTCATTATTGTTTGTACATAAGCATATACGACAAAGCACATTACGGAACACTAATGTCTCATTTCATATACCATCTACTGAACGATGAATGTTGACCTGTAGCTCTTCCAGTGTATAAGTGTGATTTGAATAAACTGTGTGTGTGTTTTTTTTTAAATCCTCATAAAATGAAATCTGGTGGGCCAAAGTCTGGAGATCTTGGTGGCTGTAGTCCTTTTGATTCCAGGTAAGAAAAACAATGGATTCTAGGGGTATACACTATCAGACATTCGCATTCTCCATAGCTTGCACTTCATTTTGAATGCCCCGTGTAAAGTGTAGTAACAGTACTTACGTCACACTGCATCAGTAACTAATACCAAACAAACACTCCACAAATAAACACAGAACTATAAGCATTACACAAAAAGAATTACCTTCTTCTAAAATTCATGAGATTTCTGTCGCGGCGATGTTCTCGGACAGAGCAGCAGCAAGAGACAAGCCACGTGTGCTTCTATGTAGTGCGTGGATAAAACTGAGGACATTTACATTTTAATACAATGTCTGTGATTCATCTACTTGGATTAAGAAGCTTACAAACATCAGGTCTGGCACATATTTGAGTGCCGATCCAGGTGGCCGTGGGGTCTAAGGAGTAGGTCTGCAGCTGCTTGATTACTGAGATTGTGGGGTCGAATCCCGCTGAGGCCATGGATAGATGTTCGTCTACTCTGCGACGGGCTGATCACTCGTTCAGAGGAGTTCTAACGACTGTGTGTGTGTAACTGTGTGACAAGAAACCTCAACAATAAGGCGGCCTGGGCCTGAGATGGTCTGTTGCGACACAGACAGATGAGTTAAGAGACGAAACATGGCGGTGGAAACGCATTGCAATGCACCCAAGAAATGATTAGCACCCATTTATAAATCAGTCTCTAAAATATCATCTTGAGTGGTGAAGCCAGGATAGCTCAGTCGGTGTACCAACTAGACTTACATACGTACTTACTTACTTACTTACGCCATGGAGCAGAGTCCTTCTTGAGAAGCTAACTGGTTTGCAGTTAGTCAACAAATTCCCCGCATTTTATAGAACCCGAAGGTTCATTACCGCATTCACAAGTGTACGCCACCTGTCCCCATTCTGAGCCAGACTGATCCAATCCATACCACCACATTCCACTCCCTGAAGATCCATCTTAATATTATCCTCCCATCTAAGCCTGGGTCTCCCAAGTGGTCTCTTTAACTCAGGTTTCCCCACCAAAACCCTGTTTACGCCTCTCCTCTCCCCATACGCGCTACATGCCCGCCCATCTCGTTCTTCTCGATTTAATCACATGAAAAATATCGGGTGAGGAGTACTGATCATTAACCCTTAACCCGATAACGTGGAAAATATGGTGAGCTCCTAATAATGCCAGCAGATGGCAGATGGGATTTAACTCGGCGTTTAAAGGGTTAAGATCCACTCCCTCTTTTACCTCGTCCCTCTTAGGCCCAAACATTCTCCTCAACACCCTATTCTCAAACACCCTCAGCCTACGTTCCTCCCTCAACGTGAGCGACCAAGTTTCACTCCCATACAAAACAAGAGGCAAAATTATAGTTCTGTATATCTTAGTCTTTAAATTTTTTATGCCAAACTGGAAGACAAAAAAATACTGCACCGAATGATAGCAAGCATTCCTGACTTCAATCAGCTCTTAATTTCTTCCTGAATACCAACTAGTCTACTGAATCGAAAAACGAGGAATCGGAGTTGACCCATTTCAAGACACGATGTTGTCCTCTGCTGCAAACCAACCAAACAGGCTCTTGAGGCCCACACAACCTTCTACCCGATAGGTACCGGGCGTCCTTCACTAACGGTAAAACGGCTGGGGCAAGAAGATAACGGCTAACTCCCACCTAGTGTCGAGTTTAAGAATCAGTGAACCTTCATCTCCACTCCCCACAAGAAAAATTTTATTTTTCTAACTAGAAATATCAATTTCGACACTTCACTTTGCCGATTCCAGCGGCCGTGCGGTCTAATGCGTAGATCTGCGGCCGCTCGCCTGCTGACATTGTAGGTTCGAATCCCACCGGCTACATGGATGTCTGTCTGTTGTAAGTGTCGTGTGTTGTCAGGTAGATGTCTCTGCGACGAGCTGATCACTCGTCCATAGCAGTCCTACTGACTGGGTGCGTTGTTGTGTATAATCTAGAAACCTCGTGAATGAGGACGCCCTGTCCCACTGGGGGCTTTCGCGTCAAAAACAAACAAACAAACACTTCACTGTGCACCAGTCTTAAAACAATACCATCCACTGGAACACACAGCATTTAGTTTAAAAGCACACGATTCGTCATTTGACAAGCCACCCAAACACAAGCCAGACAATTCGGTTACAATCCAATTCCTGTCTCTATTAATCGACCTTTAAACTAATGGTGTTTCAAGTCGATTTAACCTGCAATTAATAATGTTCCGGGTAATTTTATAATCAGAAGGTTTCACAGCCTTTCGGCTTTCGAGCTGCAAATATTCCCAACGTGTTGCCGATGTATCTTACAGCCATTCGCCTAGATCCTGTACGCTACAAAGACAGACGCCAGATATCATTACACAATCTACATAACATCAAACTCAAAGCCCTGAACCAGAAGGCAGTACAATCACACAGTGATACATATCGGAAGCCAACAGTGTGTCTAAATTCATCACACGGTTTAGTGACATAATATTCCGCCTCTGTATGCACAACAAACACTGGGTTCGAACTGATTCTAGATTTGTTCCTTACCACTTCACATATCTCACCAGTCGCCGTGTTACCTCATTACAGATAATATAAACTGAATGTTCCGAAGTTCATCACGCCGTAAAAAAGCAATAAATTAAATGTGAATAAAAATCCAACACATGCAACAATATGCAGATATTTATTCACTGCAAAACTACTCTACATGTTTCGGGTGTCACAGCACCCATCATCAGGAGTATTAAAAACTCCCGGTCAGAGCACGTTGGAGGGGAGTAGCGGTACTAGTGGTATGACCTGTACCGGAGGCTGCGGTTACAGTTTTTAATACTCCTGATGATGGGTACTGTGACACCCGAAACATGTAGAGTAGTTTTGCAGTAAATAAATATCTGCATACTGTTGCATCTGTTGGATTTTTATTCACATTTAATTACGATGCACGGAAACACGAGCTTAAAAAACCAATAAATTACTTTCATTACATTTCTCCAAAAAATTTTTCACAGACTGAAGCAGAGGTGCACAAATCTTTCGAAAATCTAGGCACAACCTCAAAATGTTTTGACAAATGTGTAGGTCTTATGCAAATTGGTAAAAAAAAAGCAAAATCAGTCCCATTACAGGCCTGGAGTGGCCCAGAGGGTTCCAGAAAGTTAAGGTTCCCAGATTTCGTGACAATGGCACAGGATGGTGGTAGGTTGGCAGCCTTACGCACCGGCCGCCTTTACCCCCAGGAAATTCTCCTGGTACTCATTTCTGTTAGAGGCTGAGTTGACCCCAGGGTCAGTAGTGCGATCGGAAGGATTTTATGTCAACGAAAAATTCCAGTGACACCAGCTGGGAGCGAACCAGTGACCTTCCGATTTGTAGCACAGCACCTTAACCACTGTGCTACCGCGGTCCAATGCATATTGGACCGTGCACCATTGTGACAGTTGAATAATAAGAGACCAACGTGATGTCACAATGCTAAAAACCTCCATCTTTACAGAACACACGACCAATGTGGTAGAAAAGTCGCAGGCTCCTGATGATGGATGTATTAATGTCCGAAACATGTTGAGCATAGAAAAAGTGAAATAAAACTTAATAAATAATTACATCAAGTTGGTCTCTTATTCTTCAAATGTGTAGGTGTTCTGATAATACGTGTATTTGTATTCACCGTGTTTTGTATTGTTTGTACTGTGTTTTTGTGTTGTTTCGTTTATGTATATTTATTGTTATTTGTTTTGTCTGTACTAGTGTAAGGACTACTGCCACCGAGTGACAACTGAATTGCAGTAATAATAATAATATTTTTGGCGCTACAGTGATGACATGAAGCAAGTTCCATAACGAAGTCTCCAAAATATTAGGCGAAATTGTAAAAAATTCAGTCACCGAGGCGACCCAGCTCTCGGGAGTTTTGCATCCCTAGCCTAAATAAATTTCCAACTTAGTAGTGACGAATGCTACCTCGATCTTCAGGGCAGTAGAAGCTATTCTACACCGAAGATGGAGGCAGCATATTCAGCAGACGTATAATATACTACATAACGTCACTATTTTGCATTTGTTTTGGTTTCAGTCCACCAGTAGCGCATAACCACACAGTTAAATGACCGCTCATCACATCAATTACCAAGTCAATCCCCAAGAGTAATGTGATACTGTTATCAGGCACATTTTAAATCCACACTGCAGCTCTCTTCCGTTTGTGTGGCTGTCACATTTACCTGTGCTCACAAATGATGTTTATAGTGACTGATTCATGATGACATCCCAATATAATAGCGTCTGCTTTGGGAGTGAAATCACAATTTGGACGAAATTAAAGGAAAGTCAGCCGATTCGCACATGCGCACGGTATCACGTCTGTAATTTCTCCTTCAGGGTTCTTCTTCTTCTTCCTGTGGCGCTACGGCCCGACGCAGGTCCTGCCTCATCACTCTTGAGGTTTCTAGATCACACACAACGACGCATCACAGTCGGTAGAACTCCTCTGGACGCGTGATCAGCGCGTCGCAGAGACCTCTACCTGACAATACACAACACTCACGACAAACATCCATGCCTCCGGTGGGATTCGAACCCACAATCTCAGCAGGCGAGCGGCCGTAGACCTACGCCTTAGACCGCGCGGCCACTGGGACCGGCCCTTCAGGGTTCACCTTTTTTAATTGCCATGTTTTGTTTACAAATCGGATATGGCTCGGTGTAAAAGTTGCCGTATAATTAACTGATATTCTGAGAATTAATACAGCACCACAAAGCAATGCATCAGAACAATATAATAGTTCAGTCAGTGACGTAGATCGGTTTATTGACTGCTGCGGCTAACAATATTAATAGCCACTCCTAAATGAAATTATGAACTTTAAAAAATAATAATTATTTATTACACTTCTTTTGCCTCAATAATTTTAAAATTTTTGAGTGCAAAAAAATTCATTTTATATTTAAAATATTAATTTTGCCATCAATTTTGCTGCCCGTTGGACTCTGCTGCCCAGGACGGCCACATTACTCACACCTCCCCCAGGAAGGCCACTGGGTACTGGTGCTTCACCCTTTAACCTTTTATCGCCGGAATTATTTTCTTAATTTTAGCACATCCTGAATATTAAATATGAATAATACAGGAACCAAATACTTTAGATTTATGAAACAAACTGCATTTTGAAGAGGAAAAGACGGAGATTATATACCATGCTTAAAATATTCAATACCTGTATTTGTTGAATAAATATATAAAATGCAACGTTTGGAGGTTAGCGGTGCGGTACGACCACTATAGTCGTCATTAGGCGTCAAAGGGTTAAACGCCGAATTAAATCCCATCTGCCATCTTCTGGCATTATTAGGAACTCACCATATTCTCCACGTTAGCAGGATAAGGGTTAAGTAGACGTATACTGACTTTTTTCTTTCGCCTGTGAATATCTTGTTATTCGATTATAAACAAGAATTTTTATTATCCTTTGCCAGTTCATGAGTTCTGACGGCAGGACACACCAGTAAGATCTACAACTGAAGCTTCTAGACTTCGGGGATGTGACCCTGTGTCACAGGGCCCAAAGACACAACGTCACCTTGCCAGAACCTCCGATTTCGAATACGTCTAAGCTACTGCATTAAGTTAAAGGAACACTACTACGTAACTCAGTAACAGAAAGTCATGGCGGCAAAACCAATTAGCCTGTATCTGTGGCAAACAAAGCGTGAGATCTTCATACAATAAACTACATTCTTATACCGTTGGTTTTCATTCGACAGCCACATTCATTTGTAGTTCACGCAGCAAAATTTTCGGTAGCGCGAACTACACAGTATTCAATAAATGAAAGACAGTTAATTGGAAAGGGGAGTAAAATAAAGTGGCAGTGACGTAATTTCAGGCACTATACCGGCATCTGTTCTGAAGGACTGAGTAAAGAAACGAAACGACTCAGTCAGAACAACAGGTGTCACGGCCAGGATTCGAACCAGGCACCTCGAGAATAAAAGTCGGATGAGTTACCGTATGAACCGCTGAACAACACAACTTAGTTCACTTCAACCCGTTAAAGATTAAGACTAACCCGAAATATATATAAAGATTCAACTCGTACCGCGCAGTAAACACTCCGTCTCGGTTATACAAACCAGTCAGTTAATGTTGTATAGGGAAATAATTGCTGTTCGTTCTGAGATACACATAAAACACATTGTGTGGGCAGAAAGCAGAATTGTTTAATGTTAACATTTGTGGTAGAGTGGAAACGGAATCTGGTGGCACACGGCGACGCACGGGTGGAGAAGTGAAGGGGAAAGAGGCGAATGGAGTGGGTAGCGAAGCAGGCTTCAGTCTGACTCGGAACAGTCCATCCAGTGTTACTACAATCGTTCTCGCCCGACCCGCACTCCAAGAAAGCCAGTACTCGACTGAACTAACACCCCCGCCGATAT
>Ga0123355_10017637_pt1 | contig 11291 bp, 10 predicted proteins | sample TergutEmb28metaG_3_FD_89872 | JGI IMG/M metagenome (GOLD analysis project Ga0123355, IMG submission 89872) | Embiratermes neotenicus P1 segment gut microbial communities from Petit-Saut dam, French Guiana - Emb289 P1 | ecosystem: Host-associated > Arthropoda: Insects > Digestive system > Gut ...
AAACAGAGTCGATGAGCCGGGGGAGAGGGAGCGTTGCGACGAAAAATGACCGTGCGCATCTCGATGTTGTTGAAATCACAAACATCCCTGACATGACAAAACTGCTCTGGTTCATTACCACTACAACACATTCCCACCTGCACCTGAAATGGTGGTTAGTGAATGTTTATCATACATCTAACAATGCCCCCATTTTAGGGCCCACACCAGTGACTGTCCTACTGGCCCGCCACCCTCTCTGGCCATCTGCTATCTGAAGTGATTATACCTACACACTCTGCATGGCTATCATTCTTGGACTGAGTGACCCCGCAGATGGTTCAGAAACATTATGCACTACCTGCCCAGTGATGCAGCGCCATGTCCCCAAAAACCTGAATCTTCATAATGATTGGTCTTTACATAAACTTCAAGATTTACGGTCTTATACGAATAGCCGCAGATTTCTAATACAGAGAGTATGAGAGGGCAGGCCTGTGCCAGGAACACCAGTACATACGTATGTGGTAGATTTACTGAAACAGGTTTTGGTGTTGGGGCTGGCCTAATCTGGTTCAGGAGAAGATTCAATGGAAGAGGTTACATCCTGGATCCTGTAAAACTGACTGTTAGCAACAGGATAACTGATAATCACGTACCACACACTAGAACTTTGTGCTTTTCCTGCATCTGGCATAACTTACCTCACCCACATCATACACCCATATCTTTCCTGTATCATCGCCGACTGTCACATGCAGCCCTGATGGTGTCCATGAAACCCTATTGAGTGCAGGAGCGCCCTCCACCACGGCACTAGCTGTGGGTACCTCTGTATCCTATAGAGACAAATATACCATTATAGACCACCAGCTTAGAGCCCACTGAAATTGCAATGGTTAACTACTCAGCACAAAATACAATATAGAAACCATTTCTGTGCACATGCAAGATATTCTGCCACACTCTGTATAATTATTGTGCAGTGGCCCACTTCCTGCTGCCTTCTCTGCACACTGACACATCACGGGTAACCTCTACGTGAGTGGGTCAGCTGAAGCGGTTACTGTTGGAAGGTGGTGACGTGGTCTGCTACTCAGAGCACGCGCACAATGAACCATGGTCAGATAAGGACTGGACCCTCGTAGTCTGTGGTCAATAGGATCCCAGGAGTGGGGCTGGAAGGATATCTCTCCAGTGACGGTACAGGCAGAACACTTTCCTGTGCAAAATTGCTTATTCTATCAAGCTGTCTTTACACAATTTTAAGGCGGCTATGATGAATGTTATAAATGTTTGGCGTGTACACACAACAGCTGTAAACAGAACAGCTGTCGGTCTGGTGAAAAGTGGCATATGTGGAGTACTGCTGTGCTTAATTTGACAAAGTGATTAGCTTGTACAACAAAGGAAAGTCTATGGCTGGAATATCAAAAGAACAGACATCAACTGCAAGAACTTCAATGCAACCTTTACAATTTTACACACATATGAAGTAAAACAAATACACAATTCTATAAATGAACCATTTCAAGGTAACAGTTTTAACAAGAGCAGTAACTTGATGTGTTCAAAACATGGTCAACCATAACCCAAGATCATGCATTTACTAGTAAAGCAGAACTACATACTTCTTCTAGAAAACTAGCCCCAGTATAATACAATTTCATACCACAATACATAGCCATAACTGTATATCATCAACCAACAGCTCAGTTTGACAGAACAATAAATCTTGAAGCAATGACACATAGCAGGCCTGCCACCGCCACTGCCGCAACATATACAGTTACCTGATTCAAGTCCCACAGGTCCAGACGTCCAGTACCATCCACAGTGGCGAACAGGGCAGGATGCACAGGTGACCAGGCTACATCATACACATAATCTCCATTATCTTCAAATGAATACAGAGGCCTATTCTCCTTCATACTCCACAACTTCACAGTCCAATCGAACGATGATGTTAGGAACAGGTGAGAGAAGTCAATTGCACCTTGAACTGCATGAGCTGAGATACCGGTGACTGGGCCCTGGTGTCCCTCATATGTCTCAGTTACACCTGCCTTAGAGCCATGACGGCACGCTGCAAACACATCAATTTGGATGTCACTACTGAGACTACACTACATGTTAAATGAGAGGAAATGGTTCTATTCCAGGCACAGGCAACAGCATCTCACCTGTGTACACAGAACCATCTTCACTTCCTACTATGAAGTTGTTGACATCAGCCTGGGGAAAAGCAAGACATGTCACTGCTATCGGCTTGCTTTGCTTGTGTTGCAGCTCCAGCGTCTCTTGGGGCTGTGACAGCATGTCCAGGTTCCACGAACACAGTCGCCCGTCCGTGGACACACTTATCAAGTTGTGGGCATTCTGAGTGCCCACCACACTCAGGCAGTACACAGGATGCTGTAACAGGGACACATCTGTCTACTTCTTGTTTCCCTGCAGTACTGATACAATAAACATATGCTGACATGAACATTTTGGTCTTCTAGGATGTAGTTCTGTGTCCTTGGGTGAGAAGTTCTTGTTTTTTCAATGGAACCTGCAGATGAAGGCACTACAATGCTTCTAAATGTCTGCAGCTCTCACCTAATGACACAACATCCTATACAAGAGGTCTAGAATTTTGAGCATCAGCACTATGAAAACCCTAAACTTCATATACCTTGGTACATTAGATTAACAAAGGAAAGTAATGCTAGGTTAGGTTAGGTCATGCTAGATAACTTTATCTTAATGTGATGCAACCTGTAGCATAAATTATAGAACAAACTAAGTATTTGCCAAATACAACACAATATGTGGTGTTCACTGAATACTTACTGGTGTTTTTAAAATTAGGTTAGTTTATACTACAAATGTACATAACCTCTGACTATTCTTCACTCTACTTTTGCACAAAAAGAGGGGGGGGGGGCATAGAAAGGAAGTAAATCTGTCTAAATATTCTTTCACTGACAGAAAAATAAAAATAGAAAATGTGGCGATGGAAACACAAATCCTCTCCATCATCAGACAACAGCGATTTAAATCACCCAGCATTGTTGGACTGGTGGCCATATATTAATTTACGGGCAGTAACATATCTTCTGGGAGTAAGGGATTTTAAACACACCAGCGCCATCAATATTGTAACTTGGGGCACACAGCATGAATTCTGAAAACAATATAACCCACAGCAAACTGAAACACATGTACGCAATGCAACACATTGCTACAGAAGGTTAATTTACAGAAAGAGAAGTTTCAGAACTTATGAAGGTTTTGTTTTCTAGGCAGCATTAACCTTCTTAACATCAAGTCGTGTAATGACAATGGGTACTTGACATGCGAAGCATTCACACTAGATGCTAGTGTCCCAAATATCTGCCACATTTCTTCATGTCAAGATGCAACAATATTGCAGGTGACTTTCATCGACCCTCTGAATGACACTTTAACCTTTTGACGCCTAACGACGACTATAGTGGTCGTACCGCACCGCTAACCTCTAAATGATGCATTTTATATATTTATTCAAAAAATATAGGTTCTGAATATTTTAAACATGGTATACACTCTCCGTTTTTTCCTCTTCAAAATGCAGTTTGTTTCATAAATTTAACGTATTTGTTTCCTGTATTATTCACATTTTATATACAGGGTGTGCTAAAATTAAAAAAATAATTCCGGCGCCAAAAGGTTAACACAACCTCTCAGACAAATGAATAGTAAAGCAGGCAGGAAACAAAATTCTGACATTCAGATGACCGTGCATCGTGATATATTCTTATAATAAAACCAACTAGATGCACTAATTTCTCATTTATTTTGAAATAAAACTCTACATGTTTCGGACAGTTCCTCTGTCCATCATCAGGAGTTTAGCTATGTCATAGCTATGTCATACGGGTTAGCTAACCTGTATGACATATACCACTGCTGCATGTACAGTGCTAAATTCCTGATGATGGACAGAGGAACTGTCCGAAACACGAAGAGTTTTATTCCAAAATAAATTTGAAAAATTAGTGCACCTAGTTGGTTTTATTGTAATAACAGGGGAAAAAATATTTTATTTACTTATTCATGGGTTATTTCCTGATGATATTGGCAGCTTAGACCACACAGTATCATCAAATAGCAGGATCATTAGAGAACATATTGAAAAGGATGTGGAAGGAAGCAGTAGTGTTACGATCTGAGGTGCTACCCTGCACAGACCTACTGTTTTCACCCACATTCTTCTACCCTGAAGACAGAGACAGCTGGTTCATTCAAAATGTTGAAAACAATCAACCACACAAAATGGCATCACTATGACCTTTATATTCCCTATACCAGGAATACCAAATGTCACACGAAAATACAAGACAAAGGTGATGGTGCAAAGTAACATGTCTATGGTCACAGACAAAACAGTGCTACATGAGCAAATGTAACCAAGTTCAGACACGATATTATGCAGCAACATGTGAATGAGATGTCTGAACATGTCTGATAGATCAGTTATTATGATTTTGCTACTGCAAATATTAGCCTCAGTAAGATACTGGATATGAAGCAATTTACAGTGTGGGCTGCAGTTGACAAGGGCGTCCGCTGTACTGGAGTCCGCTTCTGCACACGGTTGTCCCACAAGACAATTTGTCCTGAATATGTGCCACCAAGAACTAGATTAGGATGAAATCTGGAACAACATAAGCACAAGGTCACATGTTGATCTTGTGAGATCCTAAAGACAGAATTGTGTAAATTAAAAGAAAGATAAAATGCTCACAGTCTGATCTGCTGACAGACATACAGCTGTATACACCCTGACCACTGTCACCAGTCTGATCTGCTGACAGACATACAGCTGTATACACCCTGACCACTGTCACCAGTCTGATCTGCTGACAGACATACAGCTGTATACACCCTGACCACTGTCACCAGTCCGATCTGCTGACAGACATACAGCTGTATACACCCTGACCACTGTCACCACCCTAGTTTACTGTGGCTCAACAAACACTGCAAGATTTCCAAATTATATGAATGAAATGTGACGATTATCACATGTAAGATTAATTAAAAAAACAAACAAAATAATATTCATACTTAAAACTGTATTCTGTTTTCAGTCATTTATATTCAATCCATTTTTTCCAACACTATAAAACTTCCGTTATTGGTAAATTCAGCTGTTTTGCACAGCAGTTTTCTATGTAATCATTAACTTCTTTGTTATCGGCTACTTTTCCACTCACACGCCGCATTTGCATAATTATCACTACATTTGTACTTTTAAACAATACTGTTAAAATTATTAGGTACTATTACTAGATTAGGTTGACAACAACAACAACAACAACAACAACAACAAGGCCAGTTCACACTGTGTAACAATGCATCATCACCACCTTGCTACGCACCGTTACGTTACTGTACGAATATGCCACGCAGATGCTGCATGTAAGAGAATGGTGCATGTTATTAGAGTAGTTCTGTTTTACACAGATACTCACCTAGCAAATGTTGCAGCAAGAACAGGGGACTGACAGTGGAAAATGTATTCTGGGGTCGTCTTCTTGAACTTAGTGTTCCAAATTAAGCATACGCCATCTGGATCATGAGGTGAGTCCTCATTGTTGTGATAGCTGGCGACTAGAAGTTCCGGATATTGTGGTGACCAATCGAGGGATGTCAAACAGCGATTACGTGACCAGCGATCATCATAGAAACAACGGTTCAATGATAATCGAAGACCAGACTTCTCATCCCTGAAATATTTGTAAGTTTACATAACGGTCTCCAGTACAATAGTTCTAAAGAAAGAAACGAAATGCATCTGCATCTGCAGTAATTAAAGATCATACTTTCTATAACAGTTTGCCTAATTGTAGCCTCAAAAAGGGTCATAACAGTTTGGAAGATGGAAATGTCTTCTCTGGGCTACACTCTTCACAAAGTTTTCCCTTTTCTCATACTCACACTGCCTCATCTCCATCTGTTATCCCGGTATAGTCGGTGTAGATGTCAACACTCTCACACACAGCTCGCTCCATCAGACGTCCAGCACGGTCCAGAAACCGCTGGAACTCTCCACTAAGGATTATCGTCTGCTTCTCCTCTTCAGACAATTCTTGCAATAATACAGTCATAAATACAAACATCTCAGATATCCAATTCACATTTAAACAGGAATGGGTCTCATAAAAACACCCTAAAGCTAAACTTTACAGACAACCAATGTCACTGTACTCTCCTGAAATCTACAGTGATAAAATTTTACAATTCTCAATGAACAACCATAGCCTAACACTAAAAGGCTAAACTTGCAAAACATTCAACACAATAATCACATCTATTAAATAACATTTACAAAACAAATACACAGGTAGCATACAAACATCCAAATTTATTAACCATAAAATGGCCTACCAAACTGCAATCAATAAAGTACAGATGTAATGCAAAGGAAACAAAATAAAAAATTATATGCTGTAGGAATATTCGTATCTCCAACTGAAGGTGGGAACTGAACCCACTTCCAAAATGCTGTATTTCCTACAAACAAAGTTCAACAGAACAGCCTTGAATGCTGCATCACATAACCCACCACCAAATGATGGGTTCCATGATGACTTCTGTGGGTAGTGACTGACCTCTTATTGTGCTGGCCCAGGTCTAAACCCAGGGCAGGCATGTGGTATTTGTGGTGGATAAAGTGGCAACAGTACAGGTTCTTTTCCATGTACATTGGTTTTCCCCTCTCAACATCATTCCACAAATGCACATTCATTCATGCACATGTTCATTCTTACATTCATTCATCTATCATGAACACTAAATAATCCTAGCTATTGTCAGAGTCATAAAATAAGATACTTAAAGGATAATATAACATTAAACTATGTATGAATTATTATCTGGCAATATCAAAACCAAAACTACCCAAAAACTATTTCCGCCACAAAGGAAAATTTACATGAGAGAAACACGTAACTGTGTATTTTGTCTCTCTGCATTGTACATCTCTAAATGTTCTACTGTGGACTCACCTTGCTTCACAGGCTCCTGTTTCACAGTTGCACTCTCCAGTGCAGTAACAGCTGGCTGTACTTCCTTCACCTGTGGCAGACCGTGGGGTAGAATGCCGGGAGGCAGCTTGCTTTGGAAGCCATCCAAGTGCGGCAGTGAACTCTCCTCATCTTCCGCTTGTGATGTGTCATCAAAAGTCAAAACTGCGGTAAATAAGCTAGCTCCCTTCTGGCTAGTAATGTTTACCATCTTAAAGAATGCTCAATGAACCCATCTCTTGTTCATAATGTCTATTTTTTTTTTCAAGTACGGTTAAAATATTGAAACACAACTATATTTTGTTTGGACTGCTTCTTCAAAAGATTCACTCTTTAGGGCCAAACACTTAAAAATTCTACACAAATGTATTACAGTTTTTAACACAGTGAAGTCTGTGGGATTAATGTAGAGAAAAAAATGGGCCTCACTTCAGTCTTTCCCTATGGTGTAAATGAGATCTTTGCTCTTGTGCAATTTTCTGCAGCACTGATTGGCAGTTAGCTACAGAAGTTCTGGGACAGCCTGTGAGTCTCACCTTCCAGTGTCATGGACTGCCTGACCCTTCAGGATGGGACTGAGAGGCTGTCCCTAAACATCAGTAACTAGCTGCCAATCAAAGCTGGTAACATCCCAGAGGGGCAATGACCTCAGGATAAAACGTCTTTCATAAGACATAATGGGACTAAAATCTTGTGGGATGTGACACCATCTACTGCAGTAGACAGATACAAACATTTAAAGGGAACCTGCGGTCTTCATCTTACACGTAGCAGCATGCCTGAAAATGGAGGCAGCAGGCTCCTCTGAAGCATCTGTACCTTGCCACCAATTACATGTTGTTATCCCAGAAGACTGTAATTGTACAGTCACTGCTAAGCAGATCTCAAATCTGTAAGATGTGATTAACTTGCTGCAGGTAAATGAAACCCATACGCATTCTGCCCACCATGAATTATTAAACCGTAATTTAGAAGCAGAGATGGGTTCTGCAGTACTGCACACATCAACACTATACACTGGTCTGATGGTAAAGCATTACCACTGCTTCAGTCAATACAATGGAGGCCAAACTGCCATAGCATGTCTATAGCTAAGATTTGAATTAAATATAAAGTAATGACCGGCATGCACAGTAAATCTAATTAATACACAATCAATTTCTGTACGCCAAACCGAATTGTCCTCTTTGACATTCCAACTATACTGAGGCACCTGAAAGAACTCCCATGGATTAGCCCCCTCCATATCTCCCCCAGGCTGTTATGCTTCTTCCTCAGTGGCCACTTAGCCATCTTGCCATTCAGTCACAAACACAATGGGGCAGTGAAAACCTTAACAAATGACAAGTGCCTTGGACTGTTTGACAGAAGTCAGGGGCAGCTCAAGAGGAACAGAATGTGAAACAGACTAAGAAAGGCATCGAGTAAGGTCATCCTCACCATCCATCAGACTTCTCTCCAAGGCGTCAGGTTAGCACAGCACATAAGAACTTCAACATGATTAAAAGCTTTCACAAACCTGACAAACGTTTAAAAAGCTACATGTGATCAGAAGAGCGGTCACAACAAAGGTAGTGTGTTGTTAGTGGAGCAAAGCTTACAAATTTTGTATTTAATACAACAGTATGTCACAGAACATTACACAATACCCATATTTACAGCAATGCATCACTCAAGCACAACAAACTTTAGGGCACCTGAAGACTGCTTTCTAATGGAACATGAAGCCATGCAGATTGGTAGTAAGTAACATGGTTTCAGATGAATGTTTTCATTTATTCCATATTGTTACACTGTAGCAATTCAATAACATAACCATATCATTGACAACAGATTTATTATCCACACCTCAACATGGTCTAACCAAAGATCATCATCTGAAGTCAATGTGACAACACAAAACATGAAAGACCATACAACATTTCACAAACCTGCCAATTTCATCCTCCACTCTGAAGCTGGAGACAATGTAACTCCAGAACAGTGGTACCTATCTACTATCTGACAAAGTGTCACACACCATTAGAAAGAAATCTTCACAGTAATGACTGGGAAAGTCTCACATATGAATGAAACATCTGTTATTTCAAAGAATACAGTTTAACTAAAGAAAAAAATAACTTATAGCCTAGAATGAACCTCTGTAGTAACTGGACAATATTCTGTCGTGAAATGTGATGTACCTATTGAAGTTCCAATGTGCAGAATAAAAGTATTCATGTTATAGAGAAACAACACACAACACAACATGTCACAATATAAGCAATGAGGAGGATGAAAGATCAGAAAAGGGCAAAAGCTGGGTTACCACGGCAACAGCCAAGATGTGGGCTATTCAACGCAATCTCGTACTTCCATCCTACAAGCAATGTCTGACATTATTACCAATCACTGCAGTGCTGGGTAATTAATTGTAATTAAGATATTTGGATCATTAAGGAGAAACATATTTTAAGCCATGAAACACAGGGAGGTTGTACAGATGGAGCATGACTGGACAATTACACAAAACAAACACAGCGACACCACAAATATCACAAGTGACAAAACATAACAGATAATAATGCAGAACTTAACTCACTGGCTACAACAGCATACTTGTACCAACATGGCACATTTATTACTCAGGCTGAAAAGACTATAGCCTTCTGGGATGGGGCATGGTGCAGTTTGGTAGACAGGTAACCATGTTGGAGAGAAACCAGTGGGCTCTACCACGGTTCACGTGGTTACCTGCCAGTCTCTGAGCTGTGGAGGCACAGGTTCAATCCAAGACCAGTACATGAAAGGATTTGTGGTGGCCAAAATAACACTGTAACAGGGTTTTCTCCCAGTACTTTACTGTTCTCCTGTTAGTATCATCCCACCAATACTCGGTACTCATCCATCCATCCATCCATCCATCCATCCATCCATCCAATATCAATGCTATGTAATCAAAGTGACAGCACCATTAACCAACAAACTCAAAAAACAGTCAGAAACCTGCTGTCTCTGTTCAGGAGAGAACAGTAAGTCATACGGGAAGGTAGCAGACATAAAGATGGGAGGGCAGGTAGCAGGGTGAACAGGATGTTGATGTAAGACAATGGTTCTTATGAGGACTAAAAAAGAATACTGAGGGTTGAATAGCAAGGTTCCTGTGGAATACTGGCACCTATTTACCAGCACTACATGATGTTATACCCCAGAAGGCCATAATCTTCCACTGACTGCTGTGAGATCACCAAATTTTACGGAATAACTGTACACAATTTCAGCCAGTTCTACACATTCCACTATCATATAAATAAAACCCACTGCAATATGTACTTTGATAAAGGATGCAGCACCTAACGCCGGGGCAGCCATCTACGGTGTACAGCTCGATCGACACTAATCAGCCAGAGTTCTGGTTAATTCCATGACAGGAACGTTTACAGCAATTCATAACCTCCCAGTGTTTCCGACAGGTTTGTGCATCAGTAATGAGAGTTGCTGGGGGTACGTAAAATTCCAATATTGACAGACACCTGATTAGGCAGCATTCATTGTCAGAAGATGCACATCATGCAGTTAGCTACATCATTTGCTAATAAAAAACTTCCAAAGCAAACTAGGTAACATTTTTCATTTTCACATTTCCCACAGTACCAAACACACAACTTTGGTAACAACAATGCTGTTTTCAAATAAATGAGTTTCTCAATAAAAATGGTTTCCTCAAATATGCTGGTTACAGAATGTTACAAGAAACATAGCTTTGATGTTTCTGTACTTAAGATTCTCCCTTTCCATTTCCATGCAAAAAAGAAGAAACTTCAGAGGGAGTATATTTATTACAAAGTTACAATTTTCTACTATATCAAAACCAACTTCAAACAAACTGTGAATAAGGGGTTTGAACTAGTTTCTTAGTTGAAGAATAAAAGACTAACTTGATGTCACTTGCTACTTTATTTCACTTCTTACGTGCTCAACATGTTTTGGACATTAATATATCCATCATCAGGAGCCTGCAACTATTCTGTTGAATTACCACACTGGTTGTATTGTTCTTGGTTCGATGTGAATTGGAGTTTCGGTGTGGTTGGGTTGGAGTGGTATCCGTGTTGCAGGCTTCAGCCTGCAACACAGATACCACTCCAATCCAACCACATCGAACCAAGAACAATACGACCAATGTGGTAATTCAACAGAATAGTCGCAAGCTCCTGATGATGGATATATTAATGTCCGAAACATGTTGAGCACATAAGAAGTTAAATAAAATAGCAA
>Ga0123355_10017639_pt1 | contig 11290 bp, 5 predicted proteins | sample TergutEmb28metaG_3_FD_89872 | JGI IMG/M metagenome (GOLD analysis project Ga0123355, IMG submission 89872) | Embiratermes neotenicus P1 segment gut microbial communities from Petit-Saut dam, French Guiana - Emb289 P1 | ecosystem: Host-associated > Arthropoda: Insects > Digestive system > Gut ...
AATCACATCCAGCAGTCCATCTGCATGGTTACTCAATATTACTAAAGCCCACCACTGAAAAAACTATAACTGCACAACCCAGTACAGTGATTATTCATGCCCAAATTCGTATACAGAAATTGTGATGTCAAATAGGTCATGATATAAATGTGTTTGAACATGCATCAGAGAATAACTTTTGTTCCCTGGAATTGACACTTTGTCTGAATCCAGCAGGAGGAAGAGTTGTAACACAAGAATATAAGCACAATACGCACACAGATGAATCACAAATCTGGTTCCAGAGTAGAGCCGCTTACAAGGTGGTAATGTATCAGAATATTCTACAGCTACAGACCTACCAAAAATTTACTTCAAGTGTGCTGAATAAGGTGGCAGGTAACCAAAACTAAGGTGAAATAATTGTCTGCACAGTTCCTGAAATGTGGGATTTTATTATCTGGGAGTAGAAGGTATTAGAGAGAAACTCCATAGTGCCATGAAACACAGCATCATTGAAGAGGGGCTAGGATTGTACTGTGAAAAGGGCTGAATAATAAACATGGTGGAATTTCTGTCTAAAGTAAAAAATGGCCTTTAATACACTGATATACTCATAGAAATATGTATTTTTTTTAATAAATGTTATATAACTTGTATGAAAACACAGTAAGCAAATTCCAGTTTTTTTTAATGCTAACCACTATCTGCAACCAACCCAGTTAAATATTAGTCCATTAGATATTGATATTCTTTACAGTAACTTCTTCCTACTCTTTGGACTGGACAACGTGATGAGTTGTACTCGTCTGGGGGTTCTCTTATCCTGCACAGGCATAACACTAGATGGCAGTGGTGAAACAGGGGGTGTAGCACTTGAACTTGTTTCCAAAGATTCCAATTTAGATGCACAATTACTTCTTGTGAGCAAGCTGTCATTGCTCTCCACTTCCATGCTCTCTAGCTCACTTGCAACAACAGCAGCATCTGCAGGCTTGGCCTCAATACATCTCAAAACAGCAGTATCATCACCAGGAGTGAAAGGATTAGGTGCAACCTTCATGGGCTCATCTAATAAACCTACCTCACTTTCTGTATAAGAACTTGTTGTTTTTTCCTTACTGTCATTCACTTTTGTGCTTCCAGTTGAAACTTCCAATATCAGATTGTCAGAAGCTATTCCATTAATTAAAGTTGCTTCTGAAGCTGCCAAAGGTTCGGGGCATGTGGTGGACTCAATGAACCTTTTACAGCATCCAGATGTTTGTTTCTCATTTGGACAGCACTGTGAAGGAGCTGGATGGATTCTTTCTGAAGCATTAGCATCTGGAATATCACCCAAATTACCTGCCTCACTTGATTTGTAATCCAAGTATTTGCTAGGTGCAGCAATCATTATTGGGCATATTCTTTTCGGTGTTCTTACTGATGTTGATTGCATATTCCTTTCAGACACATCACTAGAATGAGAGGGTTTGGTTGACACTTTCTTGGGGCTTGACAACAGGATTGGTTTTATTCTTCTAGGAGTCTTCTCTTGTTGAGAAATACTTTGACCTGTTCCACAAATATTAATCTTGGAACTTTCAGGAGTTGTCTCTAAATCTGGATTCTTGAAATTTTCAAACTTTTCTTTAGAGCAATGAGAACTGATCTCAGTTTCTTCAGAAGAATGAAGTATGACTGATTTTGCTGATATTTTATCACATTCATCATTATCCAGTGTTATGTCAGAGCCACACGACTGCTTTGCAGATTCAGTGCTGTGAGTTACTGGTTTGTCCAAAAGGCCTTCAGGTTTGTCTGTTTCCTCAGGCAATTCTGTTCCGGCAGCATCTTTGCTAACTATACCATTCCTACTGCTGTCACCATTTCCTTCAATTGGCTGAATTCCAGCATCATCAGCTGTTTCCTTACAAGGTGTGTCTTTCCTTGGTTCATATACAACTCCCAGCTCTCCAACAGCAAAAGTAATTACAGAACAGTAACCATCTGTAGATGAGACAACCAACATTCTTCCGTTGCCTGACCTGAAAACAAAATAATTCATTTTGACATTTTAAAGGATAAAACAGTATTAATATGGTTACATTTTATGAGGATGAACTGGCCCAAGGTGTCCAGCTTAAAGTCGAACAACTCATACACTATACATTAACATTCTGTATTACACAGGGGGCTTTTACCACAGGACTGCTCATTACAGAGCAGATGCATGCTGCATACTGATGATGATGATGCCCCCATTCTGCAAAACACTATCATGCTCAGTCACGCAGTTTTTTTTTTTTTTTAAAAAGCTCTGTACAAAAACACAGGCAGAGCTGTGGAAGTAGATGTGGGAAAAAGAAACAAAGATTGCAAACATTGTGGCTGGATTACATTAAGGTACTATATCACACATACAAGGAAAAAGGAAAAGAACTACCATAAACTCAAATATACTGACAGACACACCCCTGGAAGCTTATGCACAACAGCCTGCTGAAGAGGTTATGACAAAAATGACTGCGTGGAAACCGCTTTCCTCCTGACACACAAGTGATTGAATTAAGAAACAGTACTACCAAGTTGAAAAAAGAAAAAGAGCAATGTCTGAGACTTGAGTTCTCTCAACAGACCTTCGAAGATCATCATCTGGGATGTAATGCCATGCAGTGGGGTAGATATGCACTGACATTTCAGAGGAACCTTCTGATTCATCAAACTAGATAATGGAAGCAGCAGTATCCTCTGAAATGTCTTTACACTTCTGCCAGACTGAATGGTGTCACATCCCAGAAGACAGGAACCTTCAAGTCAATATCCGCATGCACTGCCACTACATATGCTGAAATTAAAATCAACCTGCAATTATTGTGGATAAGGCATCCCCAAAACACAATTAACTGCAAGGTGTGAATAGAGCAGACTTCATCTGGAGTCAATCAGTATTATTTAAAAAACCCATCACTGTCATCTCTGAGTCAGACACACTGGGATAATTAAATGAATATTATGGATATAGTACCAACAGAAGTTTAAGAAAAACAAGTAATGAATATGTGAGTTGGTAGATACTTGTAGCAGTGTAGCTCAGGTTTCCATTCTTCTGGGATATGACAACATGTCACTGGGCAGTCAGGTCCTGAAGTTTTCAGACCAATACATTGTTTGGACACTAGAAACCTGTTACTCAGAAATGCAGGGCCATATCCCAGAAGAACAGAAACCTTGAGTAATGAATGAATGCAAAGAATCCTGAAGTAAATCACACACATATATTATCAACAGTTCTAACCTTTTCAAGTATTAGCATATCATCTGTTTGCTCCACAAATAAGAAATGTTCGAAATAAATCTTCACTTGTTTGCATTACTGAGACATTCTATGTTTACTGTAACAAATTTCTTCTGGGCATAATTCTCATATCTTGCAGTTTTATGTACATCATTCATAACATACAAGAGACCATATAATGAAAATTAGCAACAATGGGATCATTCACTATCAGTCATATGCTGTCTCCACGCAAAGTGGTACTTAAGAACCTTATTTTTTGCTTGAAAATTGGCACACTTCCCAATTGATATCCTGTCTTTAGCCCAGCTGCATCATATAGCCATCACAACATACCCTACAAACAAGCCAGCCATACCAACATTTAACACAAAGTTAGACAGCAGAATGGAAGCATAGTGTATACTGCAGCATGATAATCATCATGCAAAAGTAAGGGAGAGACGATGTGTGGTGCAAAAATGTTTTGAAAGTTGGCTGAATTTGAATTCAGGAGTTTCCCTGTTCAAATGCTGGCTGGGACACCACCTATCCTGAATGGGGTTGTTTGTGGTTTATCTGACCCCCTTCACACAGATAAAAGCATAGTACCTTACATTCAGTCATGACCACAACCTTTTCACTTCCTTCTTCTTTACCATTCGAGTATCAGATGCTACAGTCTGATGAACTTGCAATGTCATTAAATATACAAAAATAATAAATATACTTCTTCTTCATAAATTGTGTATGGTAATTATGGAGTGACAAGCAATTGTAAAATAAAAGGTAAGTCAGTCCCGTTACAGACCCGAGGTGCCCAGAGGGTTACAGGAAGTTAAGGTTCCCAGATTATGTGACAATGGCCCAGGATGGTGGTAAGGTTGTCAGCCTTAAGCACCGGCCGTTTTTACCCCCAGGAAATACTCCTGGTACTCATTTCTGTTAGAGGCTAGGTTGACCCCAGGGCCATAGTGCGATTGGAAGGATTATGTCAATGAAAAATTCCAATGACATCATCTCGAATTGAACCAGCGACTTTCTGATTTGTAGCACTACCTTAACCACTGTGCTTCCGCGGTCCCCGAAAGCCAATTGTACAAAAACAAAATGTGTATATGGCTAATGAGGTACACTTAGAATTACACAGATTGTCATATTGTCATCTCTGCTCATTTTTGATGTTATATCAACTATCTCAAGGTTAATGGGCTTCCTGTATTTATTATGTCACAACAGCAGTATTACAGGAGTGGGTATTAATTTGCATGTATTTGGAAACTATTTCTCAATGACATCTACCCATTTAACTGTTTTAACAGTGACCACAAATTAAAAGGTAAAATATAAGGTCCCTGTATCCCTGAAAAGTATGTTGCAATAAACTGCCTGCCCCAAGTTAAGAGTTTCCTCGCAGTAGTTTTTTCAACTGGTTGTCACTGCATTATTTTCACCCACAGCACAACACATGCCTTTGGAATAGTCTGCATTATCCCACGTGTGTTTACGTCCTTAGGATGTATGAGAGATATGCCATCTAGTGGCGTCAACTCTTGAGAACTGTTATATATACATGGAACATGCACATGGTATTTTCTTTTAATTACCAAGACATTCCTTGTACATCTCAGGGAAATAATGCAGAAGAGAGCGGAAGATAATAAAAATAAAAAGATGTGTGTGTGTGTGTGTGTGACTTCAAACGTTTATCCCTGTCTAATGCTATTTTTAGCTAAATAAAGTGGAAGTTAAAAGATCCACTACTTAACCAAGTATAAAATTAACACATGACATGTATTCATCAGACTTCCAATGGAAGCAACTGTAGGTAAAGTTAAAATTAAACACTAATGAATGGTGCATTAAAGAGTGGCAATATGACTAATCACAGTACATGGGAATGTCAATACCTAAAACAGTACAAATGAAGCAATGTCAGCAATGCCTATACCATTAAGGAATGCCTCAACAATAGACATGTGGCAACCATCGCTAAGGATGTCAGCAGCACATCCCATGAAGATGGACAGTATGGAATTGTCATGACATGGGCATTTCCCAGAAAGATATAAACAGAAATACAAAGATATAACAGATCAAATGAGAATGGAAGGTGGATATGAAGATATGCACAGGCCATGTAGCAGTCCTACAATTATTTCAAAATTTTGCCATTACTTCCCAGTTCTGTCTCCTCAATTCAAAATCCATGGGAAACTAAAACGTTAATCCTACACACTGTTTAGAAATAAAATACACAACGTGGCTTAATCAGGCATGAATCGTGTCAGTGTACCTCAGTACATGGAACAGTATGAATGCTACTCACCAAGTGACATCTGTCAGACGGGTGTAGTGGATGTTGGTGACAATACCAAATGGCTCAGGTTGTTGTGTATCATAAAGCAGTACAGAGGTCTGAGTTGCCACTGCAAGTATCATCCTGTATGGCAGTGCAAACATCGATTCTCTGTCTCGCAATTCAAAAAGCAGTGGGCAACACCGCACTGCTACTGTATATTGGTTAATTGAGGGAAGGTACACAGCAGGCCTGAAACACACATTCAAATAACAAATGCACATATGAAGAAGCTGGGCTGTACAGTTTAATAATTCCCAAAGTAAATACAACGAAAACTGCTTAAGACATTTCTGGAAAAAATTCATTAAATATGGCTTATTAAGCCCAAAAACATCTTACAAGAGTCTGCCTGAATTTGTAAAAAAATTAACATTCCCTTTACTAGAATAAATTCTGCATTAAATAATTCATCTTTACAATCCAACCTTACCTCAGGTCTTACCTTCTTTAGCACTTCCAACACACTCCGGAACACGGCATTTTTTTTTTTACAGGTACAACTGCTAGATGGATAGCCCATTCCTAATCAGAACTATTCCACAAAGGCCTATTCTATCACACAATACTTTCCTGTATTCATCTTTTCCAGTGGAGCTTTGCACTTACAGGCTAAGTACTGTGTCCAAGCTGACAGAAATGCAAAATCATGAAATTTTTTTTGCAAGAAAAATGTTATGCAGCATCCACCGTGTTCATAATATTCAGCTTTTATTGAATTGAAAGCAACCTACATTTTATGCCTGCTCCTTTTGACTGCACTATGACTCTGGGTTCGACTCAACCTCTAACAGAAACGAGTACCATGGAAGTCCCTGGGCGTAAAGGCAGCTGGTGTGTAGGGCTGACAACCTTGCCAACCTTCATGTGCTGACTGTCTAGAAATTCTGGGAGCTTCACTCAACCTCCCAGAGCCGTAAGGGCCTATAGGCCTGTACAGGAATAGCTGTACCTTTACCTTCATATTTTATACAATTTTTTTAGATGGCAGTCATACTGATCATGTGTTCAACAATTAAAGGCTCTACACAACAAAAACTGCACACAAATAACCAATTAACAGTGAACACAAAAAAAATATATAAATTTTGCACACCCAAATCTTCACATTATTGAAACTGAAGTAAAACAATTCTTCTTTGTTCATCCTACAACACTCTATGGGTTTTTGACTTCTCCACCAGATCATGCTAGGCCGATCTGTCCATCACCATGTACGTCCTATTGTTCACACCCAGTATTGGAATATCCTTCAGGACTTTATCCCACCATCTATTCCGTGGGCATCCGAAGTAAAACAGTTACAGGCACAATATGCTCCATTAAACCCATGATGATTAGCAATGCAACTTACACATGGGTCAAAACACTGTGTTCCAGTGCGTAAAACAGTGTGGAAATTGACGGCAGTGGGGTCAGAGTGACATCATTATCCATCACACGTTTCTGTGGATTAACAACAAGCTGCTAATCTGTACCTCTGATTCATGTGAAAACAACCTTGGAAATGAATTTTCATGAAATGAAAGCATTTTTTGTTGCTGTATTTTGGGAACAAGCTGAACAATTGGGGATTCGTTAAGATTTTGATGCAAAAACACATAAAGTGCATGAAAAATTCATTATGTCATGAAACTCTTGTCCTTTTTCAGAGGGAAAATCATTTAAGCAGGAAACATATTAAAAGGGCAATCAATGGATACATTAATTGTGTGGGAGAATTTTGGTCCCAACTGTTCAGACTTCTTAGGCAGGAACATTTCTGCAGCATGGACACCACAAAGGAGTTTTACTCTACTTTTATCATGAATATGCTTTCATCTAAAGTTTTATTAAACTTTGTTCTGATTTCTGTCTTGGTACCCACTGTACACACAAACAATCAACCACACAGTTTCATGTAGCAGTACAATCATATTCTGTCAGGACACTGGCTCTCCTAACCAAGTTCTGTCATAATTTTGCTCAGTCTAGCCAGGTGAATGCCAAGATAATTCCATGAAATTCACCATGAATGTGTGTCCTTCCAAATCCTTATCTACTAACCATTCATAATCATCCCATCCATTCAATATGACATGAAATATGCAGCTGGGACAGTGTTGTTAAATTATGTACAAATCAAATGTGTAACCAGTGACAAAAATTCTGACAGAAATGTGTTTGGGTACTGTACTTAATGCCAAATCAGTTGAATGCCAAACTTCATAAAAATCAGTATGTAGATATTGTATCACACATTTCTGCAGAATAATACAACATTTTAGAAAAATGCCGTTCCAGTACACCTGAGTCTAAGCATAAAAACTGTGGAAATACTGCAAGCTATTTAACCTTTCGAGATTTATATATTCTGACAAACAACGCCATACCAGACTGTTCACTGATTCAACCTAACACCTTTGAGCCCGATTTGATTTGATCACAAGATCTCCAGTATAAATTTCAGTCACTTTGTTATATGAAAATTGTTGTCTTCTAGGATGTGATGTCCAGTCTTGCACATATGGATGTTTCAAAGCAACTTGTTGCCTTCATCTTTGGATCAGAAGGCAGCAGGTTTCTCACAGACATTGGTACTAATCCACCAGAAAGGGATGGCCCTTGAATAGCCAGTAAGAACTGGAGTAATAGGCACCCCACAGAAGGACAATCTTAGCTTAAGTTTTTGGCAAAGAAGAATATATTTTGAACATATTTTCTCTTTTTAACGCTTTTAAACCAGGTGTCCACAAATTCTCCAGAAACCTAGGAACCACCTCAAAATTCTAGACACAAGACAAGTAACATGAAGTACGTTCCATCCTGAGGACCAAAAATTACTAGGTGCCACCATACAACATTGAGTCCCGTGGGTGACCTGGTGCCCTGGACTAGTGCACCCATTTTAAACATTCTGTTTCAAACTAAAGCATAATTATATGGCACTCCATTTAGCTTGGTATCACTGTATGCCTATGTTGACAGGCTGCCTCTGCTATTGCACTACACTGAATCACAACCCAGAAGACAGCATACTTCATAGCCACTGCCAAACGAACCTAAAATCTCACACACTTCTACTGACTTTGATACTTTTGAGATTTTCAGACTAAATTGAAAGGCAGACCCATGAGAGATAAGATACAATTTAAGTTCCTTCAAGTTTTATAATACAAATCCTGCTTATTTTTTAAGATAATCTAGCACAAGTAAAGTGAGCAAAGCGACATGCAGAAACAAAAATTAATTTCATGACACAGATCAATTCAGAAAAATTCACCACTTCCTCTTAAAAGCAAACCATAGAAAAATCTTCATATTTTGGTCTATCAATAATTTTATTTGTTAGTTTTTAATTGTGGTTGTTAGAGATATAAGTACGTGTATAGGGGGAAAACACAACACAGAATACACAACCTTTCAGAAGGTGACAAGACATTATACTTTTCTGACTAGAGAAGCCCTTACCTATAAACAAAAAATCCTTGAACACAGCAGGAAGAACAAATGCTCACCTGTTAAGCATATGACGTGTGAAAAGGTAGGTAGCATTGCTGTTCTTATCACTAGAAGGATTTTCAATAATACCAGAAGGCACAATCAGGAGTTGTCCATCTGGTGAGAAGCAGAGTCGTCTGAAGAAAGATTTCAGTGTGTCATCATGGAAGAGGCACACCACCTTGCCATGTAGGTTGGAACTTTCAGGAACTGGTAACTGTGCCTTGCTAACACGACTCACCAATTTTTTGTTGTTGACATTGTACACACGACACATCCTGCACATAACAAAGGTTGTCATTCTATTCCTTAGTTTAACCCTTTGGCATCAAATGTCTTCCAAATATATTTACTCTTAAAGAGCCCTCAATTAAATTCCAGTCTTTTTCATATCATCACCAAAGGGTTGACAGTGTTCACTCAAATGTATGACAGCATAACAGCATCAGTGCAAGTGGACAAAGTTAATATTGAGGTTCTTTCACAGAATTTTCCTGCAAGGACTAGGAAAATCCAAGATAAACAAAACAGGCAATGTATGTATAACGTAACACTGAAGCTCATCTGCTTTTGTGCAACCACTGTTGCCATGGAAAAGCAATATGCATTACATATTCTGCGTGTATGTGTCTATAGCCTCAGTTATCCAGCATGCAATGAGCAAGCACCATATTATGTCATAATCTGTGGCTTGTCTGGTTCTACCTTATTTTTCCACAATATGTGATAAACAGCAAGACTTTAAGAATAAGGTTACTGAAAATAAAATGCGTGTTCTGATTTTCTCTAACACTTTTGTCTGGAATGTGTCTCATTCTAAGAAGAACTGAGATATAATCAGAAACATGCATAGGTCTTTATGTAAAGTACCCATTATTCTTTCCATATTTTAAAAAAAAACTTTACTTTTTCCACAGATCTTTGAAAAATACTCAAATATCAAATTTCATGAAATCCATCCAGTGAGAGCCGAGTTATTCCAAGCTGATGGAGGGACAAACAGAGGATAGACAGGTGAGATAGACAGACATGACAAAGCTTATGGTCGCTCCTTGCAATTTTGTGAGTACACCTAAAAAATATCATCATGACAGCCAGCTCCTGGGCCAAGAATCAAGATAACATTCCAAATACAATGAAGGAGAGCCAATCACACAGCTCCATATAATGTCTGCTAGATAAAGAAAATGTAAGAGCATTACATTTTTGTGTTTGGAAACCCTAGAAGAGCCTTATCTCATTTGTAACCCTACTGCAGACACATGCATTGTTTAAAGTGCTGCCAGTATGCTTTCATTTATAACCCAACAGTGGACAGTTTCATCATTCATAACCACTGTGGAAACTAGTCTTTTACCTATTTGCCACAGGTCCCCTATCTAATCTATCATGCTCAGTTGCCTGTATACCAGACTGTAATACATTAATGCCGGTCAGAGAATAATCAACATCCCTTTATGTAAGTTTTGAGATTTTCATAATAAGTGTTTATCACATTGGTCTTCTGGATTTTAAGTGCAATGTTTAAGTTCCAGTGTTTCGGACAAACATTCTGCCTCCTTGACTTGAGTGACTGAATTTGTATTAGGTGGATGCTGAAGTGTTTGGGATGAGAAAATATAATCCAGCACTTTTCTAAAACCATGGCCACCAGGTTAAAGGAATCTACTGTACGAAGATAAGTTCTTTCCCTCATGAGTGTAGACTTTTATTATAATACCCTGTGTAACATGAGACTTAAACATACTAAACCATTTCGCAAGACAGAAACAGAGAAAAACAGATCCATAATATATAAATAACCAACAAATACACTTCAATGTTTATGATGTATTTCATTCATAATGTTTTCACCAGCACTGACGTGCATTTATTGGTTATTTATATGTTATGGATCTGATCGACACATGGGAGATGGAACATGCAGAAAAACAGGGTTCTGTGAGAATCAAAATGGATACCTTTCAAATAAAAAAAAAGGTAAAGCAGTCCCATTACAGGCCAGATGTGGCCCAGAGGGTTCTAGGAAGTTGAGGTTCCCAGATTTCATGACAACGGCACAGGATGGTGGTAAGGTTGTCAGCCTTATGCACCGGCTGCCTTTACCCCCAGGAAATGCTCCTGGTACTCATTTCTGTTAGAGGCTGAGTTGACCCCAGGGCCATAGTGCGATCAGAAGGATTTTATGTCAATGAAAAATTCCAATGACACCA